>ERZ808028.281-NODE-281-length-50867-cov-5.152097_pt1 | contig 50867 bp, 40 predicted proteins | sample MGYA00380184_ERZ808028 | MGnify/ENA primary metagenome ERZ808028 (study PRJEB31490, sample SAMN06133397) | mouse gut metagenome | isolation source: J8_1 | host: mice | place: China: Chengdu | collected 2015-05 ...
TGCGTCAAAGGATGACACAAAGCGATGATAAAAGGCATTGGCAAAGGGATAGGAATCCTCTCCGTCCACATTAAACCTTACGAAATACCCTCTCCAGTCATCCGTCAGTCCCTTGGATATCAGATCGTAGTCCTCATTGTCAAGACACTGGTTTTCGGGGATCCGACTTCGGGATGGCCGTCCATGATCTGTATCTTATGCCTGATCAGCGGCGTACAGCTCTTCTGCATGGGCATTATCGGACAATATCTTTCCAAGGCCTATATGGAAGTAAAGGAACGGCCGATCTATATCTGCAGAGAGGAACTATAAAGCGGGAAAGAGATGAATAGTAAATGAGTCATATCGACAATGATCGACATTATGTAACCTTATGTGGTCTTATGGAACAGTGATTTATGGATGATCAATATATGAAAAGCAAAAAAACAGTAATTATTTCGGCTGCCTTCATTTTTCTTCCGGCAATTTTATTTTTTGTAATATCTTTGGTGCAATGCGGAAGAAGCGGAGGCGGTTTGTTTTTGACTGTGCCGAAGTGGAATGATGAGGCGGCTTACTATGCATTGATAAAGACCTGGCTGAGCACGGGGATGCCGAAAGGATACTGGGGATTTGAGGGCGGTCATGCGATCCTGGGGACTGGCAGCGCATGGAGCCCGGCGATCCTGCTTCCCTATGCGGTCTTCGGAGAGATGTTTGGCTGGGGATATGGCTCTGTGGCGGTTGCGAATGTTGTCTTTTTATGTATTTCAAACGCGATTATTTTGATATTATGTAAACCAAATGCAAGAGGAATAGTATATCTTTTGTTGGTGGAAGCTTTTTCCGGTCATATTTTGTTGTATCTGAATACCATTATGTCGGAAGTGCTGCGGTATGCGCTGGCAATGGTTCTTGCGGCGATGCTGTACAGGCTGCTGTTTGGGGAGGAAAATGAAAGAGACAGGGTATTCAGATATGTTGTGGTGCCTGTCTATATTGTGGTCATTACACAGATCTACATTTTTTTTGCTTTTGCAGTGCTGGTTTACATAATTTCGATCATGAAAAAGAAAAAATGGTACTGTAAAGCGATCACGGCTTTTCTGGCGATGGGTGTGGAAGCGGGAGGCAGTTATTACCTGCTGCATCTGATCTCCAGCAATTATAATATCTATAAAACGGAAATACTGTTTGAGGCATTAAAGAGTAAGGACATTTTCGGCGCAGTAAAAACTTTTTTGTGGATGTTCAAGGTGGGACTGATCGATCTTTGGCATTGTTTTCTATCCTATACAGGACATGGGATGTTCCGATGGTTTGTGCCGCTGCTCGCGGTGTTTGCCGTTCTGCCGCTGCTTGTGCTATGTGTGGACAGGATCGGATATCTGAAAAAGAAAGAAAAAGAACAGGGAGTGTTCTGGAACCGTGACAGGCAGATCTTTCTGGTGATATCTTACAGCGTCGGCCTGTTTGTGTTTATGTATATTACGCTGTATTCCCTGGAGGTCTTCACATTTTACCGCGGTGTGGGGATCGTACTCTTATTTTCTCTGGTGATGGCGCTCGGAATGGAGAAGAAAAAGTATGGATATCTTTTTCTGGCACTGTATGCTGCGGGGATTTTCTTTGTGCCGGCAAATCAGGCGGATTTTAATGGGGAGCGGTATGTCAGCGCGGAGGTAAGAGATGAGTGGGATACGCTGGCCAAAGAACTGGAGAGGGCGATGCCTTTGAAGGAAGAGCATGAAATGCTGTATGCGGTACAGCTGCCTGAAATGGGAAGAGGGCCGGAATCCGGGGAAATGGCCTATGATGGCAGCGAAGCGGAGGAAAAGGTCGGACAGATGTCGGAAACGGAGGAGCGCCGCTGGGCGAATACCGCTGTTTTGTACAGCATGGAGCCGAAACTGATCTGCGCCATGCCGGCTGGGATAGGCGTCAATTTTGCGATGTATTCCGATGAGATCGTGGAGGAAGCGGGATATCTGGTGTTTTCCCTGAAGGAGGAAGACCTGCGCCAGGACTGGCTGGAACAGTCACATCAGGAGATTTATGAAAAATACGGCGGGATTCTGGAGAGAGATTATTTTATACAGTACAGGGATGAGGAGTATATTGTGTACAGAAAGCGGAGAGGGGATTAAAAATGGAATGGCCAGAGGATGATATCATGGATCACTCCAGAAAATACTCATCCAGAAAAGCCATGCGTTCATAGACAAACTGTTTTGTCGCCGTCAGATCAGTGGAATTCCCGCTGTCCGGACAGATAGCGGTGTCTCTGGCAAGGGCGCCGCTATCCACCAGAAGATTCATGTTTTCCTCCATAACGGATATAATATGTTCTTCCGATAAAATGTCCGCGCGGTATGCCAGATACCGCGCTTTTAAAAGATCGTTTGCGCCGTTGATATTTTCGTCGAAAAGCTGTCTGATACATGGCTCGACATAGATGACGGTGGGATCTTCATCGAATTCGACATAAAGTTTTTCGGGCTCCTGAGCCCAGACTTCACCGAAGGTATAATTCAGATCCCAGGGCAGAATGTAAGTGATGTATCTGCCGTCGGGCTGCCTGCGGGAAACCATATAGGTGTTTTTGGAGCGGTTGTCAGCGGCCGCGGTGGCCTGTATAAAAATATAAAAGTCTGCGATATTCCGCATATTCAACAGACTGGCGTAGGCATAGGCGTTGGGAGTCCAGTATGCATAGGTCAGATATTCCTGCAGGGGCATCCAGCCGGAGAGGATTTTTTCGGGCTCCTTGGGATAGCGCAGCCGCACAGGATATGCGATGGTGAAATTATTATCTAAGGAGTACTGGAAACCTTCGGGCGAGGGATTTCCAAACTCTACCAACTTATAGAGGGAGTCCCCGTCTTTTAAGTGCAGAGTGTCTTCATCCACAGGAGAGAGGACGCCGCACAGTCCGTTATATCTGCCGTCCACGAAAACTTCGCAGTAAGTCATTTCGGCGCTGTATTCCATAAAGTCAGCTTCCGAGGCTGCGGCGATCTCATTCCACAGCGTGAGGGAAGTGATATCACGGATCTTGCTGCTGTCATTAAACATAGTGATCAGTTTCCATTTCGAGTGCAGTCCCATGTCAAAAAGATATTGTTCATTTCCGGTGCCGTCTTCTTCCAACAATTTGATGGAATAGTTTTTCTTCCTGCCGTATTTGGTGGAACTTGCCCCGCGCTCATGAAAAGTGACAGGGCTGAGGACGGTCTGGCATTTTCCTGATTCCGGATTGGCGTTAAAAATGGCGACAGCGCCGTAATATCTGGTCTGAGAATCGAAATAGTAGCTGTCCGGCTCCAGATCAGGGTCATAGACGGGAGTTTCCGAATAGGAGGAGGTCATATTGATCAGGGGAAGCCCTGTGATGACGAGGGACAACAGCTGGGAACAGTCTCCCACCCGGGCGCACAGAGAGAAAGCATGGCCGGAGCGGATCGCCTCGGATTTATCAAAAAGGAGCGCATCTTCCAGAAAATAGAGTTCTCCATCCGGGGAACTGAGGGAGAGCGCGCCCTGCCAGTCATTATTATTCATATTTTGGGAGAGATAGTATGTGTTGTTTTCGATGTCATAAGGAAGAGGAAGGCCGTTGTAGAGCAGGGAGATGCCCTGTGACGAAAACAGGTCGCTTTTTAAAGGCGCGGAAATAAACAAAGCCTCTGCATCCTGTGAAGAGAGGATATCGGTCGACAAAACTTTTTTTGAGTCTGCATAATGGAAATAAAACAGGACGATCAAAAAGGCGATCGTCAGAGGGATGAAAAGATATTTTGATAACAATTTAGAGTGGTCGGACATAAAAACTCCTGCGTATATTGCAGAATTTCACAGTGTGAAATATCTTTTGTTCTATTCCGGGCATCCCCTGAGAGAGGAGGCCCGGAATGATCAGTACTATTTATAAATCCCTCAGATCCAGTCTTACTTTATCGGCGATCCTCGCAATATATTCACTGTTGGTCGGGCGGCCTTTGCCGGTTCCGACGGAATAGCCGAACAGCTCTTCAAAAGTATCGACGTTTCCTCTTGTCCATGATACTTCTATGGCGTTTCGGATGGCGCGCTCTACTTTCTGATCGGTGGTTTTAAATCTCTTGGCGACTGTCGGATACAAAAGTTTTGTGACACTGCTGACAGCCTCCATATCCTTCCCGGAGAGGATGATAGCCTCCCGTAAGTAGTGATACCCTTTCAGGTGTGCCGGAACACCCATGTCCAGCATGATCCTGGTAACATAACGTTCCAGATCAACCTCATTCATGTTTGCGATATCCATCATTCAAATTCCCCTTTCAAATTATGGCTTCGATTAATATGTTGCGCATTTTCTGTAAGAAAATGTTTCCTGTTAGCAATATATTATAATATTTGTCGCGATTTGAAAAGTGTAAGTTATCGCATTTTTTCATTTTGATGGGGTGACGCCCGGGGAGTTCTGTGGTAAGATAAAAATGGTTTTTTGTGAGAAATTTTGGAAAGATAGTTTGGCGGGACGGGAGTTAGGTTGTTATGGCTGCTTCTTTCAGGGAGAATGACGGACTGGTGAGTATTATCGTGCCCGTGCATAATGCGGAAAATTTTATCGGGGATACGATCGATTGTGTGCGGGGGCAGTCTTATAAAAATTGGGAACTGATATTGATTGAAGACGGTTCTACGGACCATACTATGGATAGGATGAAGGTTTATCTGGAAGAGATCCGGGATGAGAGGATCCGGCTTGTGGAAAGAAAGATCGGGTCGTCGGAGGAGAAGAGCTTCGGGGCGGCGAGAGCGCGCAATCTGGGGCTTTCTCTTGCAAAGGGAAGGTATATTGCCTATCTGGATGCGGACGACCGCTGGAGGGAGGATAAACTGGAGCTGGAGCTTGCTTTTTTGCGGGAAAAGCAGGCGGGGTTTGTCTTTACCGGGTACGAATTCGGGGACGAGAAGGCGGAGGGGACCGGCAAGGTGGTGCATGTGCCGGAAACCCTGAGCTATGAGCAGGCGCTTGCCAATACGACGATCTTTACGTCCACCGTTATGATGGACACGGAAAAGATAGATAAGGCTTTGATGGAAATGCCTTATATCAAGAGCGAGGATACGGCGAGCTGGTGGAAGATATTGAAAACCGGCGTGACGGCTTACGGGCTGGATGAGAATCTGGTGATCTACAGGAGGGCGGGGAAGTCTTTATCCTCCAATAAGATCGAGGCGCTCAGGCGCATCTGGAATTTGTACAGACAGGCGGCGGGGCTTTCTGTTTTTGCCAGTGCCTGCCATTTCGTGCCCTGGGCGTACCGGGCGATAAAGCGCAGGGTATAGAAAACTTTTTCGGGGAGCAAAACATCTTATACAATAAGTATGGGAAGTGGAAATACAGTATAAGTAAGGGAACATGTGATGCAGGAAAAAGAGTCGTTTAAAAGAATTGTGAGACTTTCCCTTTCGGGCGTGTGCCTGTTGGGGGAGGCGGCGATATATATCCGTTTTTTGTATGATTTCTATTTTGAACCGATCAAGCTGAATCTGCAGTTTTTTGAGAAGGGTGAAGCGCTGTTTATCGCGATCTATCTGATCCTTATCTTCTTTTTCTCGAGTATGTACGGGGGCATGCGGATCGGTTATCTGAAAAACGGAGAGGTGATCTTCTCCCAGATATTTGCCACGCTGCTGGCGGATGTAGTAACTTATGGACAGATATCCATTATGATCACGGCGCTTTATCCGGCGCAGATCTATCTGTACATGGTGGCGCTGCAGATCGCGTGGGTCGTGCTGTGGATCAACATTGCGACATTCATCTATCAGCATATTTTTTCGCCGAGGCAGATGCTGCTGATCCATGGGGACCGGCCGTATGATGATATTGTGGCGAAATTCGGCACGAGGAAGGACAAGTATGATATCTGCAAGTGTATCAGTTACAGGGTGGGGTACGATGATATCTTTATGGAAATTTTGGAACCCTACGATGCGATCGTGATCTGGGATATTCCGGTGGATGTGCGGAACAAGATCCTGAAATTCTGTTACGGGCATTCCATCCGGGTCTATATCATGCCGAAGATAACGGATGTGATATTGAAAGGGGCCGAGCAGCTCAGTCTTTTTGACACGCCGATCCTGTTTACAAGAGAGTACAAGATGACCATCGATCAGCGATTTATCAAACGACTGATAGATATCGTGTGCTCTCTGATCCTTATCGTGGTGACGTCCCCCCTCATGCTGCTCACGGCGCTGGCGGTAAAGATTTATGACGGCGGTCCGATCCTGTACAAGCAGGTCCGCTGTACGATCGGCGGTAAAGAGTTCAGGATCATGAAGTTCCGCAGCATGAGCGTGGATGCGGAGAAGGACGGAAAGGCGAGGCTGGCGGCGAAGAATGACACAAGGATCACGCCGATAGGAAAGTTTATCCGGGTGTGCAGGCTGGACGAGCTGCCGCAGCTGTTTAACATTCTGGCAGGAGATATGTCGTTTATCGGGCCGAGACCGGAGCGGCCGGAGATCATTGCCCAGTATATGGAGATCATGCCTGAGTTTAAGTTCCGGATGCGGGTGAAAGCGGGGCTGGCAGGATATGCTCAGGTTTATGGAAAGTACAATACGACGCCCTATGATAAGTTGAAACTGGATCTGTATTATATTGAAAACTATTCGGTGTGGATGGATATCAAGCTGATGTTCCTGACGCTGAAGATCCTGCTGATGCCGGACAGCACGGAGGGGATAGAATCCACACAGATCACGGCGATGAAGCAGTCCAATGCGGAGCTTCTCGAAAAGAGGGCGAAGCTGGATAGAGAGGCGCGGGAACGCATCGAGAAAGAGCATCAGGAAAGAGCGGTGCGGGAGGCGGAGATTTTAGAGAGACAGCAGGTGGAGCAGCATGTGGGAATGTAATTACGGAAAGGAACCTTTGGATATGAGGCTGCTCGTTCTGCGGTTTTTGCGGAAGAGCCCGCTGATATTGCTGGCTGCCCTTTTGGGGGCGGTATGTATCGGCGGACCGTATTTTTTGAGGAAGGTGACTTTCGGGCCTGCAAAAGAATATGAGGCGGTGACGGATTTTTATATCGACTATGCGGTGCAGGAAAGCGGGGAGGAGTATACTTACTTTAATCAGACAACCTGGACGCAGCTGATCACGGATGATGTCTTTACGGACAAGATTCTGACACATATGTCAGGAACAAGACCGTCCAAACAGGAGCTTAGAGAATATTTATACGCGACAATGCTTTCCGATACAAGGATCGTCACGACTACGGTTACGACGAATGATCCGGAGCTGACGATGAAAATTGAGAAGGCATTGCTGCGGGCAATGGAGGATTTCGGCAGGGAGCAGAAGGAGATAGCCGGTGTGCGCATACTGCAGGAACCTGCGGAGGCATCGCCTGTCATAGCGGATGTGCGTACATTTCGCGCCTGCATGCTCGGTGCGGTGATATTTGTTTTTGTGACGGTGTTTTATCTGCTGATCTACTTTGTGCTGGACGAGGGGATTTATATTCCGGCGACGTTTGAGAGAAGGTATGGCGTGCCGATGCTGGGGACGATCCATTCCGGTGAACTGCCCGTGCTGGCAGAAAAACTGTTATCGGACGGCGGGGACTTATGTGAACCTGTGCTCGTGACAGTGGATGACAAGGTGGGACCGGAGCAGGTGAGGGTTGCTTTGGCGGAATCAGGGATCAAAGCGTCGGAAGATAAAAACCTGAATCAAATATTATGTAAACTGATGAGCGGCAGGATATCGGAGACAGGCGGTTGTGTGAAGCCGGGAGAGGAAAGCGAGAACCAGATTGAAATATCGGCAAAAGAGTGCTTTGAGGTATTGAAGAATAAAAAGCTGCTTCTTGTCGTGAAAGCCGGAGCGCACAATGGGAAACGAATTGAAAAATTTTTGGATTTTTGCAGAAAGTGTGACTTGGATGCGGCGGCAGCTCTGCTGTGGGAAGCGGATGAAAGGCTGATCAGGGCTTATGAGATGCCGGAGCATATGCTGCTTGCGTGGAGTAGGGTAAGAAGGAATAAGGAAGGAAAGAAAAAAATCCATTGAGGACTCTGGCGTGGAAGCAGTGTGAGATTACATTGGATTATAAAATGAAAATGGATGGTTTCTGCGTAGATGCCGAAAAAAGGGAAGTTCAGGGAGAAAAGATATGAAGACAGTGCAGGTACTGGTTTCTGTAGTGGATAAGGAACCCCATAGGCTGGCGGAGGAAATGCATATCGGGACAGATGCCGTCATCGTAAATCAGTGCGATCATTATGATGTGGAGTCTTTTAGTCATAAAAACAGAAAAATTCAGGTTTTCCATATGGCGGAGCGGGGTGTGGGCCTCAGCCGGAATACTGCGCTGATGCGGGCAGATGGGGATATCTGCCTTTTTTCGGATCAGGACATTGTGTATGAAGAGAACTATGAGCAGAAGATTCTGCAGGCTTTTGAGGAGTGCCCTTCGGCGGATATGATGGTTTTCAATATCGAAGTGGGGGAAGAGAGAAGGACATATTATAACACGGAACTGAAGAGGGTTCGCTGGTATAACTGCGGACGGTATGGGGCCGTGAGCTTTGCAGTCAAAAGAGAAAAACTGCTGGAATCAGGGGTGACATTTTCGCTGTTGTTCGGAGGCGGCGCAAAATACAGTGCCGGGGAGGACAGCCTGTTTTTAAAGCAGTTTATGGATAAGGGATATGAGGTATATGCGTCTCCGGTGACGATCGGCAGAGAGCAGGAAGGGGATTCCACCTGGTTTTCCGGCTATCATGAGAAATTTTTTTATGACAGGGGCGTATTGTATCATTTTTTGTACGGGCATCTGGCAAAGCTGTGGGCGCTCAGGTTTCTGCTCGCGCATAGGGAGAAAATGTGCCGGGATGTCCCGGTGAAGGAGGCTTATCGGATGATGCGAGAGGGCATCATGAGTTGCAGAGAGTGAAAATAAGGCGCAGGAACAATGTAGTAAAAAAATTCTGAAAAAGGTGGAACGGATCCCGGAGGGGAATCAGTAACCGTGAGGAAAGAGGATGGATCGCAGCATATTCATTTATCTGATATTGACAGTACTCGTTGTGGCGTTGGGATGGTTTGTGAACCTGACGGCTGCCGGGGAGGGGAATCTGAGATATGGTTACGGGAAAGGGCTGAAAGACAGCTATGGAAAATATGCAGGTGTAACCCGCCAGCAGATGCTGAACCGTATCTTGATCATGGCGGTATTTTTGCTTTTATTTGCGGTATCCGCCTGCAGGATCGCAGTGGGAAACGATTACTGGGTATACCGCAGCGATTTTCTGCTGATCGAACAGAACAGACATGTTTCTTTTGAATTCGGTTTTGTCTGGACAGTGAGATTTCTGCAATCCATGTTGGACCACGACCAGTATCTGCCGATCTTTGCGGTATTTTCCTTTTTTACGGTACTGTTTTTTGTGAGGGGGATGGCGGATTTAAGCGACCAGTTCTGCTTCACGGTATTTTTGATGATGACTGGCGGATACTATTTCTCCAGCCTGAATTCAGTCCGCTATTATCTGGTGCTGGCGATCGCCATGTACAGTATAAAATATGTGCTGCGGGGGGAATGGGGAAAGTTTATTTTCTGGATTCTGATCGCGGCGGCGTTTCATAAATCGGTGCTGGTGGTGATCCCGCTTTACTTTCTGGCATCGAGAGAATGGAAAAAGTGGCATATGCTGTTTCTGGCGGCGGGCTGTGCGAGCCTTCTGCTGTTTCAGGACTTTTACAGAAGGATCATATTTTACTTTTATCCGTTTTATGAAGGATCCATGTTCGACACAGGGGAGACGTCACTGACCAATATCGCCAAATGCGCGGCGGTGCTTGTGCTGTCGCTGCTTTATTATAAGAAGACGATACAGGGGGATAAGAAAAACCGTTTTTGCTTTTACTGCAATCTCGGGGCGCTGGTATTGTATGTGTTCGCGTCGTTCATCCCTGAGATATCGCGCATCGGATATTACCTGAATATCACCAATATTTTTCTGATACCGGGGATCATTGTGAAGATCCCGGAAAAAAGACAGCGGATTTTGTGGACGGTACTGGTGGCGGCGGCCTATCTGGCTTATTTCGCGCTGTTTTTGAGGAGCGCTTACAGTACCGATATACGGCTGCTGCCTTATAGGAATTGGATCTTTCAGTAAATTCGCGGATGCAATGAAGTTTAACAAGGATGACAGGAGAGAGCATAAGCCAAATGGAGAGAACTAAATCGGAAAAAATAAAGACCATTTTGTGGAATTATAGATGGGTACTATTGATAACACAGGTGATATTGTGCGTGGGTGTATTTGGGGTGATACATTTTTGTCAGAGGGGCATCCAGGCAGTTGATCTATTCGGCGCGGAGCTGAAGGGAGGCTATACACTGGAAGACGGCAGTATCCACATAGATGAAACGGATGGCGCTTTTGGCCTGTATCTGAATGTTGATACGGATGAGGTAAAAAAAGGCTGGTATAAGGTTCATGTGTCATATGAGACGGGTTATGATGATAATGGTTTCCTGATCCGTCCGCTGAATGGAAATCCTGATGCTATCAATAAGGATGTGGGGGATGAACAGGAGACGATTGCATTGAAGTCTCAGCATAGGGCCAAAAGTGTGCATGTATGGGCGGAGGAAGCAACAGGACTTCAGATCAGTTTTCATTTTTGCGGCGGGGGTTATCTGGATATTAATGGGATAGAGTTGGAGAGGGTAGCAGATTATACCCCGGTGTTTTTGCTGTTTTTTCTGTTCCTCATAACAGATTTTCTTTTTTGTGAAGAAAGACAGGTGGATTCGGCAGAATGGAAAAAAAGAAATCTGGTCAGGGCAGGGATCGTATGTATTACGGTGATCGCCTGTATACCTTTGATGAGTAAGTATGTTTTGATGGGCTATGACCTGATGGGTCATTTGGTTCGGATAGAAGGAGTAGCGGAGGGGATCGCCTCAGGGCAATTTCCTGTGCGGATCATGCCGCAGTGGTGGAATGAATACGGGTATGCTCAGTCTATGTTTTATGGAGATATTTTATTATACTTTCCCGCAATATTAGTATTGTTGAATTATAAATTTCAGACAGCATTTAAATGCTATATAGTGTTTATTAATCTTATAACAGCATGGATTGCTTATAAAAGCTTTAAAAGGATTGCGAAAGACAGAAAGATTGCTTTACTGTGTTCAGGTTTTTATACGCTGAATATATTTCGATTAATGTATCTTTACTGCAGTAATGGAATGGGGGCTTATACCGCGATGGCGTTTTTGCCTCTTATCATTGCCGGTCTTTATTGCATGAAAGAAGAGGAAGGATGGGTTTATCTGGCGGCAGGGCTGACAGGCTGCATTCAATCGCATTTAATGACCTGCGAAATGACAGGGATCTTTCTTATTTTATTATTGGCAGCAGGGATAAAATGGACTTGTCAAAAATCTGTATTTTTCCGTTTGTGTAAAGCGGGAATTGCCGTTGTGTTATGGAATCTTTGGTTTCTGGTACCTTTTATAAATTTATATATGGGTGAATATAAATTTAAAGTAATGAATGATTTCCAGACAGATATCCAACAGGATGGGATAGGGGCTGGGGACTGGTTTCGGGCTGTTTTGGCAAGCCTGAACGGAGAGACAGATACCCTGCGGCTGGGGTGTACGATCGGGCTTGCCGCAGGATTTGGATTGCTTTTTGTGTTGGTGTCTCTGGTGCTGAGCAGAAAAAAGGGCACGGAAGAAGTAAAGCGCGGCAAAATATATGCAGGGTTTTTTGCAGTGGCTGCAGGAGCGGCATTGTTTTTAAGTACGAAGTATTTCCCGTATGATTTTTTATGCGCGCAGAGTGCGATTTTAGCAACATTGATCCACAGTCTGCAATTCCCGTGGAGATTTCTGGAATTAGCGGCGGTATTAGCTGTGACAGCGATCGTGTTTGGTTTTGTTATATGGAAGAAGCTGGGAAATAAAAAAGTCTGTATAATGATGGCAGGAATTCTGGGCTTGTGTTGTTTGCTGGATGTGGCTTTTTATTACCACAGTCTGTTGGTAAAAGCACCGCAAAAAACAGAGATATGTGAGTATTATGCGCTTCCGGAATACATGGGGGTGGTAGAATATCTTCCGGTAATGGCAGAAACATTGTATGAAAAGCATGAATTGGGCACTTCCGGTGATCAGGTGGAGATTGAGAGCTATGAAAAAAGGTATACAACAATACAGATGTCATGTATCAATCACAGCGGACAGGAAGCGTACATAGATGTACCATTATTCTTTTATCCTTGTTATAAGGCAAAGGATATGAAAACAGGTGAGGAACTAAGTTTGACCTATGGCGAGAACGCAAAAATCCGAATTATCCTGCCAGCTGGATATCAGGGCGGAATAAAATTGGAAGTGAATGAGAGAAGAATGTGGAAGATAGCGGATTGGATCAGTTTAATATGTATTGCAGTATCCGGTGTTATTTGGTTTACAAGGAAAAATGCCATAACGTTTATGAGGATAAAAGGTAAAGAGAGATGAGGAGGATAATAGATTTTTATGTAAATAATTTTAAGAAAATAGTATTTTTGCAGGTTGTATTTTGTATTGTACTTTTTATTGCCATAAATTGTTTGTCAAGAAATGAGCGGGAAGTAAAGTTCAGCAAAAGTGATCTTGCCGGCGGGATTATTTCAGAGGAGGGATTTGCCTGTATTGATGAGGATGATGGAGTTTACGGCATTATTTTGGATACGACAACTGACGAAGTGAAAAGAGGATGGTATAAAGTCCGGATAGAATATGAAACCGGTTATGATGACAATGGATTTATCGTACAGGCTTTGAGGCCGGGAAATGTGCTGAATGAGGATATTGGAAATGAGGAGAGAACCGTTTCTCTAAAGAGCTATCATAATAGTCAGAAAGTACATGCATGGTTAAAAAAAGACAGCGAATTGAGGATCGCAGTACATTTTTGCGGTGGGGGTTACCTGCAGGTTAAGAGGATCATATTACGGCAGATACCGAATTATACAGCTGCGTTTTTGCTGATATTCTGCCTGCTGTTGGCCAACATAGAATTATATGAAATGGGGAATTTGCCCGCAGCAGAAGTAAAACGGCGCAGATTAGTCAGAGGAGGTATTGCTGTTATTGTTTTATTTGCCAGTATACCACTTATCAATGATTTTAATATACATGGGCATGATTATCGGGGACATCTGTATCGCATAGAGGGAATTGCGGAAGGGCTGAGGGCTGGACAGTTTCCGGTAAAAATTTACCCAAATTGGTGGAATGAATACGGTTATGGACAGGCTGTGTTTTATGGAGATATTCTATTATATTTTCCGGCATTGCTTACTTTGCTGGAATATGGTATACAAACAGCATATAAATGTTATATTATTGGCATCAATTTTCTGACAGCAGGAATTGCGTATAAATGTTTTCGAAAAATTTCTGAAGATGATAAAATTGCGTTGTTAGGAGCATTTTTATATACTCTGAATATATATCGATTAGTAGATGTATATGTTCGATGTGCATTGGGGGAATATACGGCAATCACCTTTTTCCCATTGATCATACTTGGAATTTATTTGATAGAGAAAGAAGGGTGGGCATATTTAGCCTTAGGATTAAGCGGATGTATACAATCTCATGTATTGAGTTGTGAGATAGTAATCATCTTTTTAGTTTTATTTTGCTTATTCAAAATAAAGTGGATATTAGGAAGAAAGGTACTTTTTCAATTCTGTAAAGCCGGAATAGCTACAATTTTGTGGAATATATGGTTTATTTTACCATTTTTGGATTTTTATTTAAGGGGTACGTATAAAATTCATTTTAAGGAGAATGTCTGGAAAATGGAAGATAGAGGGGTTCCGTTCCAGACAATTTTCAAAATTTTTTTCGAAGGAAGCAAAGAAGATAATTTTACGGTTGGATTACCACTTGTTTTGTGTGGTGTTTTAGGCTGTATACTTTTGGTGGTATATAGGAAAAGGTCAGTGTTAGATAAAAGGGCCGGACAGTTAAAAAAACTTACATGTATTTGTCTGTTAATGATGGCTATCGCAACAGTGCTGTCGACCAATTTAGTGCCATATAGTAAAATGGAAAGTATTCATGCGATAATAGGAAAATTGATCAATACACTTCAGTTCCCATATCGTTTTATGGGAGTTGCATCTGTTTTGGCAGTGACGACGTTAGTTGGGACGGGTACTCTGTTAAAAATTATAGCGGAAGAGTATGAAGAAAAAAGAGTTAAGATATTAGAAGGGGCTATTGCAGGAGGGCTTATAGTATTAGTAATAGCAGGAGTGGCAATTTCTTATGTGAAGCTTTTGACAAACAGCAAATTTACACAAAATTTTGAATATTATGCAGCTGATTATGTGATGCAGGAAACAGAATATCTTCCGGTTAATGCAGATGAAAGTGAGACAGATCATGAATTGCTGACTTCGACAGGAAATATCTTGATATCAGATTATGAAAAAGAGTATACCAATATTGTTATGACCTGCATAAACAGAGGAGAAGAGGAAGGCTATATTGACGTACCATTGTTTTATTATCCCTGTTACAAAGCGAGGGATAAAGAAAACAGAGAGATTTTGCCATTAACGTATGGAGAAAATGCACGGATTAGAATTATATTACCGCCTTCCTATGAGGGAACTATAGTGTTGAGAATAAGTGAAAGAAAGGGATGGAGGATTGCTGAACTGATCAGTATTTTTTCTGCAATTGTGGGAGTGTATATAGCAGCAAAAAAACAGCGGACAAGAGATGATAAAGGAAAACAGAATATATGAAATTTTCAATCATAACAGCAAGCTTTAACCCTGGGGAAAAGCTGTTGTTTACGATAAACAGCATATTGGAGCAGGAGTTTCGGGATTTTGAGATCATTGTCAAAGACGGCGGCTCAACGGACAGTGCCGTAGAAAAACTGCGACAGGAAAAGGCGGTGCGGGAGGCGGTCTCCAGACAGAGATTAAAGTTGATCATCAAGCCGGATAAGAATGTTTATGACGGCATGAATCAGGCGCTTAAGCAGTGTCAGGGCGAATATGTTCTGTTCCTTAACTGCGGCGACAGGTTTCATGATGATAAGGTGCTTGTAAGAGCAGCAAAAATAATTGATACGGAAATGGATTCCGAAGCGGGCAGGAAGAGGAATGCATTAAACGATAACGTAGAGTACAAGCCGATCATCTATTACGGAAATACTTATTGTATGCGGACAGATGCGATGGTGCATTCCGCACCGAGGATCACAGGTTTTACCTGTTACAGGAATATTCCGTGCCATCAGTCCTGTTTTTATGACAGAAGACTGTTTCAGGAGAAGAAGTATGATATCGATCTGAAGATCCGGGCGGATTACGATCACTTTTTGTGGTGCTTTTACCAGGGAGGGGCAGAATTCCGGTATCTGGATCTTGTGGTGGCTGATTATGAAGGCGGCGGCATTTCCGAGACAAATGAGAACAGGAAAACGGATAAAGCGGAACATGAGCTTGTGATCAGAAGATACATGAAGAGGAGTGAGATTTTGAAGTACAAGGGGATCATGCTGCTGACCCTTGCGCCGCTTCGGAGGTGGGTTGCAGAGAGCAGCAGGTTTACGGGAATATATCACCATATAAAAAGTCTGGTTTACCGTCGGGGATAGTTCGCGGTATATCGGGAAATAGCCTGTGATAGAGAAGAAAGATGGCAAAACCGAGATTGATCCGGCATCAGAGGGACAAAGGCCTTTTGACTCCGACATTATAATATTAGGAATAGACAGGCGGGAAAACGATCATGCGTGTATTATGGGTTTGCAATATTATGCTGCCGGTGGTGGCGGAGCATCTTCAGCTGGAGGCGAGCAATAAAGAGGGCTGGCTTACCGGACTGAGCACTGCGATCTTAAAACATCAGAAGGAAAATCAGATAGAGCTGGGCGTATGTTTTCCGGCGGAAGAAAATCTGGCCGGGTTTGAGCAGGTACTGCAGGTGCCCGGGATAGATGCCAGGATACATGCTTTTGGATTTTATGAGGATATCCACAGGGCGGAAGTGTATGAGGAGAGAATGCAGAAACGGCTGGAGGAGATCATACGGAAGTTTTCTCCGGATGTGCTGCACTGTTTCGGGACGGAGTATCCCCACACGCTGGCGGCGGTGAGGGCTTTTGATCGTAAAGAGCGGACATTGATCGGAATTCAGGGGCTCTGCAGTATCTATGCAAGATATTTTCGGGCGGATCTGCCGGATGATGTGTGGAAGCGGATCACTTTTCGGGACAGGGTGAAACAGGACGACCTGCGCAGGCAGTATGAGAAGTATGTGCAGCGGGGCGTCTATGAGATAGAGGCCGTGCAGAGAGCCGGACATATCACAGGACGGACGGGATGGGATAAAAAATATACCGGGGAATGGAATCCGCAGGCGAAGTACCATTTTATGAACGAGACGCTGCGCTCCAATTTTTATGAGGGGATCTGGAGGGAGGATTATTGTAAAAAGTATTCGATTTTTTTGAGTCAGGGGGACTATCCGATCAAGGGGCTGCATTATATGCTGCGTGCCATGCCGGATATCCTGAGGGATTATCCGGACGCGGAGATCTATGTGGCGGGCAACAGCATTGTCAAGACGGCGGCGGAGAAAGGGATAAACGGGCTGAAAGGAAAGCTGAAGCTGGAATCCTACGGGAAATATATTCTGCAGTTGATGAAGGAGACAGGGACGCTTCAAAAGGTGCATTTTCTCGGGCGGCTGAATGCGGAGCAGATGAAACAGCAGTATTTAGGCAGCCATGTGTTTGTGTGCCCCTCTTCGATCGAGAATTCGCCCAATTCGGTGGGGGAGGCGATGCTGCTCGGGGTTCCGACGGTATGCGCGGATGTGGGCGGAGTCGCGGATATTTTTACGGACATGGAGGACGGGCTGCTCTATCCGGCGGGGGATGTGAAAAGACTGGCGGAGGCTGTGAGGATCATGTTTACTGGAGGAGAGCAGGTGGAGGCTTACAGAAAAGCGGAGAGGCTCCACGCGGCAAAGACCCATGATGCGCAGAAAAATTATGAGAGACTGATGGAGATTTATGCGGAAATCGCCCGATAAAGACAGAAGATATGCAGATTATATTTTGGGGCAGTGCAAGTATCAGAGGGCTTTAAGGAATCAATAGTCTAAGACTCAGGCAAACAGAAAGGGACGTTGAAAGAATGGATAATATACATAAAATTTTTCTGAAATACAGCAGGAATATTGTGTATGGGTTGTTTGCTGTTATCGTATTGTATCTGTTCCTGCTCAGCCTGTTCGGTACCTGTGTGATGGCCTATACGGATGAACATATTTTCTTCATTAAAGATTATCCGATCCCGATGCTGACCGGACTTTGCGCGCTGGTGATCTTCATGGTATGGGGGCGGGGGAAGGTAAATGAAAGATGCCTGAGAAAGCAGGAAGGTAAAAGCGCGGCGGAGGGCGGGAGCGTACAGGAAGGCAAAAGTGCGGCTGCGGATGGAGACGTACTGGAAGACAAAAAAGGACAGAACAGGACGCAGAGCGGATTAGCAAAATGGCTCTTGCCGGGCATTACGGTATGCTGGTTTCTGGTGCTCATTTTCTGGATCTGGGAAACGCTGCTTCCGCCGATACATGATCAGTATTTTGTGTTTTACGGGGCGAAGGAATTTCTGGAGGGGGATTATACCCGCTGGCAGCCGGGCGGATACCTGCATATGTATCCGTTCCAGAATACATTGATGCTGTTTTATACAATATTTCACCTCCTGTTCGGGGAACAGGCGGTGCTGGCTGTGGAGCTGTTTAATCTGTTGTGCTGGTATCTCGGGATACTGGCGGTCTGCAGTCTGACGAAAAGCTATTTCGGGGATACAGCGGCAAAGTGGACTTATGCGGCGCTGCTTGGCTTTTTACCCATGTGGGGGTATGTGACTTATATTTACGGAACGGTGCCGGGGCTTTGCTGCGGGCTGTGGGGCATCCGGATGGAGCGGAAATTCGAGGAGACGAAGAAGAACAGATACTTGCTGGCAGCAGGCATTTTATTGATGCTGGCGGTGATGTGGAAAAATAATTATATTATTTTTGCCGCGGCTGTCATGATCATGGTGTTTTTATTTGCGGTGCGGGAGAAAACGGTGAAACCGCTCTGGGGGATCGTGTGGATCCTGGCGTTATATTTTCTGGGGACAAAGGGTACGCTTGCACTGATAGAGCATGTCACAGGGCAGGAGATGACAAGCGGTATCCCGCTGATCGCCTGGGTGGCGATGGGGCTTCGTGAGAGCAATATCGCGCCGGGCTGGTTTAACTTGTATACGGAAAAACTGTACGAGGCATGCGGCTATCAGGGTTCTTTGATGGTGCGCCCGGCGATGGAAGAAATTCAGAGGAATCTTACCCTGTTTGCGCAGCAGCCGGACTATGCACTGCGGTTCTTTTCGAGAAAACTGTCATCCATGTGGAACAGCCCGATGCTGGAGGGCGTGACGATCATCACAAAAAGGAATTCGACAGGGGAATTGAGCTATGCGGTGAAAGACATTCTGTATAATGGAGGAGTCTGGAATACAGTCTTATTTTTGTGGCAGGATGTGATGCAGAGTATTTTACTGTTTGGGCTGGTGCTGTTTCTTGCTTTTGACAAAAAGAAGTTAAAGCTTGAGGATTCGTGCATGATCATTGCGGTGTTGGGCGGTTTTCTTTTCCATATATTCTGGGAGGGAAAGTGCCAGTATACATTGCCCTACTATATTTTGCTGTTTCCGTTCAGTGTGCAGGGGTATCTGACGTCATCTTCCTGGCTGGCCGGTGGGACGGATGGCCTGAACGGTATCGGAGGCCGGATGCGCACGTTGTGGAAAGAAGGGAGCGCAAAGCTTTTGGCGGTGGTGATCGCGCTTGTGCTTGTGATCACTGTGCTGCCCGGGGAGTTTATCGGGGCGGTGATGAAAATGGGTAATGACACATCGGATTATATCTGGTATTGTAGGAATGAAGTGCAGTGGAAAAATGAGGATTATTATTTGGGAGATCTTTATGAATAAAAAGCAGGGAATTGACTTTGGCAAAGTTATTTTGAATATAGGAAGCGGGGTGACGGCAGGATTATTCTCATTCATTTTACTGTATCTCTTTTTGCTCAGTATCTTTACTACCTGTTTTATGGTGTATACAGATGAACATATATATTATTTGAAAGATTTTCCGCTCCTGTTAGGCGGGGGGCTTGCCGGATTGTGCCTTTTATTGGCTTATCTTAAAAAAAAATGGAGTGTTTTTGAAAAAGAAAATGAAAAATTAAAAAGGCTGAAGTTTTTAGCTGTATTGGCAACAATAGTTTTAGGAACAGGAATGATCGGATTTATCCTGCATATGAAACTTTCGCCTATTTATGATCAGAATGCGGTCTATACTGCAGCAGGACGATTATTAGAGGGAAATTATTCGGACTGGAAGCATGGAGAATATTTTTCTATGCTGCCTTATCAAAATGGCATGGTATTAATGATGTGTCCTTTTATTGCTGTTTTTGGAGAAAAAGCAGCGATTGTTATGCAAATATGTAATGTACCCCTGCTATTTCTTGCATATTGGGGGCTGGCTAAAACGGCAGGAGAGTTTTTTGACGATCATTGTACGTATTATACTTATATAGGGCTTCTTTTGACAGTACCGATGTGGACACAGGTAACTTTTGTCTATGGGACAATACCGGAGATATGTCTGGCGATTTGGGCTGTTTATTTCGGACTTTTATTTGAAAGGAAAGAAAAATGGAGATATATAGTTGTAAGCGGTATTTGTATTTTATTTGCTATTTTGTGGAAAAGCAATGCCGAAATTTTTATGATAGCAATTTTGCTGATGCTGCTTATGCAGGCGATCAGAGGAAAAAATATAAAGATGCTGGCGGGAATGGGTATCATTCTTGGCTGTGGAATGGCGGCAATAAAAGGTGCTCCGTATATCCTGCACTGTATTACCGGAGAAAATACGACAAATGGAATACCGATGACAGCATGGCTGGCTATGGGATTACAGGAGAGCAGTATTGCGCCGGGATGGTATAATGAGTTCCCGATGAATCTTTATCGGCATGTAAGCAGCGATCCGAAGGTGATACAGGGAGAAGTCTGGAAAAGTTTTCAGGATTCGTTTCGATTGTTTTCGGAGCAGAAAGAATATGCGGTACGGTTTTTTGCAAGAAAACTGGCATCTATGTGGGCGGACCCTGCTTTTCAGTTTTTTACAACAGTGAACACCAGGAATAACAGGGGGGATTTTTCTTATGTAATGAAGGATTTTTTCTATAATGGAGGCATAGCGAATACAGTGATGTATTTATTGCTGGATATTATGCAAAGTATTTACTATTTTGGTGTGATGCTATATTTATTTATAAAAGGAAAAGAACTGAAAATTGAAAAAGCACATTTAATAGTAGTGTTTTTAGGAGGATTTTTATTTCATTTTATCGGGGAGGCTAAGAGCCATTACGTGGTGCCATATTATCTGATGCTGATGCCGTACGCAGTGCAGGGATATCGGGAGACAGCTGGGAAATTGTCTGAATTAAACATTCATAATAAAGAGGAATTGAGAGGGCTTTGGAAAAAGCGGAGTGTAAGAGGAATGACAGTATTGGCAGCGGCTGTAATCATTATATCACTTCTTCAGATACCGGCGATTACTAATACACTGAAACTCGGGGGAGAAGAAAAGGATTATATCTGGTATTGTACTAATGAAATACAATGGAAAGAGGAGGATTATAGAAAAATCTAAAAAGGATTTCATATGAACAGGATAGTGAAGAATCATAATTTATGTCAAAGCAGTTCTAAAAAATTGATTTATTTAGAGTTTTTAAGAATAATAAGTATCATTTTGGTAATATTTAATCACACCGGAGCTAATGGTTTTTTCTTATATGCATTGTCGGAGTTTTCCGTATTTTATCCGTTTTATTTCTTTTGCTCCATTGCATGTAAGGTGGCGGTTCCGCTATTTTGGATGATTTCCGGGGCATTACTGATACCCAGGGAAGAAAGTATTTCAGAACTTTATAAAAAGAGAATTTTTAAAATATTGATGGCATTAATAGTGTTTTCCTTTATACAGTATCTGTTTTGGGTATTTGGGGATGAGTCGCGCACATTTTATATCTGGGATTTTGTAAAAACGCTATATACAAGCCATTTTGGGATGGCATATTGGTATATATATGCATACATAGGTGTTTTGCTTGTGCTGCCTCTGATCAGGAAAATGGCGAGGAATATGAACAGAAAGGAATATATATACTTATTTTGTCTGTCACTGACTATTTATGGAATTATTCCGATCGTTCAATATTTGCTTTGGCAGGGAAATATCGTCATAAATATGAATGTAACGTGGAGTATGTTTTCGGAATATCTTGTGTATTTTATGGCAGGTAATTATTTCGGGAATGTGCTGGGCAAAGAAGAGCTTTCCGGTAAAAAAGCTGGTGTGTATGCAGTATCAGGTTTTATTGCGATCATAATTTCATGCTTTATGACGAAGTTTATGACTAATATTACGGGAATGATCGGTGAAAGTGAAGCGCAGACGTTTTACAATAACCTGATTATGATCCCATCATTTTCTATTTTTTATTCAGTCAGATATTTGTCGATTAAATATGAGAAATATTTAAGTCAGGGAGTAAAGAATATTATTTATACTTTGGGCAGTGCTGTTTTTGGGGTAATGCTGACAGAAAACTTATGGAGGGAAAAATTGGAGGTTGTTTTTTACTTTTTAAAACCGTATTGTAAAATTTTTCCTTCATGTATCATATGGGTGCTGATTACCTGGATTTGCGCATCGGTAACTATACTGCTCATTAAAAAAATACCATTTGTGAGAAGATTATTATGAGGACATTGACCTTTGTTTCCAATTATATCAATCATCACCAGATCCCGGTGTCTAACGAGCTTTATCGGCTGTTGGGGGACGGCTATACTTTCATACAGACAGAGCCTGTGGAAGAGGAGAGGCTGCGGATGGGATGGCAGGACGAGAGCGGGAAAATTCCTTATCTGAAGCTGTTTTATGAGGAACCGGAGAGATGCAGGGAGCTTGTTTTAGACAGCGATGTGGTGGTATTCGGCGGTACGGACGAGGAGAATTATATACAGCCGAGACTGGCGGCGGGGAAGCTTGTTTTGCGCTACAGTGAGCGGATCTACAAGTCCGGGCAGTGGAAGGCAGTCTCGCCGAGAGGATTGAAAAAGAAATATGAGGATCATACCCGGTACAGAAAAGCGCCGGTCTATCTTTTGTGTGCCGGAGGATATGTGGCATCCGATTTTCATCTGGTGCGGGCGTATCCCGAAAAAATGCTGAAATGGGGGTACTTTCCGGAGACAAAGCGTCTGGGGGTGCAGGAGAAAGAAACGCTGCTGCGGAAACATAAAGAGGGCAGCGTGAGCCTGATGTGGGCGGGACGGTTTATTGACTGGAAGCATCCGGAACTGCCGATCCTGCTGGCGGAATATTTGAAGGAAAAAGAGTATGCATTTCATCTCTCCATGGTCGGGGGCGGAGAGATGGAGGAAGAACTCCGGCGGATGGTTCATGAGAAAGGGCTCGCGGAGGAGGTTTCGTTTTGCGGTTATCTGCAGCCGACACAGGTGCGGGAGATGATGGAGCAGACGGAAGTTTATCTGTTTACCAGCGATTACAAGGAAGGCTGGGGCGCTGTGCTGAACGAGGCGATGAACAGCGGATGCGCTGTGCTGGCGAGCCATGCGATCGGGGCTGTGCCGTTCTTGCTGCGGCACGGGGAGAATGGGCTGGTGTTTGAGAGTGGGAATTTGAAAGATATGGAAGAGAAGGCGGAGATGCTTTTGAGAAATTCGGCGGTGAGAAGGAAGCTGGGGGATGCTGCGTATGAGACGATCCTGCGGGAGTGGAACGCGGAGACGGCGGCGGACAGGCTGGTGGAGATCGCGGGGAAGCTGCTGGGGGCAGGAAGTGTGGATACGGTGAGAGCATCGAAAGCAGTGATGAGTGAAAGTAAAGATGCGATAGAGCTGCCGGTGATAAAAGGGAAAGATAAAACTATATCAAATTATATGAAAATAGAAGGAAGAGATGTCATACAAAATGTAGGGGAATTGGCATATAGAGAAGGACTGCTCTCGACTGCGGAAGTGATATCGCCACGGAAGATGTATCGGTATATAATGAGCGTATAGCAAAGCCAGCGGAGAATAATAGGTTTTGAGTGGAGGAATATGATATGGCGAGAACTGTTGGGATAGGGATACAGGATTTTGAAAAACTGATGACAAGAAACTGCTTTTATATTGACAAGACAAAGTTTATCATGGATTGGTGGGAGAGCGGTGACGATGTGACGCTGATCACCCGCCCACGCAGATTCGGGAAGACCCTGAATATGAATATGCTGGAGAGGTTTTTTTCCGTAGAGTATGCGGGACAGGGCGGGATATTTGAGGGACTGTCTGTATGGGAGAATGAAAAATACCGCAGCATTCAGGGGACCTGTCCGGTGATATTTTTGAGTTTTGCAGATGTGAAGGCGAATACTTTTGCCATGGCGAAGGAAAAGATCTGTATGCTCATAAAAGAGGTGTACGGCAGGTATGACTTTTTGCGGGATGAAGATGTCCTGAGGGATGAAGAAAGAGACTTTGTTCAAAAGGTCTTTTCAGGGATGACTGACGCGGAGGCTGCTTATTCTCTGAAAATTTTGTCGAGCTGCCTTTCCTCCCATTACGGTAAAAAAGTGATCATCCTGCTGGATGAATATGATACGCCGCTTCAGGAAGCCTGGGTATACGGCTATTGGCGGGAGATGGTGGAATTCATCAGAGGATTGTTTAATTCGACATTTAAGACAAATCCTTACCTTGACAGGGCAGTTATGACAGGGATCACAAGAGTTAGTAAAGAATCTATTTTTTCGGATCTGAATAATCTGACAGTGGTGACATCAACTTCGGACATGTATGCGGATTGTTTCGGATTCACGGAGGAAGAGGTGTGGGAAGCACTGAAAGAGTGCGGGCTTTATGAAGAACGTGGGGAAGTGAAGGACTGGTATGACGGGTTTACATTCGGGACAAGACGGGATATTTACAACCCCTGGTCTATTTTGAATTATTTGAAAATGAGAAAGTTTTCCACTTACTGGGCTAACACCAGCAGCAACGGGCTGGTGGATAAGCTGATTCGGGAGGGCGGCACAGGGGTGAAGATGTCCATGGAAAATCTCCTGAAGGGAGAACATCTTTTCAGGGAGATAGATGAGCAGATTGTATTTGACCAGTTAGATGAGGAAGGCGGGGACGAGAATGCCATTTGGAGCCTGCTGCTCGCCAGCGGGTATCTCAAGGTGGAGAACTGCGAGATGAGCGAAGAGACAGGGGATGAGCTGTATGAATTGTCCCTGACAAACAAAGAAGTGAATATCATGTTCCGCAGGATGATCAAAAAATGGTTTTCAAGTTCCAGAACAGTCTATAATGGTTTTATCAGAGCGATGCTGGAAAATGACGTCAGATCTATGAATGCCTATATGAATAAGGTGGCGTTAGCAACATTCAGCTTTTTTGACAGTGGGAAAAGACCTTCTGAAGAGGCGGAGCCGGAGCGGTTCTACCATGGCTTTGTGCTGGGGCTGTCCGTGGAACTGGCTGACAGGTATGTCATCACATCCAATCGGGAGAGCGGCTTCGGGCGGTATGATGTGATGATGGAACCGAAGGGAGAGGGGAATCCCGCAGTCATTATGGAATTTAAAGTGAGGGATCCGGAGAGGGAGGCATCGCTGGAGGATACCGCGCAGGAGGCGCTCGGGCAGATAGAGCGGATGCGGTATGAGGCTGTGCTGGAGACAAAAGGAATGGCAGGAGCACAGATCAGAAAATATGGGTTTGCGTTTGAGGGGAAGACGGTTCTGATCGCAGAGGGATGAACGGTGCAGGATTTATCCCTGTACTGTCTGCTGCAACCCCGAAATTCATATGCAGCAGTACGGATTTATGTGTCCGAGCGGCAGACGAATGCAGAAATGGAGAAAATATGGAACGAAGTCAGGATCTGATCAGTGTCATCGTGCCTGTCTATAATATAAAAGAATATCTGGAACGCTGTGTGAACTCGATTCTGGCGCAGACATGGGAGAATCTGGAGATACTGCTGGTGGACGACGGCTCTGATGACGGGACGGAGAGGCTTGTGGATGAGTTGGGGGAGAAGGATGACAGGATCAGGGTATTTCATAAGGAAAACGGCGGTTCTTCTTCGGCGCGGAATCTGGGAATCCGTGAGGCGAAGGGCGCATATCTCGGGTTTGTGGACAGTGATGATTATATAGAACCGTTTATGTATGAGAGGCTTTACCGGGCTGTAAAAGAGACGGGAATGCCTGTCGCGCAGGGGGGACGGAGGGAGATCGATGAGCAGGGAAATGTGCTGCCGGATATCTGTGTCCCGCCGAAAGAGCAGACTGTATATAACGGAAAAGAATTTATGCGGGAGCTTTTGCTTCATAGGGGGGACTGCTCGTTTTGCACAAAGCTGACAGATGCGTCACTTTTCAAAAATCAAGGGTTCCCGGAGGGAAAGCTGAATGAGGACTTTCATGTACTGGTACAGATGCTGCCGGAGATAGACGGTATTGTCAGTGTGCCGGAAAGGGTATATAACGTATATTATAAGAGCGGCAGCAATACGCGGATAGGCTCGGATATGAAGTTTTCCCGCGTTTACGGCGATAATGTGGATAATGCGGATATGGTGGGGGAGATCGTGAGAAAGCATTATCCGGAGCTTACGAAAACAGCGATGCGGTTCGGGCTGTATCAAAGGCTGGATTATATGCTGCATATTCCGATCGGAGAGATGAAAAAGGATAACGGGCAGTATTGCGATATCGTCAGGTACTTGAAAAAAAGCAGAGGAGAAATCTGCAGGAATGCTGACCTGACGAAAAAACAGAAAGTGTATTTGCTGCTGTTTTCGGTGATGCCGGTGCTGATCCGGAAGGTACACCGGATGCTAAAAGGTGTGAGATGAGGAAAGCGAAAAGTATTCCAAAACTGAATGATCTGATGATCTGGATGGTGCTGCCGCTTCTGGTCATTTACTTTTCCTACTTTTTTCTGTTGGGGAAAAACTGTGTTTTTGAGATCAACGATCAGCTGGATGAGACATTGTTCACGTATGTGCTGAATGCAAAATACCTGTTCTCCGGTGTAAAGAGTTATCCGGAGATGCTGGGAGGCGTGCCAAAAGGCGGAATGAGCGTGTCCGCCTGCCTTTTTATTCCGCTCTACAGGCTTTTTCCGGTGTTTGAAGCTTTTATGATACAGTATGTCGTTGTTGTGGCGACGGCTTACATGGGGATGTACCTTTGTGTCAAAGAACTGACGGGCAGCGGATTTATCGGCTTTTTGTGCGGCGGGATGTTTATGTTTCTGCCCTATCAGCCGGTCTACGGGCTGTCGGTTGTGGGCGGACCGCTGATATTTTATGCTTTTCTCTGTTTATATAGACAAAAACATGTTATAATAAACGGACTGCTTATTTTGTATTTTGCGCTGGGAGCGAATCTGGTGCTGCTGGGATATGTGGCACTGGGATTTGTGCTGTTGGCGGATATTTGGATACTGATAAAGTGGATCAGGAAAGACAGGCACCTGCCTGGTGGGACGAGATGTCGGACGGAACGGGAGGGGCAAAACAAGTGGTTCCTTTTGGGGAGTCTGGAATTACTGTTGGTTTATATCATCGTTAATTTTTCCCTGTTTTCAGAACTTTTTCTGGGAAGCGGCGACTATGTAAGCCACAGGGAGGAGATGGTGATCACCGGGAACAGTGATTTCTGGGGCTGTGCGAAGGATGTGTTTCTGAACAGCGCACAGCATGCGTTCAGCTTTCATCAGAAACTGATCCTGCCGATCCTGATCGTTATCGTTTTCTATGCATTCAGGTGGAAGAAGTGGAGGAGGCAGATTGCCTGGCAGCAAAGAAACCCGGAGGAAAATATCGGCGGAAGAGAGAAGTCAGGGTATGTCCGTGCGGAATATTGTGAGGGTATTCCGGCGGAAGTAAGGAAGGAAGCCGCAGGAAAAGAACGGACGGATTTCGGTGAAGAAGATATAGAAAATGCAAGACAATGCCAGACGATGTATGCATGGTTGGTATTGATCATCCTGATCAATGTTCTGGCTGCGCTGTTTTACGGTTTCTGTCAGTCTCAGATCGTTGTGGATTTCCGGAACAGTGTCAGCGGATTTTTCCACTATTTTTCGCCCCAGAGGGTGTATTGGATCTATCCGACAACATGGTATGTGGCGGCGGGGCTGTCAGCGGGACTGATCTGGCGGGATCATGACTTTTTGAGTGGGAAGAGGCAGAGGGAAGAGATGTCTGCATCTCCATTCAGGCAGACGTCAGATACAGGGCATAATATAGGGAAGACATCCGGCACAGGGAATAATATATGGAAACCGCCCGGTACAGGAAATAATATATGGAAATCGTCCGGTACAGGGAGAAAGATCGCGGGAGATATTTTCGCATGGCTGCTGATCTGTGCTGTTTTAGCGCCTACGGCGTGGCAGATCAGACAGAACAGTATCTGGATACTGAATAAAAGCCAGTATAAAAATAATTGTAGTGTGGGTCTGATGAGCTGGGCGGATTATTTTGCAGAAGATCTGATGGGGGAGATAGAAACAGCCATCTTAGAAGAGACAGGACAGTCTCAGGGAGAATACCGGGTGGCAAGCTTGGGGATGTGTCCAGCCGTGGCTCTGGAAGCCGGTTTTTATTGCATTGACGGCTATTCCAATAACTATAGTCTGGAATATAAACATGAGTTTCGTGAGATCATAGAAGCGGAGCTGGAGAAGTGTCCTCCCATGAAAGGCTACTTTGATAACTGGGGAAGCAGGTGCTATCTCTTCACGGAGGAGAGCCAGAACTATTATTATCTGGCGAAAGACGCGGATTTCCGATATGAGAAGCTTAGGTTGGATACAGAGAAAATGAAGGAACTGGGATGTAAATATCTTTTTTCGGCGGCGGAGATCGAAGAGGGAAATGCGGACCGGCTGGGGATTGAATTGTTTGGGGTGTTTGATACTGAGGAGAGCTATTATAGGGTTTGGGTATATGAACTGTGACAGGGCATGATGTATCAGTAAGGCATCAAGTTGGAAGAACAGTGGAAGTCAAAAGAAGAGAGAAAAGGACAGAGAAAAGGACAGAGAGATGAAGTGGCAGATTAAATCGCCAGAAGAATATATTACAAAAATAAGGGAGAGGATTTCCATACAGGAAATGAGGGCATTTTTGATCGTATTTCTGGTTGGAATATGCCTGTATATCCCGATGATCGTATACAGATTAAATTGCAGCGACGGCAATATTTCCGGAATTATTTACAGGCCACACAGTGATTATGATTGGGAGGATGTATGTGGCAGATATTTATTAAAATATGTGGCACATATGAAAAGTTTGTTCGTATTTAGTTGGTTAGCGGTTATTTTAGGGCTTTTCTTTTTGGTATGGGGAAGTATATTGACCTGTCGGATTCTCAGAATTAATACAATATCAGGGATGACAGTTGCGGGCCTGTTTATTATACTTTCACCTTGCTTTACAGAGACATTTACCTATTATTTTACTGCAGATGCATATCTTCTGTGTTTTGTTCTTGTTGTCTATGCGGTGTATCTGTTGTATGAAGAACAAAATGTGCGTAGAATGTTGTTGGCGGCAGGCTGTATTTTTATTTCATTGGCACTTTATCAGGCATATCTGTTTGTGGCAGTGGTATTATTTTTGTATGTACTGATTCAGGAGTTACTGTATGATTGGAAAACGTGGAAAGAAACAGGAACAGGGTTGTTATACCGATTGGGAAGCGGTATTATAGCAGTGATAATGTATGTTGTGATAGATAAAGTATTCAAGATGGCCGGGCTGATATTTTATCAGGAATCAAGATTTGATATGAGAGGTATTTTGGAACCGGCTGGTTTGATGGCGGCTGTTGCGCAGGCATACAGGGGGTTTTTCCAATATTTCTTTGGGATGGACTATATTAATAATGGGTGGAAGGCAAGATATTTGTTTAATGCTCTATATTTAGTTTTGGGAGCGATTCTGTTGATCGGGGCAGCTTGCAGAAGGAAGCGGGAGAGAAAGAACATTGCGGCTATTTTTGCAATCGTTTTAATATTACCGTTGGCGTTTATGGGAATTGGCATATTGAACTGGCAGGAGGGTCAGGCCAGGATCATTATGCTTCCAACGACAGCATTGTTTTATGTTGGTATTTGGGCATTGTGGCTTAGGGAAAGGAAAATGGCCGGGATTGTCCTGAATGTATGTGGCTGGGGGATATATGCAGGAACGTGTTACCTGCTTATGATCATGGGCGTATATATCAGCATATATCAGCTTTGTATGAAGTATTATGTAGATAAAACAGATTCTATGGCGCAAAGAATCATTACAAGAATTGAAAACGAATATCCTGAAACAGTGACAGGCAGTCCCGTATTTATCTGTGGGGATGTGGATGAAGGGGTATATCCACAGGATTACTGGATCACACAGGCTTCCTATATTATGAGAGGAACACAGGCCTGTGACGGTATGTTTATTGATAATATGCAGGGATATTTTGCGGGATGGAATTTATATATGAAGTCAAATTTCGGCGTGGAATATGAGATGGTCTGGGGCAGAGGGCAGGAAATCTATGATTCTAATTTTTATAAAGAAATGCCTTTATGGCCTGCAGATGGTTGTGTACAGAAAACAGATGATGGGATTGTTGTAGTAAAGTTAAAATATTAGAGAATATATGAATCATATAAAAAAGTATATTGAGAATAAACAAATTTTATATACGCTCTGTTTTATTGCATTTATGGTCATTGACTGGACAAGGGGCAGCCAGGTAGGATCCACCTGGGCATGGACCGTGAATATGACTGGTGTGGTGATGGCGATTATCTTGTTCAGCGCATATCATCCGAAAGAGTTTGTAAAGCCTGTATATCTGATCTATTCGGTAATTTGTATCGCAGCGCTGTTGGTTTCCTATTACTGGTGGAATCTGCATCAGGCGTTGATTTACAGAGATAAACTTCTGACAGCAGTGATCAATGTCTGGCTGCTGGGCATCTTTGTAATAAAGATGCTTTTGGATGTAGCCATATATAAAACAAGAAAACTGCATTTTGCAAGGACAGAGATATTGGCAGCTGCGATGTTGCTCTGGATGATATTTTCTAAAAATGAAGATATCTGGCCAATCTGGTATCTTGTGATGTTTGGGCTTTTTTATCATACAGAATACAGTAAGGAAGACTTAAGTGCATTGAAAACAGGGATGTTGAATGGTATTATTGTTGCATTCTTTTTACTGCAAGGTGCCGCATTTGTATTCAGGCCTTTTGATGATCCGCATCACAGGTATTGCGGTGTTTACGCTAACTGCAATATTAATGCTATGTTTTATGGGATCGTATGGATCGCTTTTTTGGTAAAACTTTATGATGTTCGAAAAGAGAAGGACAGGAAGTGGAAAGAAGTACTTTGCTTTATATGTGTCGGGACAGTAACTGCGTTCAGCTTTTTAACAGTCAGCAAAACAGCGTGGATTTCCATGCTGACGGCGGGATTTTTTTATGTAATATTTGCCGATTTTCACCATTTGGAATTTAAAGCGGGAAAAGTGTTGGAAAAGCTAGTGCTTTATGTGGCGGTGATCCTGGTATGTATTCCTGTGACTTACGGTGCGGTCAGGTACCTCCCTCCGATATTTCATCATCCGGTCTGGTATGAGGGGGAATATAGTGAGGACAGAGTGCATTCCTGGGATGCTTGGGATTCGGAAAAGTATGTTTCGTGGGAGGAGTTTTCGGAAGAACTTTCAGACAGAATAGTGCCTTATGTGAAAGTTGTTCTTGGAAAATACTGGCCTGAAGCAGGAATTATGATCGTTAAAGCTTCTGAAGGGATTACAATAGGTGATACGACATATAAATGGACAGAAAAGTCTACAATGGATTTTGCATCTGCATTAGGAAGAATATCATACTGGGAATACTATTTAAAAAATGGAAATATGATGGGACATCATTCATCGGAGGGACATGATATAGGCAGCGGCGTTTATGTATGGCATGCACAAAATATGTTCGTACAATTCTGGTATTATTATGGAATTCCGTCAGCAATATTATTTGTAATAGTGCTGGGTATGCTTGTTTTTGACGGCTTGAAAAAAGTCACGAGGGAAAAAGGGGAATCGTTGGTACTATGTTGCCTGTTATATCTTACATTTTTTGGGATGTTTGGCCTATTTGAGGCAACGTGGTATCCGGGACAGATGGTGCTGCTGCTGGCATTTTTTGTACCGAAGTTTCTGATGACGGCGGATAATACGGGGATAAAAAAGTTTAATAATTAAGCGGGATGTAAAGCAGAGGTTATAATTATTGAGAAGTAACAGCAGTATGAAGGAAAGGCTGTAATAATGAGTTTACAAAAGGAAACAAAACACATTCTTTTATATCGAAGATTGTTTTTAATCACATATGATATTATTGCAGTGATCGTATCCGGGATGATGGCGCTGGCAATCCGCTATGATTTGGATTGGTGGAATATCACACCAGAATTTATGGATTCGGTATTGAAATACATTCCGTTTAACATTGTGACAATGCTGGTGATTTTTTATGTATTGCGTCTGTATCACAGTTTATGGGAGTATGCCAGTGTGACAGAAATGCAGAATTCCGCGGTGGGTAGTTTTTTAGTAGCTCTATTCCAGTTTGTCGGTATGCACATATTGGGCTATAGGACACCGAGAAGTTATCCGTTTCTGTTTGCCATGTTCTTTATCATGCTGACCGTGATCAGCAGATTTTCATATCGCTTCTTAAGAACGGCAAAGAAAAAGTACCTGAACAGAAGATTCGGGCAGAACGTGATGATCGTAGGGGCCGGGGAAGCCGCAAACATGCTGATCAAAGAGATCGTTTCCAGCAATTATCTGCATATGACAGTGAAATGTCTGGTGGATGATTCGCCTGATAAAAAGGGTAGATTTATCCAGGGCGTCCGCGTGATGGGGAACCGGGATGATATCGTAATGCTTGCAAAGGAGTACGATATTGATGTGATCATTATCTCCATGCCCTCGGCTTCCAAGCTTGTTATCCGGGATATTGTCAATATATGCAGTGAAACCGGGTGCAGGTTGCAGACACTGCCGGGAATGTATCAGCTTGTAAACGAGGAAGTCAGCCTGAATAATCTTCGGGATGTGGATGTGGAAGATCTGCTGGGAAGAGATCCCATAAAGGTGAATGTGGATTCCATCTTAGGTTATGTAAAAGACAGAACGGTTCTGGTCACCGGCGGAGGCGGCTCCATCGGAAGCGAGCTTTGCCGCCAGATCGCAGGGCATAAACCGAAAAAACTGGTCATCGTGGATATTTATGAAAATAACGCCTATGAGATCCAGCAGGAGTTAAAACATAATTATCCGAATCTGGACCTGACTGTTTTGATCGCATCCGTGCGAAATACCAATCGGATGAATGATATTTTCCGGACTTATAAACCGGATATCGTGTATCATGCAGCGGCCCATAAACATGTACCGCTGATGGAAGTGAGTCCCAATGAAGCAATTAAGAATAATGTGTTCGGAACGCTGAAGACAGCCCGGGCGGCAGGAGAAAACGGCGTGAAACGGTTTGTGATGATATCTACGGACAAGGCGGTAAATCCCACGAATATCATGGGGGCATCCAAGCGGATCTGTGAGATGATCATCCAGATTTTTAACAATCGTTATGATACGGAATTTGTTGCGGTGCGTTTTGGAAATGTACTTGGAAGCAACGGCAGTGTGATCCCTCTGTTTAAAAAACAGATAGAACAGGGCGGGCCTGTGACTGTAACACATCCGGATATTATCCGCTATTTTATGACGATACCGGAGGCGGTTTCCCTTGTGCTGCAGGCGGGAGCTTATGCCAAAGGCGGAGAGATATTTGTGCTGGATATGGGGGAGCCGGTGAGGATATATGATCTGGCAGTGAATCTGATCAAGTTATCGGGCTATACTCCTAATGAGGATATCATGATCACGTTTACGGGACTTCGCCCCGGGGAAAAGCTGTATGAAGAGATGCTGATGGATGAAGAGGGACTGCAGGATACGGACAACCATATGATCCATATCGGAAAACCTATTGAAATTGACGAGGAACAGTTCGAGGAAGATCTGTATAAACTGGGGGAGGCGGCTAACGGTGAGGAGTCTGTGGTTCGGGAGCTGGTTCAGAAGATCGTGCCGACTTATCAGTATGAGCAGATGGAAAAATAGACCCATGAGGTGGAAAGCGAGAGACATATGTATCAAAAGGGTTTCAAAAGAGTACTAGGACTGTTAATGGCGTTGATCGTAACGGTCTGTATTTCTCCAGTGCTGTTGCTGATAGCGATAGCTATCAAATGTGAGAGCAGAGGACCGGTATTATTCAGACAGAAAAGAGTGGGATTGCATAAGGAACTGTTTGAAATCTATAAATTTCGTTCCATGCGAACAGATACACCGAAAGATACGGCGACACATCTTTTGCAGAATCCGGAAAGTTATATCACAAAAGTCGGGAAGTTTTTGAGAAAGACAAGCCTGGATGAACTTCCTCAACTTTTCAATATCATCAAAGGCGACATGGCTTGGGTGGGACCGAGACCGGCGCTCTGGAACCAGTATGATCTGATAGAGGAGAGGGATAAATACGGAGCCAATGATGTGATGCCCGGACTGACAGGCTGGGCGCAGATCAACGGCAGAGACGAGTTGGAGATTCCGGTAAAGGCAAAACTTGACGGAGAGTATGTGAGGCGGTGCAGTTTCTTTTTTGATATGAGATGTTTTCTGGGGACATTTATCAGTGTGCTCAGACAGGAAGGCGTGGTGGAAGGCGGCACCGGGAGTATGAAGAAGTAAGCAGAATAGGATATCAGGAAATAAACGGATAGAAAAAATTAAGCTGTCAGGATAAAAACAGTTGCTGAATAAAAGTCCGCTCAGGAAATGGACTCATGGCAGATAATAGAATATATGGTGTGAAGACAATATGAAAAAGGTTCTGATAACCGGGTTAAACAGTTATATCGGAAATTCATTTGAGAAGTATATAAGAACATTTGATTTGAATATTGAGACAGAGAAGACATCATTGAAAGGCGATGAATGGCAGGAGAAAAGCTGGGCAGGTTATGATGCGGTGCTGCATGTGGCGGGGCTTGCCCATGTGGATGTAAGCCGTGCGGATGAAGAGACAAAGCAGAGGTATTATCGTATTAACCGCGATCTGGCAGGACAGGCAGCGAAGAAAGCAAGAAAAGACGGTGTGCGACAGTTTATTTATCTGAGCTCTATTATCATTTATGGCGACAGCGCACCAATAGGAAAGGCGAAAAGGATTACAAAAGGGACAAAGCCGTCCCCGGCAAATTTTTATGGGGGCAGTAAACTGCAGGGAGAACAGGCTGTTTTAGCACTGCAGGAGGGAGACAGTTTGGAAAGTATGCAGGATACTTTTCGTGTTCTTGTATTGCGGCTTCCGATGATCTACGGGAAAAATTCGAAAGGGAATTTTCCGAAACTGAAAAAATTGGCGGAGAGGACGCCTGTATTTCCAAAGATAGAAAACAGAAGAAGTATGCTCTATATCGGAAATCTGTGTGAATTGATCAGAATTGCGATAGAAGGAGAGTGGAGAGGAATTATCTGTCCTCAGAACAGAGAAATCGTGTCCACCAGTGAATTGGTAAGGCTTCTCGGAGAGCAGAAGGGGAAGAAGATCATATTGGTGCCGGGATTTTCAGGGATTTTAAAACTGTGCTCTCATTTTACAGGATATGTGAATAAGATATTTGGAAGTCTGGAATACGACAGGGAATTAGATGCAGTGGAAACAGGATATTGCAGATATTCCTTGCAGGAATCTTTAACAGATATATTTTCGGAGAAATGAAGATGGAAACACCGCTGATTAGTGTTATCACGCCCAGTTTTAACAGTGAGAAAACTATTCATACCACAATTGAATCTATATTAAAGCAGACATATTCCCGGATCGAATATATTATTGTGGATGGGAATTCTGCAGACGGGACAGTGGGGATAGCGGAATCTTATAAAGAAGTGCTGGAAAAAAGAGGGATCAGTTATCAGATCATCAGCGAACCGGATCGGGGTATCTATGATGCTATGAATAAGGGTATCCGCAGAGCAAAGGGAGAGCTGATCGGTATTATCAACAGCGATGACTGGTATGAAGAAAGTGCATTGCAGCGAGTGGCGGAAGTTTATGAGAAAAATCCTTTCGATATGTTTTATGCTGATCTGAGGATCTGGCAGGAAGATGTAAATGGAAACCTGAAGGAGAAGATGATAAAGCATTCCAGATTGAGGAAATTAGCGGTTTCCAGGGACTGGAATCATCCGACTACTTTTATTACAAAAGAAGTTTACCAGAAATTTCAGTATAAGCTGGAGAGCGTGCATGACGACTGGGATCTGGTACTCCGTATCAGGAAAGCCGGGTTTAAGATAGTAATTTTAAACGAAGTGCTGGCAAATTTCAGAATGGGCGGCGCCAGCAATGAAAAGAACCTGAAAAAATGTATAAAAAGAGGAAAAGCCAGATACCGGATCTACAGAAATAACGGGTACAGCAGATGGTACTGGTGGGAGTGTGTAGCGATAGAAGCCGTGAAGTGGATCTTAGGATAAAAGATGGAGAAAGACGATAAGAAAAGATGGGATTATCTGGACTATACCCGTGCGATAGGAATTTTATTGATCGTTATGCAGCATGCATTTCAGTATTTTTGGGTATTTGACGGAATAGTATCTTATATTAAATCATTTCATGTCACGATCTTTTTTGTGATTTCGGGATATATTGCAGGGGCGAGATATGAAGAAGGGCTTTCATTCAGGAAAGTGATCATCAATCGATCAAAAAGTTTACTGATTCCATATATTGTATTTTCATGTATCAATACTTTTTTAAAGTTTACGGTTTTAGAAATACAGGGATATTTGACAAAAGAAATTATCAGGCAGGAAATGACAGAGTTTTTTATAACTGGAAATGGGACAGTCTGGTTTCTGACAACGCTTTTTCTGATCGAAATTATATTTTATTGCCTGAGAGGAAAATACGAAAATATTATTTATATAGTGACTGGGATTATATGGGGGGGCATTCCGTTTTTTCTATCACAGAATAGTGATCCATTGAGGATTATTTTAAGAAGAACGATGGTGGGATATGCCTTTTTTATAGGCGGATATTTTCTGGGAAGGTATATAATACAAAAAATAAAAATTAATTTTATAGCTGTGATAGTTCTGATGGGAACGGGATTTATGATATGGAGAAAGTCAAGCTGTGAAATGAACTATTTCAGTGGAAAGTTTGAGGGATTCATACCAGCGATTTTGATCAATATATGCAGTGTAGCTGGTATTTTGATGTTTATGTATCTGTTGGATGACAGAGTGGGGAGTAGATTAAAACTATTGAGTTATATTGGAAGAAATTCCCTTATCATTATGTTGATGCATCCGATCTTTCTTATGTGTTATATTTATCCGTTCGGAGGGAAGATCGCAGGCTATTCAGAGGGGATGCAAAAGGCGGCGGGGGTGATCTTGTATTTTGTGCTTATTGTTTTGGAGATCCCTGCGATAGAACTGATACAAAGATATTTCCCTTTTATGATAGGAAAAAAGAGAACAAAAAAATATGATTGATCTAACGGCAATTATCTTAACAAAAAATGAGGAACTGAATATTGCGGACTGTATCAGTTCCATCAAAGATCTGGCAAAACGTATTGTTGTGATAGACAGTTTCAGTACGGACAGAACTGTCCAGATTGCAAAAGAACTTGGAGCAGAAGTCTATGAACATGAATTTATCAATTACTCAAAGCAGTTTTTATATGGACTGAATGAGACAAATATCCAAACTACATGGGTGATGCGGATCGATGCGGATGAGCGCCTGACGGATGCATCTGGAAAAGAAATAGAAAATTTATGCAGCGAAAATATGCAGACGGATGTAAATGGGATCATTTTACGGTTTGAGGTGACATTTTTAGGAAAAAAGCTTCGGCATGGAGGAATTTATCCATTTAGAAAACTTCTTGTTTTTAAATATGGAAAAGGTACAATAGAAGATCGAAACATGGATGAGCATATTATTCTTTTTGAAGGGCGCAGCATAGAAGCAAAAGAAGACTGTGAGCATCATGATTATAAAGATCTTACTTATTTTATCAATAAGCATAACTGGTATGCGAGCAGGGAAGTCAAAGATTATATCCAGAATACGATAACCGGTCAGGAGAGCGGGAAAGAATTAAACCAAAAGGCCGGTATCAAGCGTTTTATCAAATTTCATATTTACTATAAACTGCCTATGGGTATGAGGGCGCATTTATATTATATTTACAGATATTATATCAGACTCGGATTTCTGGACGGAAAAGAGGGAAAGATATATGCTTTTCTGCAGGCTTATTGGTATAGGTATCTGGTAGACGCTAAGATTTATGAATATCAGCTGAGAGAAGATGCTGAAAGAAAATAGTTAAGCAGTACAAAGGGAAATGGCACGGATGTATCAGTTTGGATATTTTATGAAAACAGTTAATGAAAAGATATGGAAGATATTTAACAAAAATGAAAGCAAATTGTAAAAGTGGATGACTATTGGGGATGAAAACAATTCTAATTATCATGGGCAGATACCTGCCCGGCTATAAGGATGGCGGTCCAGTCAGAAGTATAAAAAACCTTGTGGACAGGCTTGGCGGAGAATATGATTTTCGGATTCTGACGGCGGACAGGGATCATGGAGACAGCGAGCCGTATACCGGTATAAAGTCAAGAGATTGGAATACTGTGGGGGCGGCGAAGGTTTATTATGTGGAACCGGGAGGGTTTGATGAAAAAACCGTGGAGCGGCTGGCAAAAGAGGCGGATCTGGTATATCTGTGCGGATGTTTTAACGATTATGCAAGAACAACGTTGAAGCTGAAGAAGCAAGGGCGGATCGAATGTCGGGTGGTGATCGCGGCGATGGGATTGTTTTCTCCGGGGGCATTTCATATTAAATATCCTAAAAAGAAAGCATATATGATACTGTTAAGAGGACTTGGGTATTTTAGAGGAGTAGAGTGGTCCGCGACGAGTGAGGAAGAGGCAGAGGATATCAGACGGGAGGCGGGGGAGGATGCAGTGTGCCATCTGGCGGAGGACCTGCCGAGGAAGCCGGAAGAAATACAGCATATTACCGGGATGGATGCCGGAAGCCTCCATGTTATTTTTTTATCCAGAATTTCCAGAAAGAAAAATTTACTGTTTGCGGCAAAAATATTGCAGCAGGTGGGCGGGGATATTGTTTTTGATATTTATGGAAATATGGAAGATGTATCTTACTGGAGAGAGTGCGAGGAGGAACTGAAGAAACTGCCGGGGAATGTGAAGTGGGAATATAAGGGAGAGGCGGACGCGGAGCAGGTTGTAAAGATATTTGCAAAGTATGACGTATTCTTATTTCCGACTATGGCAGAGAATTACGGACATGTTATCTTTGAGGCGATGGCCGGAGGGTGTGTTCCGGTTATCAGCGATAAAACGCCGTGGACAGAGGAAAAGATGGGAAAATGCGGAACAGTTCTGGAACTGGACCGGGAAAATGCTGTGAAAGGTTTTGCGGAAGCGGTGGAGAAATATGCCGGGATGACACGGCAGGAGAAACAGGAAGCGGCGGATAAGTGCATTGCTTTTGCGGGAGCATACCGCGCTGAGGAGGCGGAAGAGCAGTATCGGAAAATGTTTGAAAATAAGAGGTGTTAGAAGGCCAGACAAATGCTCCGATGCATTATAGTATTTATGGAGTCAAAATGAATATAGTATTACTGACTAATATTTTAAATCCATATCGAAAAGCTTTTTATGATGAACTGTATAGACAGTGTAAGGAAAAGGGACATCAGTTTCACGTTTTGGTCATGTCACCAACAGAGTATAATCGGGAGTGGAAATATGACGATTATAAAGGTGATTACTCTATTTTATTACAGTGCAGGGCATACCGGATAAAGCATCTGCCTATTTATCATAATCCGGATTTAAAGAAAAGGCTAAAAGAAATTTCTCCTGATATAGTGGTCATGGCAGGAGGCTATATGTTGCCGTCCGTATGGAAGGCATGCGGATATCGAAAAAGGCTGCATTATAAAATATATTTCTGGTCGGAGTCACATTTGGATGAGAAGAGAGATTATTCTTCCGGTTTATTAAAAATCCGGGATATGATCCGGGGGATTTTCTATAAGAAGTTTGACGGATTCTGGTATCCGGGAGGGAAAGCGCTACAGCTTATTCAAAAATATGCAAGGTCTGACGCGGAATGTTATCAGATTCCCAATCTGATTGACAATGATAAATTTTTGAATGGAGTGGAGAGAGGAAAACTGTCGATAACGGAAATAAGGGAAAAATATCATTTATCGCCGGATAAAAAGGTATTCTTTGCTCCAATGAGGCTGAACTGGGTAAAAGGACTGATCCCTTTTCTGGAGATAGTAAAAGAATCAGATTATAAAGAGCAGATTCAGATTGCAGTTGCCGGAAATGGGGAGCTGGAAGAGGAGATCAGAGAGAAGGCGGAGGAGTTTGGAATAGATTTAAAGATTTTGGGATATTGTGAGGAAGAAAAAGTGATAGATCTGTACAGGGCAGCGGATGTGTTTTTTATGTCCTCGCTGTCGGATCCCAGTCCGCTGAGCTGTGTAGAGGCAATATGGTGCGGTTTGCCGCTTTTTGTCTCAGAGCATGTAGGAAATTATCCGGAGGTGGTCAGACAGGGTGGAAACGGCTATGTCTATAGTTATCATGATAAAAGGCAGGCGGTGATCTATCTGGATGAATTGATGGGGAAAGACGAAATATGGTATGAGAAGGCGGCTGAAATTTCCAGAAATATCGCGGAAGAGCATTTTGAACTAAAAAGAGTGACAAAAAGGCTGTTGGAGGAAATGTTGGAAGGGTGACCGGAAGACGGATTCAGGGGATATCTATAAAGTAAGAAGAGTATGATGAAAGTATTGTTTTGCGGGACTATGGTGCCGGAAGAGACGGAATATCGGGTGAGAGATATTTCCGCCGCGGGAAACCGGTTTCAGAATAATATGATAAAAAATTTGAGGAGAGCAGGATATGAAGTGGTTTCCTGCTCTTTTTTAGGGATGGATATTCCGGATGATATAAAAAAGAAACTGACAGGAAATTATGTTTTTAAAGACAAAAATCTGTTAAAGGCGATACGGGACTTTCATGGACGCTTAAAAAGAACAATGAGTGACACGGAAACCGTGATATGCTATAATATTGCATATGCTTGGCTGTTTCTGCCGTTTATGGCGAGGAAAATGCATAAGCGCAGTATTGTGGTTATGGCGGATTACAGTGAAAGTATCAGTTATAAAAGCATAGCCGGAAAATTATACGCAAAACTTCAATTGTGGAGCATGAGACGGTTTGACACTGTGATAGGACTGTCCGGAAAGATAAAAGACAAGCTTCGAAAAAAGCAGAGGTTTGTTTTGATGGAAGGCGGAATAGACGAGGAGTTGTATGATTCCTTTGTGTATAGACCTCATGAGGAGGGAACCCCGATCACGTTTATGTATTCAGGGCTGCTGAATCATGTGACGGGCGTAAATCTGTTGCTGGATGCCATGAAACGGGTGGAGAGGCAGGAAATCAGGCTGTGGGTCAGCGGGAAGGGAGAACTGGAGGAAGCAGTGAAAACTGCGGCGGAAGAAGATGACAGAATATGTTATCTGGGGCATCTGCCTTATGAGGAATATATTCAGAAACTGCAGGAAGCGGATGTGCTTGTAAATCCGAGAGATATGTCCCTGCCGGAAAATCAGAATAATTTTCCCTCCAAGATCATGGATTATCTTGCGGCGGGGAAAGTGATCGTTTCGACGAGGTTTGCGGGATGGGAGAGGTTTGAGGAGAATATTGTTTTTTGTGGGAATCTTGCAGATGCAATCAGTGAGTGTATAGAATGTCTGGATGAATATCAGACTGATGCAGAAAAACAATATGTGAAGAATAGAGAAATGGCAAAAAAGTTCAGATGGGAAGAACAGATTAAAAATCTCTGGGAATAAGCGTATTTAGATAAAAAAATAAAAAGGATAAGTGTATGAACAGTTTTTACAGTGAAGAGGAAATAAATAAAATTGGATTTAAAAGCGTAGGGAAAAATGTTTTACTTAGTAAAAAGACAAGTGTATATGGGGCGGAAAAGATAGAGATAGGCAGCAATGTCAGAATTGATGATTTTTGTATATTGAGCGGTAGGATAGTTATGGGCAATCATGTTCATATAGCGGCGTACACGGGATTATTTGCTGGAGATGGAGGAATTTATATAGAAGATTATGCGGGGATTTCTTCCAGAAGCATGGTTTATGCCAGCAGTGATGATTACTCTGGTGAAGTGATGACGAACCCAACTGTTGACGACAGATATAAAAGGGTGATCAGTGAAAGGGTCTTAATCTGTAAAAATGCGCTTGTCGGAAGCGGATGTATTATTCTTCCGGGAGTAATTATTGCAGAGGGAGCCGCAGTGGGGGCGATGAGTTTAGTAAATAAAAGTTTGGAGCCATGGTCAATGAATAAGGGAGTGCCGTGCAAGAAATATAAAGAAAGAAGTAAAAAGCTGTTGGAATTACAGAAAGAATTTGAAAAGGAAAGAAAGTTATACTATGAATAAATTATTTACAACAAGACCAACGCTTCCACCTATAGAGGAATATATGGAACAGGTCAAAAAAATATGGGATAGCAGATGGCTGACCAACATGGGGGAGCGTCATAATGAATTTGAAAAGAATTTAAAGACATATTTAGGTGTAGATAATATTTCACTTTTTGTAAATGGACATATGGCATTAGAAATGGTGATTCAGGCTATGGGGCTGACTGGGGAGGTCATTACGACTCCTTATACTTTTATATCAACTACACATGCGATTGTCAGAAATGGACTGAAGCCGGTATTTTGTGATATAGAAGAGGAAAGTTATACGATTGATACAAGTAAACTGGAAAATCTGATCACAGACCAGACCAGTGCGATTATACCGGTGCACGTATATGGGAATATCTGTAATGTGGAGGAGATTGAAAAAATAGCCGACAAGTATGATCTCAAAGTGATTTACGATGCGGCGCATGCGTTCGGAGTAAAATGTAAAGGAAGAAGTATAGCTGAATATGGAGATGCATCCATGTTTAGTTTTCATGCCACAAAAGTATTCCATTCTATTGAAGGGGGAGCGGTTGTCTATAAGGATGAAGAACTGGGGAAGAAGCTATATAATTTAAAGAATTTTGGAATTCGCTCTGAGGAGATTGTGGAAGAAATCGGTGCAAATGCGAAAATGAATGAATTTCAGGCGGCAATGGGTATATGTAATTTGATGCATATGGATGAGGCGATAAAAAAGAGAAAAGAGGTTGTTTCATATTATTATCAGTGTCTAAAGGGGTGCAGGGGAATTCGGCTGAATGTGCAGCAGGAAAATACAGAGAAAAACTATGCTTATATGCCTGTTCTTTTTAAGCCGGATGAATATAAAATCAGCAGAGATCGTTTGTATGAGATATTTAAAGAGAATGAAATATATGCCAGAAAATATTTTTATCCGTTGGTTACAGATGCAGAATGTTACAGGAAACTATATGAAAGCAACGACAGTCCGACGGCCAAAAGGATTTCTGAAAATATTTTGACACTTCCGCTATATACGGATATGACACATGAGGATGTAGACAGAGTATGCGATATAATTTGGAAAATGAACCGATAATAAGTATTGCAATGCCGGTATATAATCATGAGAAATATCTGGATCAGGCGTTAAAAAGTATTTTAGATCAGAAAATTGATGTTTTATATGAGATCGTAATAGGAGAAGACTGTTCAACGGACCGTTCGGTGGAAGTTATAGAACAATGGATGAAAAAATATCCGGGGAAGATCAGATTACTGCCACGGGAGCATAATCTGGGAATGCATGAAAATAGTAACCGCTTATTGTTTGGGTGTAGGGGAAAGTATATTGCCTGGTTGGACGGTGACGATTATTGGCTGGATGATTATAAATTACAAAAGCAGTATTCTTTTTTGGAAGAAAATCCGGATTACGTGGGAGTTGCAAGTAATATAACCGTGGTAAATGCCGCAGGCGAGCCAGAGCCGCTTCAACAGAAAAATTATCCGCTACAAAAAGAAGGTGATTTTACACTGAGGGATTTTGAGAAAGGTAAAACACCAGGGCAGACCGGAACTTTTTTTCATAAAAATATTTTCAGAGAAATGAACGGAGAAAATCGTCGATCGGTGTGTGATTGTCATGCTAACGGAGATAGTCGTATTATTGGAGTATTAGCATTAAATGGGAAGATCAGAATTATGTCGGAAGTAATGTCTGCATACAGACTTGTAACAAGCGGAGGAAACAATTGGAATTCAATTGCTAGCGGAAAAAATTATACTCGGATTTATTATGATAAAATATTGGAACTTGAGGATCTTCTTTCAAACCTTAGCGAAAGAAAAGTTTCTTTAAATGTAAGGAGATATCATCAAATTGCATCTGCACTGTTGACAGTGATGAGAAGCCATAAAAAGGAGGATAAGGAAATTTTTGTAGCTCTGATAAAGAAAGAAAAAAATAAGACAGGAGCATTGCTTTATTGCGGTAGACTGGCAATAGAACATATTTTGAGATGATGGATGTACCGGTGTTGCTAATAACTTATAACAGAAAAGATAACGCGCTGAAAGTTTTAAAAAAATTGAAGGAAGCGGGAGTATCAACGCTTTATGTTGCGTGTGATGGCGCAAAAGATAATGAAAAGGATAAAGAAAAAGTAAAAAAAACAAGGGAGGCGATACAAGATGCCATAGATTGGAGGTGTAATGTTAAATATCGCTTTTCGGAGAAAAATCAAGGATGCAAATTTGGACCGGTCAATGCTATAGATTGGGTATTTGGACAGGAAGAATATGCGATTATTTTGGAAGATGATATTATTCCAAACATAACGTTTTTTCCTTTTTGTAAAGAACTGTTGGAACGGTTTAAAGATGAAGAAGAGATAATGATGGTATCTGGCTGTAATATTACCGGAAAAACCGAAAGTAGTGAAGAAAGTTATTTCTTTGAACCTATAGCAACCACCTGGGGCTGGGCAACATGGAAGAGGGCCTGGGTTAAGTATGATCTGACAATGCAGGGCTGGGAAGAAATGAAGAAAAAGAAAATACTGAAAAAGCTTTTCCCCAGAGATACTGCGTTTAGTTTAAAACGCGACTTTGAAAATGTTGCGGTAAACGATGCGGATATCTGGGATTATCAGTGGCAATATACTATGATAAATAACAGGGGATATGGCATAGTGCCCAAATATTGCATGGTACAAAATGTGGGTTTTGGTGATGCAGAGGCCACACATACGAATGAGATGAAGTTTAAATATCAGGATTTCCCTATGCCGTTTCCTTTGATATATCCAAATGAAATAAAAGGAAATAGGGAATATGAACGATATATTGAAAAACAGATTTATCGTGTTAATTATCTGCATTTATTCATAAAAAAAGTTTTACCTGAAAGAGCGGTAAGAAAAATCCGGGAAAAGAAAAAAAATGGATGAATTAGTAAGTGTTGTCTTAGTGACTTATAACCATGAAAGTTTTATAGGCAGGGCGATGGATAGTATTGTCAATCAGAAGCATTCTTTTCAAATAGAACTTTTAATTGCTGATGATTGTTCTACAGATAAGACCGGTCAGATCATAAAAGAATATGCCGCCAGATATCCGGATGTAATAAAGATACTGAAACGGGAGAAAAATCTGGGACCAACAAAAAATCTTTTCAATGCATATCAACAATGCCGCGGAAAATATATTGCACAGTTAGAAGGCGATGATTACTGGACAGATGCAGAAAAACTGCAAAAACAATATGACTTTCTGGAGCGGAATAAAGAGTATGTTTGTGTAACACATATGCATACAGATATTGATAGAGATGGGAAAGTAATATATGGATCCTGGAAAGGGAAAGCCGGAAAACATACATTAAAAGATTTTGTGCAAGGGGATGTAATGATCGGGCACTTCGGAACTTTTTTTTATAGAAATTTTTTCGGGGAGAATATAGAAAAATACAGTATTATTTACAGGGCACATGATTATATGGGGGATGTTACACTGTCATTGATCCTTTTGCTTCAGGGATTTGTATACTGTATGGAAGAAAAAATGAGCGTATATCGGAATATGAATATCGCAGGAGGAACAAATTGGAGAAGTGTAAACACACAGAGAGATATGGATTATGAAAGCATAATGTATTCCTTAAGGTTACTGCAATGGGTGAAACAGTATTATGGGCTTACGGAGAATGGTAAAAAACAGATGCATAAAAATGTATATTTATCATTGGCATATCTGAAAGATCACCCAGGAAAAAAGGGAATAAATCTTTTAAAAAGTGTGTATCTGCAGGATGAAGAAAAATGGGGAATGGTAAAGTATTTTGTCTATATGAGAAAACAAAAAAGGGCTGCAGACGGGCAAAAAATAAAATAAAACGGAAGGCTGTGCGGCGGACGAGGATTATTGTTGGATGAAAAGAAGTATAAAGTGCAAATTTGTTGGATGGCATGAGGATATAAAAGAAATACTGAAAGAAAGATATACAGTTGTCGAAACAGAGGAACCGGATTTTGCCTTTTTTGATTGTCAGCACCGAAGCGACTGTGTAGATTGCCAGTGCGTAAGAATTATAATATTGGGAGAAAATCAGAGACCCGATTTCAATCTGTTTGATTATGCAGCAGGATTTGACAAAATACAATTTGAAGATAGATATTTATACAGACCGTTATATGTCAGTGATAATTATAAAGGGGACCTGGAAATAGCGTTAAAAAAGCATACCCGGGGATCAGAATATTTTCTGGCGAAAAAAAAATTTTGTAATATGGTAGTATCAAATGTTCGGGATGCTTCTGATAAAAGAATTGATTTTTTCAATATGCTTGGCAAATATAAAGAGATAGATTCAGGCGGAAGAAGTTACAATAATCTTACTGATGGGAAACCTGTAACAAATAAAAGAAAATTTCAGGAGGAATATAAATTTTCTCTTGCTTTTGAAAATTCAACATATAAAGGATATGCGACCGAAAAAATTATACAGGCTTGGATGGCAGGGACAATACCGATATACTGGGGAGATCCGTCTATTGGAGAGCAGTTTAACGAGAAAGCATTTATCAATTGCCATGCATATAAAAACTGGGACGAAGTGGTCGAAAAGATTATTGAAATTGATAATGATAATAAGCTTTATTTGAAAATGCAGCAGGAGCCCATTTATAATGAGGATAGTAATCTTTTTGAGTTAATGGATGAAAATTATTTTAAAAACTGGCTTTATCATATTTTGGATAAGGATCCAAAGGATGCGCTATGGCGCACAAATGCATATGAGGGATGGGGATGGTTTTATGAGCGGGATATGAAACGACTCAGAGATATGTATGAATCTAAATTGGTGGTGACAGCATTAAGAATGCATAATTTTTTCCTGAGATATCGGAACAGTAGAAGAATAGGATGAAAACGATAAAGATTAATTTTGCTGATTTTGAAGAGACATTTAATTATGAAGACAATTTTATCTATAACACGTTAAAAAAATATTACGATATAGAAATATCGGAAAAACCGGATTATTTGTTTTTTTCGGTTTTTTCGGATGAAAATTTAGCATATGACTGTGTTAAGATATTTTATACCGGAGAAAATCTGTGCCCGGATTTTAATCTGTGCGATTATGCAATCGGCTATGAATATCTGGATTATCAGGACAGATATTTCAGACTGCCATATTACATGAGAACAGAGAAAATTTGCAGACTGATGGAAACAAAAGATAAAAATTGTGAGGATAAACTGGCTGAAAGAAAATTTTGTAACTTTGTGTACTCCAATCAGGATGCGGATAAAATACGAAAGGAATTTTTTGAAAAATTATCTGAGTATAAGAAGGTAGATTCCGGAGGGACATATTTAAATAACACAGGCGAACGATGCGGAGATAAACTTGCATTTCAAAGACAATATAAATTTTCAATTGCGTTCGAGAACAGCAGCCATCCCGGATATACTACTGAAAAACTGGCAGACGCTTTTGCCGCACAGACAGTACCGATATATTGGGGAGATACTAAGGTCAGAGAAGTGTTTAATCCCGAAGCTTTTATATTTTTGGAAAATGAAAATGAAATGGGTGAAATTATCCAAAAGATTCGGGAACTCGATCATGATAATGAAAAATATATGAAAATGTTGAGGGAACCGGCACTGAAAGAACAGGATAAAGGATATGAATATTGTCAGAAAGAATTTACGAAGTTTCTAAAAAATATTTTTGAGCAGGATATAGAAAAAGCTTATAGAAGAAACAGAGTTTTTTGGGGAGAGTATTATCAAAAAAAGCATTTACAATACTATAAAGATCATGTGGAATTATTGACATATAAAACATGCTTACAAAAAATGATTCCTTTAAAAGGTATCAGAAGCACTGTAAAGAAAATGCTGGGAAATAGAGAGGGCAATAAGTAGGCAGGAATGTGCAGAGGGCAGTTGAGAATGAGGAAAGTATAATGATCCTGGCAATTAATTATGCTGATGAAGAATGGAAACCGGCACAAAAATATAATTCAAAATGTGCATTGAAGTACGGAGCGGATGAAGTCACAGAATATGGGCCGGAACTTTTGGATAAAGATTTTAAGGAGGCCAATAAAGAACTTTTATCCTTCAAAAGAGGAGGAGGCTATTGGGTCTGGAAGCCGTATATTATTTTGGATGCTCTAAATAGACTGGAAGATGGAGATTATTTGTTTTATAGTGATTCGGGATTAGCACTAATAAAACCATTGAGTAATTTTCTTGAGCCATTGAAAAAGAGCGGACAGAATGTAATGTGTTTTTCAACCATTTACCCGGAAAAAAATTGGAGTAAAAGGGATGCATTTACTTTGATGGATTGTGATGCGGCGGAGTATTATAATACCTTGCAGATTATGAGTGGGATCAGCCTGTTTAAAAAAAGCGCAGAGGCAATTGCGTTGGTCAAGGAATGGTTGTATTACGCCCAGGATATACGAATCGTCACAGATAATTCGAATGTAATGGGAAAAGAAAACTATGAAGGATTTATCGAAAATCGCCATGATCAGACGGTGTGGTCGCTTTTGTGTAAAAGGCATCACATATTACCTTTCCGGGATCCTTCGGAATATGGCATGGAGAGAGAAAAATGGCCGGAAGATATTCTTCAGAGGAGTCCATATGGGCAGATTATGATATTTCACAGACAGCCGTGGCTGCACAGTGATTTAGAACTTTTTTATCCAGAAGTTGCCAGACTTTTAAAATTTGTTACTTATAAAAGTATAGTAAAAGATTTGCTGAGGCGAGTTCTTTTTTTTGATAAAGTGCATTAGAAGGATTCATGAAATATGGAAAGTATAAAAAAGTTATGGGATATATTTAACAGAAAACAGAAGCTACAGTTTGCAGGCCTGTTTATTATTGAATTTATAGGTTCTTTATTGGAACTTTTAGGAATATCCATGCTGATACCATTTATAGAAGTAGTTACAGATCCTTTTAGATTGATGGAGAACAGTGCGGTTCAGAAGCTGATGCAGATTTTTAATATTCAAAATGAAAAACAGCTTCTTATTTTTATTATTGGGGCAATGATCGTAATTTTTGCAGGGAAAAACTTGTATCTGATATTTATGACATATATTCAATATCAGGTTATTTGGCAGAACAGATTGGACATGGAAACAGATATTATGGGATATTATGTCCGACAGCCGTATGTTTTTCATGTTCAGAGAAATACGGCAGAAATGCAGCGTACGATTCTGACAGATATCGGAAATGTCTTTGAAGTTTTAAATAATGTATTTTTGATATGTGCAGAACTTCTTACGGCAGGAATGCTGTTGATACTTATGCTGAAAACAGATATTGTGATTACGTTAGCAGTGCTGGCTCTGCTGATCATTTTTCTGCTTCTTTACTTTAAAGTGTTTAAAAGGCGGTTGTATCAATATGGAAAAATTTCTCAGTATTATGGTTCGGAAGGACTGAAATGTATCCATCAGATTTTTGGCGGAATTAAAGAAGTTAAGGTGAACGAATGTGAAGAATATTTTATAAAGGAATTTGTGGATGGAAGAAAAATCCAGATACGTATGATGAAAAGAGGGTCGTTTTTTCAGCAAGTACCCAAATATGTATTGGAAGCGGTGACAATCTGCGGAATATTAGGTATTGTTCTTTTGAAGTTATGTGTGGGGGCAGACAGGACTCAGCTGCTCACTCAGATGGGAGTGTTTGCGCTTGCCGCATACAGGATATTGCCTTCAGCGAATAGAATTACTGCAGAGTTAGCTTACGTTTTTAATAATAAGGCATCTATAGATTTGATACATCATGCGATCACAAGTGATAAAATAGAATTTAATATGAAAAATACTGTGGAAAATACGGAAGAAGAAAGCCCTATAGAAGGGAAAATGGGAGATATAACATTGGAGAAAGTTAGATTCCATTATCCGAATGCTGAGGAAATGATACTAAATGGCGTTTCTATTGTGGTAAAAGGAGGAATGTCAACTGCTTTAAAAGGGCCTTCAGGGGCAGGAAAAACAACAACAGCGGATATTATTTTAGGTATATTAGAACCGACGGAGGGTAGGGTTTGTTATGGTGGAACAGATATAAAAAAATTAGGAAAAGCATGGTACAAACATGTAGGATATATTCCACAAAATATTTATCTGAGTGATGATACAATTCGTAAAAATGTAGCTTTTGGAGAGTATGAACCAGATGAAAATGAAATATGGAGAGCGCTTGAGGAAGCTCAGTTAAAGGAGTTTATTGAAGGCCTGCCAGACGGTTTGGGGGCAAGAATAGGAGAGAATGGAGTAAGAATATCTGGAGGACAGCGCCAAAGGATTGGAATAGCAAGAGCACTCTACAATGATCCTGAAATTCTGATATTGGATGAGGCAACGTCAGCACTGGACGGGGAGACAGAAAAGGCGGTGATGGAAGCAATCGACTATTTGAGAGGGAAAAAGACATTGATTATTATTGCACACAGGCTGTCGACTATTGAGAATTGTGATGTGGTTTATGAGGTGCGGGATGGGAAAATAGAGTGTACTTTTCCTAATAATAAAAATGCAGAGATATTCCAATGATTTAAAATATAAATAGTAAAAAGTGCGCTTAGTAGAATGATAAAAGACTGGAAAAGATTAGTTATTATACTGTGTGAGGTGCTTTGAAATCTTACCAGAAGGAAATATTGTATAAAGAAATATTGAAAAATATAGATAAAACCAGTGTATTGGCCACTATATGAAATTAATTGCAATGGTTTTGCATTAATAAGTTTGACCGGAATTTTTTTTATGTATACTATAAAGAGCAATGAACCCAGAAGCCCAATAAGAAAACGATAAATATC
>ERZ808028.282-NODE-282-length-50707-cov-8.671065_pt1 | contig 50707 bp, 54 predicted proteins | sample MGYA00380184_ERZ808028 | MGnify/ENA primary metagenome ERZ808028 (study PRJEB31490, sample SAMN06133397) | mouse gut metagenome | isolation source: J8_1 | host: mice | place: China: Chengdu | collected 2015-05 ...
ACCTCCTTGTGATAGTACAAAGAGAGTATATCAATCAGTTGAGAAAGATTCACTACGGTATGTTTTGTGTCGCTTACAAAAAGGAATTGATTATTCGGAAACCCAGTACGATGAGTTATCTGAAAAAGTAGAACTCTTACTTCGGCAAAAAATGATAAGTTTAATCAAAAATGGGAAAAATGTTGTCATTGATTTTAGCTTTTGGAACAAAGATAATCGGGAGTTTTATCGAAATATGATTGAAAATGCGGGCGGTATCGTTGAATTGGTATACATGAAAGCTAATAAAGAGCTTTTACGAAAAAGACTTCAAAAAAGGAATTTATCTTTACATGCAAACTCACCATTCATAATAACAGATGAAATACTAGAACATCATTATAAGGGGTTTCAAGAGCCACAGGGAGAGGGGGAAATTGTAATATTACAAAAATAACTATTTTCCATGGAAATCTTTTTGTAAGGTTGACATTACAAGAAAATCTGTTATAATACACTGTAACGTCAACCTTACAGAAAGGAATTTATAAATGAAAAACCGAATTAGAGAACTGCGAGAAGAAAAAGGAATAACACAAGAACAATTAGGAGCAATGGTAGGCACATCAAGGCAGGCAATTAACGCCATTGAAACAGAAAAATTTGAACCGTCTATATGGCTTGCTTATGATATTTCAAAAGTGTTTGACTGTCCTATCGAAGAAGTATTTTTATTCGAGGAAAGCCAAAGAAAATCAAGGGCTGATAGTAGTCGGGGGGGATAGCAATGGCAATAAGAAATATTCGATACTTTGACGACCCCATTCTGCGTAAAAGGTGTAAAGAAGTAAAATTTTTCAATGATAAAATCAGACAAATTCTTGACGATATGTTAGATACACTACAACAAACTGAAAACGGTGCTGCTATTGCGGCAAACCAAGTAGGTATATTAAAACGACTTGTTGTGATTGATTATAATAATTGCTTTTTAAAGCTGGTAAACCCTATAATAATCGGTTGCAGCGGCGTTCAAGAATGTAATGAAGCCTGCCTTAGCTTCCCCAATCGTTGTGTAAAAACAATCCGTCCGCAAAAAGTAACACTTCAAGCGCAAAATGAAAATGGAGAGGAAATCATTATTACTGGCGAAAATGAACTTGCACAATGTTTCTGCCATGAAATAGAACATTTAGACGGGGAAATTTTCTTAGATAAGGCTATTGCAGAAATAGAATTAAATAAAACATAAATTCCCTTTTCAAAAAAGGTATAGAAAATGGTGGTAATATGAGCAAGTTATTACTGCTGACACTTAATGAACAAGAAGAAAAAGTAATTGATAAAATCGTAACGGCACTATCTGACTATGTAGAGCTTGAACCTATACAGATTACACCTGTTTCCGTGTTATCTTTTCCGGGACTGGAAATAAAACAAAGCCAACGCAAAGTATTTCAAGACGGGAAAGAGGTAAACCTTACCCGCCTTGAATACAGCACTCTTGTATTCCTTGCTTCCAATCCCGGCATTGTCCTCACACAAGAACAGATTTTTGAAGCCGTTTGGAACATGGACAGCGATAGCTGCCATTCAAGCGTTGTCAACGTGATTTACAACCTGCGGAAAAAGATAGAGCTGGACAGCAAAAACCCGACCTACATAAAAACCGTGTTAGGTGTTGGCTATAAATTCAGCGGATAAACGCCGGAGAATGATGATTGATACATTGTCATTTCCCGGTGTCTTTTTGCTTCCATGTGGACGCTTAGAAGCCCTTTTCCGGGTGGCAATGGGTTTTCCCTGCCTATGCCGCAAAACGCCCCGGAAATGCCCTTAAACGCTCCCTGCACCTGCCCTAACTGTCCGCATTATCTCTCTGTCTGTTTCTCCCGTTCCGGCTGCTTCGCCTGCCGCAAGATACTGTCTACGTTCTGCTTGATTGTATCATACTGCTTTACTTTCTTTTTCAACTTCCCGTACTCTTGATACAGCTTGTCTTTTTTCTCTGTAAGCTCCTTGTACTCCGTATGCAGCGTTTTGAAGTCGGGCAGCTTCCCGCCGTTTTTTGCCGCCTGCAACGTCTTAGCGGCGGCTTCGTGAATGATAATGCTACTCTCGTTGCCCCGCAGGAACTTTTCTTTGTCCTTTGCCTTTTTGTACTGCACATAGACCGCCTTTGTCTGTTGGTATGCGGATATGTTTTTCATCAAAAGGGATATGTCGGACAATCTCTTTTCCAAGCCTTTCAGCGTGGCGGCGGTATTTTCGCTTTCCGTATGTACTTCATCAAGAACCGCCTGCAACTGCCCATACTCTGAAATGTCATGCTCCGTTAGGAAATTCAAAGTCTTTGCCGCCTGCTTCAAGTTGTGTATCTTCGCCCACTGTTCATAACCCCTGCTTTCCGCTGCCTTGATACTGTTCTGAATATCTATCAGCATGGAAACGCCCGCCTTTTCCTGCCTTAACGCTTTCGGCTTCGCCCGGTACGTCCCGGCAATCCGCTCCGTTATGGCTTCCACGGTGTAGGCTTCCCCAAGCGTCTTAGAACGGGTAAAGCGTTCCTGCTCCGGCGCACGGAACGAAACGAACTTGCCCCGCTTGATCTCATAGCCCGCCGCTTCTCACAGGTCTCCTCGCCAAGCGCAGAAAGGGCAATGGAAAGCTCTCTGTCCCCGTCGCTTAAGTTAAAAAGCGCCACACAGAGCCTGCCGGACGCCTCGTCTTTATTCTTCCAGACAGCGTATTCTTCCGTGCGCACAAGCTGCGTTCCGCTGCAGTTCTCCCCCAGCATTGCAAGCAGCTCTCCGTTTGTCAGCAGAGACAGCGTCCAGTCGTCCAGCCGTGTCAGCTCCGCCCCAATCATCAGCGGAGAGCGGAACATGCACCATAATGTCATCATGGTCTTCTGCTCCTCTCTCGTAAAGCGGGTATCCCACTCGCCGTTCCCGAAGCCCTTGCCCAGTTTCCCCAGCGGCAGCATGTCGCAATCCGGGAAACAGCCTTCCCGCACGTGATCCTGCCACATCTCACAGCGGACGAACATCGCCTTGAGCAGGCTCCACTCATCCCAGAAGTCATCGGTGATCCGCCACATATTCGCATACCTGCAGTACTCCCATGCCCGGTCGATATGAGCCGGTCCCGGCGAAAGGCTGAGGACGATGGGCCGGCCGCATTTCTCGATGGCCCGGTGGATCATTCTCGTCTCCTCCCAGCCGGAGAAAGGCTCCGTCCTGTACAGTCTGCTGTCACAGATATCATCGCACTTGATAAAGTCCACGCCCCACTGCGCGTACATGGCAAGCAGGGAATCATAGTAGGCCTGTCCGTCCGCCGTACCGCGCACACCATACATATCCGGGTTCCAGATACAGATCGAAGAAGGATCTGCGATCCTGTCTGCCGTCTCTTTGGTCCCCGGCACCGGACAACGCTGCTGCGCCGCAAGACGGGGAATCCCCCTCATAATATGGATTCCGAACTTTAATCCCAGACTGTGCACATAGTCCGCCAGCGGCCCGAAGCCCTTTCCGCCTGCCGAAGAGGGAAAACGCTCCGGCGCAGGCTGCAGCCTGCCGTACTCGTCCATCTCGATATCCCCGAACGGGATATATTGGAACCTGTCCCGCACCGTTCCCGCATCGTTACTGTACCATTCAATATCCACCACCACATACTCCCAGCCGAACGCTTTCAGATGCGCCGCCATATAGTCCGCATTCGCCCTGACCTGTGCCTCATTCACCGTGGTGTCATAATAATCGTAGCTGTTCCACCCCATAGGCGGGGTGATGGCAAATCTGTTTTTATCCATAGTAATCTCCATTCCGCCGCCTTTCCGTCAGCGGCACAAATAGTAATGAAAGTCTACTTTCTTTCGCAGTAGTCTCCCTCTGTCTATCCTGTTTCAACATTTCTTTTTTCAACATTTCTTTTCGGCACAGATCAAATCTTCCCGATCAGATAGTCCTGTCTGCCTTCTCTCAAAAATACCGGTATGGTATGAATGTCCGCCGCCACCTCGTACCACTGGCCGCCCTCATATCTGTCACCCGTCCCGGCGTGCACGAAGAACGTGCCTGCAGGCAGATATACGCTGCGCCCTGCTGCCTTCTCATGACAGATGGGCGCCACCAGAATATCCGGTCCGAACATATAGGCATCCTGAATCTCCCAGCATACCTTATCCTCCGGAAATTCATAGAACATGGCCCTCATCACCGGCGCCCCCACATCATGTGCCGCCTGCATGACGCTCCGCGTATAATCACGCATCATCTCACGGATACGGATGAACTTCACCATGATCTCATAATTCTCTTCCCCGTAGCTCCAGACCTCATTCTCCGCGCCTGTCCACTCGCGCACCTCACCCGCTTGATTGACGATCTGCTGCCCGGGCTGGCGGCAGCCATGAATACGCATGACCGGACAGAAAGCACCGAACTGGAACCAGCGGATCAACAGCTCCTTAAAACCATCGTCGTGGATATTGCCGCCGTGGAATCCACCGATATCCGTGGTCCACCAGGGAATTCCGCAAAGCCCCATATGTATGCCCGCGCAGATCTGTTTGCGGAAGTCCTCATAGGTTGACATAATATCTCCCGACCAGACAAGCGCTCCATATTTCTGACTGCCCACCCAGGCACAGCGGATCAGATTCACGATATCCTCCTGTCCGTCCGCCTTCTGTCCTTCATAGAAAAGCCGTGCGTACTCCCGCGGATAGATATTGCCGATCTGGGCCACGGAACCGGCATGATAACGGTAATCTGCAAAATCATAGGTGGTAAACTCCGGCTCCGCCTCATCCAGCCAGAAGGTGCTGATGCCCAGATCTGCATAATTCTTCCGGCATTTCTCCCACACGTACTCCCTTGTGCGCGGGTTGGTGGCATCCATGAACACATTGTTGCCGTGGAAGATCATCTGCACGTCCACGCCGGAATTGCTTTTTACCAGAAGTCCCTGCTGCTTCATCTCCTCATAATTCTCACTGCGCCAATCCACCTGCGGCCAGATGGATACCATCACCCGGATACCCATATCCTGTATCTCCCGTATCATCGCCGCCGGATCCGGGAAATATTCCTCGTCAAAACGCCAGTCACCGCAACGGGGCCAATGGTAGTAATCGATCACCAGCACATCTACCGGAATCTCACGCTTCTTGTATTCCCGGGCAATCTGCAGCACCTGCTCCTGATTGTAATAGCGCAGCTTACACTGCCAGAAGCCCAGACCGTACTCCGGCATCATCGGCGCCCTGCCCGTCACAGCCGTATAGGCCTCCTCGATCTGTGCCGGCGTGTCTCCCGCCGTGATCCAGTAATCCAGCTGCCTGGTATCTTCCGCGATCCATTCCGTGGTGTTGCTGCCGAAATGCACCTCACCGATGGCCGCATTATGCCACAGGAAGCCATACCCCAGGCTGGAAATATAGAAAGGAACACTGGCCTGTGAATTCCTGTGGGCCAGTTCCAGATTGCATCCCTTTAAGTCAAAAGTTTCCTGCTGGTACTGTCCCATACCGTAGATCTTTTCTTCCGGATCGGACACGAAACTGGCTTTCAGATGATACCCGCCGCCGGCCAGAGGCCGGAAATGCCTCGCCTTCTTCTGCAGCGCGCCGCCGTTGGGAATCTCCTGCAGCAGCACTTTTCCCTTCTGATCATAGAAAGTGATCTGCAGCGCCTTCCCCCAGGGATTCACGGTAAGCTCTGCCCGGATCTTCCCATTGGTGATGGACGCCCGCTGCTCCTCTATGCTGATACTGCCTTCCTGTGCCGGATCCTGCGGCGCAGACAGGGCCACGCTCCCCTCTTCGATCTCACCCAGAAACGCCGCCCGCACCCGAAAGCTGTTCGCACCCCAGGGCGTTACCATCACGCTCTCCCCATTCTCCCGGAAAAGCAGGCTGCCGTCCTTCTCTTCAAAATAATGCAGCATGTTTGTTTCCTCCTTTATATTTTGTAAACCATATGCTTTTTGAGATATCCCTCAAGCATATCCTCAACGCACTCCCGTATATCGCACGCAATTTTTCTTGCCTGCGTTTCCCTGATACCTGCCTGAACCGCTACCTCCAGTATTTCTTCCATATCCGGATTTATCCCGTTTCCGTTGACCGTCGTAGCGTGCTCCCCGTTAAGAGAATGACTGTAAGTAAGATCATAGGCCGGAGTAAGTTTATAACATGCTTCCTGCTCATCATACAGATAAGAAAAATTCCTGGAATGATCGTCCCTGTTATGAGCAAACACATTAAAGCACATCAGGCGATACAACTTCAACACTTCTGAAAAATCCTTCGTAATTTCCAGTGTAAGTTTCATCAGGAGATGATAGTCCAGATTCGGAATACGGTGTGATGTTTCCAGAATGGCACTGACCGACAGCATATGAATTTTGCCCACGGCCCCTCCGGCATCCCGTTTTCGGTCAAAACGCCTCGTTCCGAAATATCCGGCACATCTTTCAGACGGAAAAAGTCTTGTCTGCATCATTTCAATACCGCATTCTTTCGCACACAGGGAATACTCATATTCCTGTTTCCCTATATCTTTTTTGTCATCACAAGATGGAAATTTGATGATCCATTCCTCACCGTCTATCTTTGTTAATATTTTGGGCCTTGCTCCTCCGGATGAACCGCCCAGTTGAAATAACTGGTCTAAATTATCCGAATATTCTTTTTTCAGCATCTTCTCACATTCCTCGGCAACCTGATCCAAATCCAGTGCCGCCGCTTCCGCGCATAAAGGTATCTCCGGCCTGTAAGAAAGCGCCCCCATACCCGTGTCCCCTACGATAGCAAGCCTGTTCAGATTTCCGACCGTGACAGGATCTATATGGTTTTTCAGCATCAGGCGGTCTACCAGCAAGCGGCCCCATCCATCGGGAAGACTATCCGCGAACACACCAAACAGACCCCCGAAGGGATCTGCTTTAGGGAGAAAGACTCTCTTTTCCAACGGCAGGGAAAACGGACTGACTGGAAATCCACTTTCGATCCATTCTTTGTCATATTCAAAAGCTGCCAGCCTTTCCTTGTACAAAGCCAGGGTTCCGACCTTTCTTTCATGATAAAACACATTTAACTGTCTAATCCTGTCCACGAATGATCTCCTCTATAGACGCAGGCGGAACGTCCACAAATAAATGCTCCAATTCTTCTTCCAGCTCAAGCGCAGTTGCAATTTTGATCAGGGAGAGAAAAGAAATCTCACCGCTTCGTTCAAATCGCTTCACAGACCCCAGGCTTACGCCTGACAACTGACTTAACTTCACCTGCGATATCTTCCGTCTCCTGCGGATGGTACGGATACGGTCTGCGATAAGTCTCTGTATCTCACCCGGCGTTTTTGATAAAAAAAATGATGTATTCATGGATAATATTTTATCCTAACTCTTCATAAAATGCAACTACTGGATAATATATTAGCTTTTTATATATCTGCCCTTTCTATATCCTGATCCGCACTTTATTTTCCCCGTTTCCTTCCACAATACCGCTCAGCTTCTCCTGCTCCATCCATTGTAGTTCTTCCGCGTCCGTATAAATCACCGGAGCTGTCTTCAACGCTCCGCTTTCCGCACAGATGTCAATGTTTTCCACAAAATGCGGAATGCCTACAAAAAACTCACCGGGCTTTCGCCAAGTGAGTATCGGAATACCTTTTCCAAAAGGCTGTTGTTCCATGTGTAGCGCTATCCCAGCGCCACATCCAGTATCATCATCAGGACGAACCCTGCCGCAACGCCGATGGTGCCGATATTGCTGTGTTCTCCCGCCTGGGATTCCGGGATCAGCTCCTCCACCACCACATAGATCATGGCGCCGGCCGCAAAAGCAAGCATATAGGAAAGCGCCGGCACGATCTGTTCTGCCAAAAGGATGGTGACTGCCGCCGCAACCGGTTCCACGACACCCGACAGCGCACCGTAGACAAACGCCCGCCATCTGCCTATCCCTTCGCTTCTAAGCGGCATGGAGATGATCGCCCCTTCCGGAAAATTCTGGATGGCGATGCCCGCCGCCAGTGTAAACGCACCTGCCATGGTAATGCCGGTATTTCCCAACAGCGCGCCCGCAAATGTAACGCCCACAGACATGCCTTCCGGGATATTGTGCAGCGTCACCGCAAGGACAAGCATGGTTGTTTTTTTTAAATTGGCTTCCAGTCCTTCCGGCTCTGCGCTCTCCAGATGCAGATGCGGCACCAGACTGTCCAGCCCCAGCAGGAACGCAATACCGCCAAGAAACCCGACTGCTGCCGGGATCCATCCCACCTTCCCCTGTTCTTCCGCCATGCCGATAGCCGGGATCAACAGAGACCACACGGAAGCCGCGATCATCACCCCGGAAGCAAATCCAATAAGCATCTTCTCCAGCTTCCTGTTCATCTCCCGTCTCATCCAGAATACCATTGCAGAACCAAGTGTCGTCCCCGCAAAAGGGATCAATAATCCAAGTGCCAGCTGCATATCACCATTCCCGCCTTTCCCTCTATAGCATTTGTACACTGTTTTATTTTATGCATATTTCATCAAAACGGCATCTATCCGATCAGTACTTTCTTCCCCTGAAATGCAAACCCGTACTTTCTGATACGCTCTGCCGGTATTCCTTCCGCCTCCAGCAGCGCCGCATACCGCTTCTCATCAATCTGTGCAAGCGCCGCGCTCACCGTATCCTGCAGCGTTTTTTCTTCTTCCGCATCATGCACTTTAAATTCCAGGATAACGGCATCCTCCCGGCCCGCCGCGCCGGCCTTTGGTTTTAGCATCACATCATACCGTCCAAAGCCGCTTTCACGATTCGAGGTGATCACATACCGGTCCGCCAGCTCCACCATCAACCCCAGCACAAACCCATGATAAAAACGTTCCGGTTCCGCACTCTCAGAAGGCCTGTTTCCGGTGTCAAAATTACTGAACGTTGCCAGGGCGACTCTGTTCATATAGACGTTCATCGCCTTCTTATCATGCAGAAGCAGCGCCTTGATGAAATCGTTGTAAGCCGGTACATATTGTTTGAACCAGCCCTCGATCATGTCTTCAAACATCAGTTTTACTTCCTTGTTGGTAAGGCGCAGAACATACTCCGTTCTGCCGTTCTCTGCATCCACAGTATGTTCTTCCACTTTCAGATATCCGCTTGTCAGAAGCAGACTCCAGATCGCATACTCATTATAGTCAAGCTGGTCAAAAACGATCTGCTCATCTATCTTCGTGCGGAGGACACCGCCCTGCAAAAGATTTTCCATGATCAGCTTCACATCCCTGCTGCCTTCCCGGATCAGCTTTCCGACCAGGCTGTTGCTGCTGGTATTGGCCCAGTAAGTATACAATTTCTTCTCGCTCAAAAAGTTTATGATGGACCAGGGATTATAAATATCTGTCTTACTTCCAAAAGTAAAACCATCGTACCACTCCCTGACCCGCTCCTCCATGGCAGATACCCCGAATTCCGCCAGCGCATCCGAAACCTCACTCTGTGTAAAACCGAAAGCAGTCTCATACTTATTGCCGGTTGTTGTCACCACCGTCAGATTATTCAGATCGGAAAAGATGCTCTCCTTACTGACTCTCGTGATCCCGGTCATCACCGCCTTATCCAGGAAGGGATTGGTCTTAAACGTCGCGTTGAATAAATTTCTGATAAAGGACACGATCTCATTCCAGAAGCCGTTCACATAGGCTTCCTGCATCGGCGTGTCATACTCATCCAACAAAATGATCACCTTCCTGCCGTAATAGCGCTGCAGAAACTCACACAGCCTGTGCAGGGCGACAACGGCATCCGCCTCCGTCATATAGTCGGAGACCCTGCTAAAATATTCCAGGTCTTTTTCCGTCAGGACATTGCCTGTCCGCAGAAAATCATGCCGGCTGTACAGATCCGTCAGTATCTGACAGAATCGCACCTTCGCTTTTTCAAAAGTGTTTTCCTTGACATTGGCAAAACTTAGGCTGATCACCGGATAAGTTCCCTGCAGGCTTCGATACTTCTCATCCTTCCATATGTGCAGCTTCTCGAAAGGCTGGCCCTGCCCGGCAAACTTTACAGAAAAAAAGCGCTCCAACATACTCATATTCAACGTCTTGCCAAAACGCCGGGGCCGGGTGATCAACGTCACACTGTCCCCATTCTCCCACCATTCCCGAATAAAATCCGTTTTGTCTACGTAAAAATAATTGTTTGCTGTGATGGTCTCAAAATCCTGAACGCCTATCGCAACCGATCTTCCCATATGCCAAGCCTCTCCTGTTCTTCCGCGTTCTCTTTCCTTCTTCTTAAACAATTAACCAAGTTCCACCAACACGGCCCGGCAGGGTGCACCGTCCACACCGCCCAGATTGATCGGTGCGGCATTCAGGAAATAGACGCCTTCCTCCACCTCGCCCAGCCGGATTCCCTCTAACAGCGTGACCTCTGCGCCCAGAAGCTGCAGATGCACTTCCCTTGAATCCTCCTCCGGTCCTACTGTCTGCGATTCATTGCCCAGAAGCAGAATCCCGGCCTCTGCGAACACCTTCGCCGCCTCCAACGAGACAACCGCTTTTCCCTTGATCAAGATCCGCTTCCTGCTCCGGCGGTCCGTCTCTCTGGCCTTCTCCAGAATCGAGATCGCATCATTGGCCGTCACGACACCCTCATGCGCTGCCACGTAAGCAATCCCGATATAGCGTTCCAGATCCGTCTTCTCTATGGTCTTCCCGTTTTCGTAGAAATGAAACGGCGCATCCACATGGGTGCCGTTATGCGCACACATGGAAAATGCCGACAGATTGCACTTGCCACCTTCCGCTATTCTCATCACCGCCTGCATGTCAGGCGCAGGATCTCCCGGAAATACTTTGCTTCCGAATACCTCCTGCGAAATATCATAAATTTTCATAATTGCACCTCCATGTTGTCCAACTTCTATATTTATCTACTATAGCACAAATGAAAAAGAATAGCTATCTGCCAATCAAAAAACAAGAGCTGTGGAAAATGCATCATTCCCACAACTCTCTTATAAACAATCCACAGGCGGTTCCTGCCAGTTTAGTCTGCTGATCCGCCAGCTCTCTTAAACCGGTATTTCCCTGCCGATGCACTCACCAGCATGATCAAAACCGTGATCAGATATGGAACGGAAATAACAATCTGGGACGGAAGCCCTACACTCTGCAACGTGACTGAAATTGCCTGTGTATAGCCAAACACCAGACAGGCAAGTGCAGTCTTTACAGGATGCCCATCTCCCACCATGATCGCCGCCAATGCCAGAAACCCTTTTCCCGCAGAAATGCCTTCCGTAAACATTGATGCACCTCCTATGGTCAAAAAAGCACCGCCGAATCCGCTCAACACGCCTCCTGCCAGGATGGCAGCCCACTGATATAATACGGCATTCACGCCAACCGTCTGCGCCGCCACTTTCTTAATGCCTACACCTCTTAACCGCAGTCCAAAAGAAGTTTTATACAGGAATACATAGGCCGCAGCCACCACCACAATGCTGAAATATACCAATATGTTCTGTCCGCTGACAATCTCTCCGATATAAGGAATATCCTCTATTACCGGAATATTGATCTGCGCAAAACTCTTGATCCTCGCATCAATAAATACACCCCTCTTTTCAAGCAGAGCATCCAAAAGGAAGGTTGTCGCTCCCCATCCTGACAAGTTCAACGCAATTCCCACAACTACGGGATTTGATCTGAAATGCAGGACAAACAGTGCAAAAATGCAGGAGGCGAACATTGACGACAGCACGCCAAACAACAGTCCTACAGGAGCGCTTTCAAACAAAAAGCTCCCATACATGGCAAAAAACGCACTGAACGCCATAAAGCTCTCCAATCCAATATTCAGCACTCTGGCCTTATGACCAAGTGCGCCTCCTGTTGCTACGAACAATACAGGTGCCGTCAATCGCAGTGCTGACGCCATTACCATCGGGGCCAAAAATAATTCAAACACCCGTCCTCCCCTCCTTTCTCTCAGATAATTTCCTTAACAGTTCTTTAAAGTCCACTGTAAGAAACAGTACAAACAGCGCCTGTACAAGTGTGACCAGCACCCTGTTTACACTCGTCATTCGTTCCATGGAAAGCGATCCGGCCTTTATCATTCCCCATACGATCGCGGTAAAAACTGCCGCAAGCGGGTTGTTTTTGGCCACCAAAGCCACCATGATCCCATCCCATCCTATGTTCCCGGCAAATTTCGTCCGAAATCTCATATGTGGTCCCAGCATTTCCATTGATCCGCATACACCGGCGACAGCACCACTCAACAGAAAAATGATTATATAGTGCATTTTGTTTCGTATACCACCATATCTTGCAAACTCCTGGTTTCTTCCGATCATCTTCCACTCATATCCGACTCTCGTATAGCGGTACATAAGAAATACCGCCACGCCAAGTGCTATTGCGATCACAAACCCTGCATCTGCCTGATAAGGCGGCATGATCCTGAGCATTTGTACGGACTCCGCGATCTCCGGTGTCGCAATCATTTCGGGATTGGTATTACTGTCAAGTCCCATCACCATCATTGTCAGATATTCCGTTGCCTGAATCGCAACATAATTCAACATCAGTGTCGTAATCATCTCATCAATCTTAAAATACAGTTTCAACACTGCCGGCAGGACAGCATATAACAGCCCTGCCACGGCTCCGGTCAGCAGAGAAAGAATGATCACCAAAGCTGCCGGCCCTTTTACATATACCGCTGCAAGCGCAGCAGTAAAAGCACCAAAATAAACCTGTCCCTCGATACCAAGGTTATTGATCCCTGACCGCTGTGCGATCACTGCTGCCGTTGCCGAGACAATAACCGGTGTACTCCAGCGAATACTGCTGGCTATCGCCGCTTTACTGCCAACTGCACCTTTGACCATCTCCGTCAACGCCTCAAGCGGGTCCGCTCCCTGAATCAGAATCAGTACAGAAGCGATCAGCATGACTACCGCAAGGGAAAAAAGATAGCTGACGCACTCTCTCAGAATTTTATGCAGTTTCTCCATCGCTCTCCCTACCTCCCATCATATACAGTCCGATCTTCTTCTCATCATAATCCGGCCCGATAAATTCCTGATGAAACTTTCCATCATACATGACCAGGATCCTGTCGCTGAGCGCCATTGCCTCTGTCAGATCATAGGTAACCAGAATCACCGATACACCATCCTGTTCTACCTGTTTCTGGATCTCATGCCAGATAAACTCAATGGCGCCTACATCAATCCCCCTCGTAGGGTCCTCGATCACAAGAATACGATTCCCCTGAGAGAACTCCCGTCCTACGATCAGTTTCTGCAGATTTCCCCCGGACAGAGAGCCAGCATGATCGCTGACCGATCCCGCTTTCACACTGTAATCGGAAATGATCTGTTTTGCAAATGCCCTTGCCTCTCCATAGTCCATCAGGTGCTTTCTTCTCTGCAGATGCCTGAGATGATACCCCATAATACAATTCTCCACCAGTGTGGATTCTACAGAGCTTCCAAACCGGATCCTGTCCTGCGGCACATACCCAATCCCGCACAAACGATTCTCTCTGATGGAACCGCCAAGAGGCGTCCCGTCCTCTGTCACGATCTCACCGGCATCCCAGTCTCTCAGTCCTGTTATGGCTTCGATCAATTCATTCTGCCCATTTCCGGACACCCCTACAATTCCCAGTATTTCTCCTTCTTTCAGATTAAAACTGACATCTTTGACCCGCAGCAGATTCCGCTCATCTTTGACTTTCAATCCCCTTACCTGCAGCACATCTTTCTTATGAGGCAGTACTTTCCTGTTCAGCCTGAGCATGACTTCCCGTCCCACCATCATATTCGTAAGTTTTACCTCATCGGCCTCCGATACAGAAATCTCTCCACTGACCTGCCCGTTTCTCATAACAGTTATAACATCGGAAATCTCCAACACCTCTTTCAGTTTGTGGGTAATAAAAAGGACTGTTTTCCCCTGACTGACCAGATATCTGATTGCTTTGAACAATCCCTGCACCTCCTGATAAGGCAGTACCGCCGTCGGCTCGTCCAGAATGATGATCTCCGCATGACGGTAGAGAACCTTCACGATCTCTACCTGCTGCTGTACGGCGATCGGCAGATCTCTGACCAGCGCATACAGGTCAAAATGAAATCCATATTCCCGGCAGATCTCTTCTATCTTCTTTGCGCATTCTTTCTTATTGATGAATATTCCTTTCCAGGCGCCCTCATAGCCTATGATGATATTATCCAGGACCGTAAGCTGGTCAAACAGCATAAACTCCTGTTGTACCATACCGATTCCCGCCCGGTTGGCATCATTTGCATCGCGGAATGTCCGTTCTTTTCCATTCAGGAGGATGGTGCCGGAGCTGGGCCTGTTCACTCCGGCAATGATATTCATCAATGTACTCTTCCCGGCACCGTTTTCCCCGACAATAGCATGTACATTTCCCTTTTTTACTTTAAGGTTGACATTGTTGTTGGCCGCCAGATTTCCATAATATTTGCATATATCATGCAACTCCAATACATACTGCATTCTTCTTCACCCCACCCCTGCTTCTGCCTATTCTCCGCTGATCGTGATCTCTCCGCTGGCCAGCTTAGTCTGGACTTCATCTACGATTGCCTTTAGTTCGTCCGAAAGCTTATCATAATCTCTGGAATCATACATCGCTGCACCGGAAGCAGCATTATACACCTGCATACCGCTCATAAATTCACCGTCCAGAGCCCCCTTGCCTGCATTGTATACCGCACCGGTAATATCTTTCAAAGCCGACCAGAAAACAACCTCTTCATTGATAGAACCCTGCCATTCATCGACCCCGATCGCTTTCACATTCATTTCCTCGCACGCCCGGATCACGCCCAGCCCTGACTGGTTCGCAGAATGCATGATAATGTCCGTTCCTTTGCCAATCACCTGTTTCGCCAGTTCACCGCCTTTATTCGGATCATTAGGATCCCCAATATAAAGAGACTCGCAGGTAACCCCTTTATCCGCATAGGCAACGCCGCTTTCAAACCCTTCCCGGAACTTATTGATCACCGGCTGATCTGTACTGCCAAGCCATGCAACTTTACCCGATTCTGTTGTATGAGCAGCTACCACCCCTGCAATAAAGGCTGCTTCCTGCGGTTCCACGACAATCGTTTCCACATTTTCAAGTTCTGAGGTCATATAGCAGTCTACCAGAATAAACCGGGTGTCCGGAAATTCAGGTGCGATCTTCACTGCCTCGGCTGCCAGATCATCCCATACAACGTAGATCGGATTGGCGCCTGCCTCAGCCATTGCTCTGACCTGCTCATTGTATTCCGATTTTTCAAGTGCCTCTATCACCTTCGTATCAATGCCATACTCTTTTCCAAGCTGCTCTACACCGGCATAGGCCAGCGTCAGAAACGGGTCTCCCTGAGGAATGGAAATGATCATTGCCGTCATTGTGCTTTCCGCTTCCTGTACATCTCCCGGCTGCTCTTTTACACTGTCTTGTGACGCGCCGCCGCACCCTGTCAAAAACACTGCCGCCAACAGACATGCCATCCATCTTCTTACACTTTGTCTTTTACTCATAACTTTGTTCTCCTCTCCATTGTTCCATAAATTCCCTGACTTTTTCTTCCCCTGCGGCGCCGCTGCGCGCTCCCATGCCGAGGATTGCCCTTGCTGCCGCACCGTTTGCAAATTCTCCGGCTTCATCCGGTGTCCAACCGCAGGAAAGGCCAAATACAAAACTGGCATTAAAAGTATCACCTGCCCCGGTAGTATCTACCGGACGGACCGGATACGCATATTGCCTGCACCTTTTGCCATCCGGCAAATAGATTTCACATCCCTCTGCACCTTTTGTCTTGATGACCATACTTCCACAACCCGTCAGCACCTGTTCATAGTCATCTGCAATAAGGCGTTTCAACTGTTCATCGCCTTCCTGATTGACAAATACAAGATCAGCGTTTTGAATGATCCTCCATTCCTCCTCCCGCCCGGCTTCATGAACATACTCTACGTCCAACACGATTTCTGTTCCTGCCCGGCGCACCCACTCCATAAACGCAAGTGAATTCTGAAAACGCTTCAATTCATCGACGCTTGTATAAATATAATCAGCCTCTCTCAGAATACGTTTTTCCTCCTCGTTTGGTACGATATCCTTTTTCTCTGTAGGGATCACATATACGATGCGCTCCCCGTCCTTTAGAAAAATCAGGCATTTTACATCCGGCAGCGAACTGTCAAACCGGATCATATCTGTCCTGATTCCGGCATTCCTGCAGTCCTCCAGGATGAGTTCCGTGCTTTCGCCTCTGTTGATCGTGTCCATGAGATAAACTTCCATTCCATAAGCAGCCGCGACTGCAGCCGCATTTCCTATCATTCCGCCAATCCGGCTGCCAAGTGGCTTAAGCACTGCCTTATCTCCCAATCCGGGCACATGCTCCATCTCGTAATATTCATCAATGCAGCTTGACCCTATCATTACAATTCTTTTCTGCATTCTTCCTCAGACTCCAAAATTCAAAATTTTTTCCGCCAGATCCTTTAAATCAAATTGGTTTGCCTTCTCGATCACATCCATATAGTGATCCGGCATGGATCCTGCACCATTCAACGTTCCCAGAATGCCGCCGACCATCGTGGCCACCGTATCCGTATCATCACCTATGTTTACCGCTGCGCATATTCCTTCTACAGTCTTTCCACCTGCTGCCACACAGATACCGATCGCTGCCGGAACTGCCTCGACAGTCATCAGACCGCTGCCGATATAATCTGCCAGCTCGTCGATTGCCTGATCCAGGTTATCCGCTGACAACGCTACAGACACCGCCCATCTGATCCTTGTTTCCACCGAAGCGCCTGCCAGAGTATCTGCTGTTTGCCTGCCGATCCTGTCGCCTTTGGACGCACCATATATGGCTGCCTGCACCACATCGTACAGATTTGCCCCTTCCTGCATGGCAGCGCCTGTTGCGGCAGCGACCGCAGCAGCACCCGCAAGCGCGATATTGTTCGGATGCGTGATCTTTCCCGCCGCAACCGCATACGCTATGGCATCATCAATGTTTCCTTTTCCGAGCAGCGCGATCGGCGCGGCTTTCATGGCAGCTCCATTGCTGGCTTTACGATTATCGTTGACCGGAATAAAAATGCTCTTATCTACAGGAATCCCCCGCAGGATATCCACACTCGCTCTCGTAGTAGGCCCTGCAAAACGGTCAAAATATTCCGGCATACCGGCCCATTTCAACAGCCCGTCCACAAACGACGCCTCATCTGCTTTTCCGCTCCTTATTATTTCATGCAATGTCACATAGGCAACACTGAAATCATCCGTCACCTGCCCGGCCTTATTTCCTCTGGCAAAGGTATCGAGCGGCGGTTCAATAAAATCTGTCACATATCCTCCAAACTTTTCTTCTATCTGCTTCCTCGTTCTTGTTTCCGTGGCAGCCCCCATGGCATCGCCTGCCGCCGCGCCAAGCAGCCCTCCTAAAATTTTGTCATACATCATCCTTCCTCTCCTTTCTTCCATGATCATTTTGCTTCTTTGCCTTCCAACCTGATTTCCGCAGCAGCCATCTTTTCTGCCAGTTCCAGCAAATGGTAGCCGTTAGCTTCATCCAGCTTCTGCACGATTTCTCCCGGGAAAACGCCCGCTCCCTGATAAGCTCCCAGAACAGCTCCTGCGATCGTTGCCATAGTATCTGTATCGTTTCCTATATTGGCCGCCGCCTGCACCGCTTTCTCTACATCCCCATGTGCCGCCGCCATCAGTCCAAAAGAGACCGGCACAGAGTCTGCCGCCATTCCGCTGCAGTCAAAGTAATCCCTTAGAACATCTATCGCATCACTCAGATCTTTTGCCGCTGTTCCCATCGAAATTGCCACTTTCAATCGTTTTTTCATAGACGGTCCGGCAACAGACATTCCATTCTCTCCGATCTTCTCTCCTTCCTCTGCACCATATACCGCATCCTGAAAGATTTCGGTCAGGCTTCTGCCTGCCAGAGCGCCACCAACTGCCGCTGCCACAGCGCACGCCGCCGACATGGCAATACGGTTTCCGTGGGTCGGCTCACAGATGATCCTCGCAATGGCTATGGATCGGTTCCTGTCTCCCTTTCCCAGACATGCCACCGGGCCTATCTTCATCGCTCCGCCATTTGATGCTCTGAAATTATCATTGACCGGTTCAAAATGTTCCCTGTCTTCTGTCTCTGTCCCACGTAAAAGATTGATATACTTCCTTGAAGTCGGTCCGACAAACTGTTCAAAAAAGCGCTCATTTTCTGCCCATTTTAACAGGGCACTTTTTGCCACCTGACTGTCAATCTCTCCCTGCTTTTCAAGAATCTCCTGAATCGTCACATACGCCATGCTGAAATCATCCGTGATCTGTCCGGCCTTATTTCCCCTGGCATAAACATCCGGCGGTGCATCCAGCAACCGGTCCACATATCCCCATTTTTCGTAAATCTGCTCCCTTGTCCTGTTTTCGGTCGGCGCTCCCAGCGCATCTCCGTAAGCAGCACCGATCAGACATCCTGCTATTTTTTCTGTCAATAAATCTTTCATTCCCTTTTCTCCTATTCCTTTTGTCCTCATTATTTGATAAAATAGTGCGAGAACTTTTCGCCCAGGCCATTATCAGTTGAGGTATTTCATGAGTAAAAACAATCGCCTAAAACAAATCGAAACAGCACTGATGCAGTACGGTATCGTAAATGTTGTTTCCCTTAGCTGCCAGCTTTCCGTGTCCGAAATGACGATCCGGCGCGATCTTGATATTCTTGTCAGCCAGGGAAAAGCAGTCCGCACGCACGGCGGGGCAGTGAGCCCGCATGAACATATCGGTGATATTTACATGGATTCCCGCTCTCTCGTGCATATTACCGAGAAGAAGGCCATTGCAAAGGAAGCCGTCAATCATCTTCATACCGGGGACGTCATCTTTGTAGATGACAGTTCCACAGTAGGCGCTATGGCCGAGTTCATTTCCCGCAATCTCAAACTTACGATCACCACAAGCTCCATGCCGGCCGCCCTGGAATTTAATAAACTTCCCAATACAGAAGTCATCTGTCTCGGAGGACTGGTAAGTAAAACAACAAAATCCGTTACAGGCCCTTTATCTACAGACCTGATCGAGAATATGCATTTTAAAACTGCCTTTCTGGGGGTACCCTATATTTCACCAGACGGCATCATCAGCACCAGCTCCTTTGATGAGTATGGTCTTAAAAGAGCTGTCATGAACCATTCCTCATCCTGTATTCTTCTGATAGACAGTTCAAAACTCCATACGGAGATCAAGCATTTACAGCTTGCACATGCCGATGAGTTCAGCCTGATCATCACCGACTACAAAATCCGGGAGGACTTTGCCTTATTCTGCACAGAACATCACATTCCGCTGCAGACCGTGCATGTTTGATTTGTAATTTTTATTATGTTTGAATATTAACACTTTTTGTGTATTTTTTCAATATATCATCTATTTCCATTTATATTTTTGTTTATTATGTATAGCATCGTTCTTATTTTTGATTGTTTTCGGATTTGATGTTTTCATTTTTCCGTTTTAATGTTTGAATGAACATTTTTTACTCACATTATTGTAACAACGCGATTGTCCCGCATTTTGCAGACTGTCAAAATCCGTTTGTACTTTCACAAATAATGACCATCCTCATGAACAGGAGCACCAAACCCATGCCAAACCCAAAAATTTCCGACTGCCTGACCCTCTTCTCCCCCGACACCGCCCGGTGGTTTCATGAATCGCTGGGAGCCCCCACTCCCATACAGGAAGCCGCCTGGCCGGCCATCTCCGCCGGCGGGCATGTGTTGGTGTCCGCTCCCACCGGGACAGGCAAGACGCTCTCCGCCTTCCTCGTATTTCTGGACCGGCTGCGGCAAAAAGCCGCCGAAGGAACGCTGGAGCAGGCCCTGTATCTGATCTATGTATCCCCCCTGAAATCACTGGCCACAGACATCCGCGAGAACTTAAATCGCCCTCTGTCCGGTATCGGCGCGGAGTCTCTCATTCAGACTGCGATCCGCACCGGAGACACCACCCCGCGGGAGCGCCAGCAGATGATCCGCAGGCCGCCCCATATCCTGATCACCACGCCGGAGTCTCTCTACCTGTTACTCACCTCCAAGACCGGCCAGAACATGCTGTGTACCGCGAAGGCCGTGATCATCGACGAACTCCACGCCCTGATCGACACCAAACGCGGGGCGCACCTGATGTTCTCTCTGGCCAGGCTGGACGCCCTGTGCGGTGCACCGCTGCAGCGGATCGGCCTCTCCGCCACCATTGCGCCCCTTTCTCTGGCCGCCGAGTATCTGGCCCCGGAACCGGTATTCGTGGCCGCTCCCGCCATGCACAAAAAAGTCGAGCTGCAGATACTCGGTTCCTACGTGGATACCGGCAAGCGGCGCAAGGATCCCGTCTGGCAGGAGCTTTCGGAGCTGGTCTACCGCTACTGTCAGGGGGCGGGAAGTGTGATCGCCTTCGTGGAGGGCAGACGTTATGCGGAGAAATTGGCATATTATGTAAACCAGATAGGCGGCGAAGATTTTGCCAGAGTCCACCATGGCAGTCTTTCTAAGGAACAGCGTGCCGAGACGGAGATCGCGCTGCGGGAAGGCAGGCTACGTCTCCTGTGCGCTACCTCCTCCATGGAACTTGGCATCGACGTGGGCGAGATCGATCAGGTACTCCAGGTGGGCTGTCCCCGCACCGTCTCCGGCACCATGCAGCGGCTTGGCCGGGCCGGCCACAATCCGGGCCGTACCAGCGTGATGTACCTTTTTCCCCGCACACCGGCCGAGAGTGTACTCTGCGGCATGACGGCCCAGCTTGCCAGAGAAGGCATGGTGGAGAAGACCAATCCGCCTCAGGGCTGTCTGGATATCCTGGCACAGCATCTGGTATCCATGGCGGCTTTCAAAAGCTATGAAGTGGACGACGTGATGCGCCTGCTGCCCCGGGCATGGCCCTTCCGTGACGTGACAAGAGACGATGTGGAAGCCGTACTGCGGATGCTGGCCGGCGATCATGAGCACAGCCGGGATATCCCGGCCAGACCGCGGGTTCTCTATGACCGTCTGCACGGCCGTGTGGAGGGCGACGGCTACAGCCGGATGCTGGCCGTCTCCTCCGGCGGCACCATTCCGGACAAAGGCATGTATACGGTGCGCACCGAAGAGGGCGTGAAAGTGGGCGAGGCGGACGAAGAATTCGTGTATGAGACCCAGCGGGGCGACCGCTTTATTCTGGGTGCTTTTGCATGGAAGGTAGTGCATATCAGCCGGGATACCGTGACCGTAAAGCAGGCCCCTGTCGAGGGCGCCCGCCTGCCCTTCTGGAAAGGCGAACTGAAAGGCCGGGGCAGGGAGACCGGAGAATTGTTCGGCAGAATGCTGCGCGCTCTGGAACATGCCGGCGAGACCGGAAAACTGCCGGAAGCCCTGGGGACTCTGGGCCTTGACATGTCTGCTGCCAGATCGGCCGGCGACTATTTGAAACGGCAGATTGCCGCCACCGGCGGACTGCCCACGGACCGGGTCATGCTGGCGGAACATTTCCGTGACCAGTCCGGCAACAGCCAGTTGATGATTCATTCTGTTTTCGGCCGGCGCGTCAACACCCCCCTCTCCCTGCTGGCCGCCCGTCTTGCAAAGGAAGAAATGAGCACGGATGTGGGCCATGTTGACGAAGAAGACGGCTTCCTGCTCTACTCCTACGGTGACAAACCCATGCCGGAGGGCCTGCTTGCCAGAATCGATCCTGACACCGTGCAGGCTTTTCTCACTGCCCTGCTGCCGGCCACGCCGGTGTTCAATATGGCCTTCCGCTATAACTGCGGCCGGGCGCTGATGATGGGCGCCAAAGGTTCCGGCCGGCAGCCCCTGTGGATGCAGCGTCTGCGCAGCGCCCAGATGCTGGAACAGGTGGTGCGGGAAAGTGACCATCCTCTTATTCGCGAAACGACAAGAGAGTGCATGGAACAGCTGTGGGATCTGAACGGCCTCCGGGACATCCTGGAAAAAATCCGCTGTGGAGAGATCGTCGTGCGGGAAATCTACACCGAGACCGCCTCCCCGATGTCCCTGCCCCTGCAGTGGAGTCAGGAAGCAGAGGTCATGTATGATTATGCCCCTACCCCCGGCGGTATTCACGCCGCAGTGGAGGAAGCACTGCAGAAAGAAAAAGAACTGCTGCGCCCCAGCATACAGGAGCTGGCCCAGACGCAGATGAAAGAAAAACTGCCAGAAAACGAGAAGCAGCTCCACTCCCTCCTGATGACGGAAGGAGATCTGGCCGCCGGAGATCTGGACATTCCCGTAGAATGGCTGGAAACGCTGAACCGGGAAGGACGGGTCCTCTATCTGGAGCAGGGGCTCTGGATTGCCGCCGAGCACCAGGAGGATTACCGGAAAGCACTGGAAGAAAACGACCGCGAAACATGTCTGTCCATCCTGCGGCGGATGCTGCGCTACCGCGGCGGCTCCCGTGCCACACAGGCCGCTGCACGCTACGGCCTGCCGCCGGAGATCACCGAAGAACTGCTGCAGGAGCTGTGCAGACGCAAAGAAGCGGTATGCACGCTGCCGGACAGCCAGCCCAGACTCCCTTCCCACACCGGAAGCGAAGAAAATGCCGCCGCGGAAGCGGTCTATTATCATGCAAAGCTCTACAAACGTGCCCGCACGAAGACGATAAAAAACCGCAGAGAGGAAATCACCACCTGCCCGCCTGCCGCCTACGCTGCCCTGCTGCCTGCCCGCATCAGCCATCCGGCGCCGGCGGAAGAGGCGCTTTCCCATGCCCTTTCCTCCCTCGCCGGAACGCCTTTTCCCGCCGCAGCCTGGGAGGAACAGCTGCTTCCTCTGCGGGTCAAAGGCTACCGGGAAACACTGCTTGACAGTTTTCTGGCAAAAGGCGAGTATTTCTGGCAGATGGAAGACGGCCGGCTCCGCTTCGACCGCACCGACGAGATCGACTGGGAACAGCCGCCGGTCACAGAAGCGCTTTGCGCATTATCAGAAAAAGAACAACTCATTCTGGAAGCCCTTTCCCGCCGGGGCGCCAGCTTTATGCAGGCGCTGAACAACGTGCTGCCCGGCGAGTCCCCTTACGATACCCTTCTTTCCCTGATGGAAAAAGGCATCGTATGTGCGGACAGTTTCCTGCCCGTGCGCCAGTGGCTAAATCGTGAGAAAATAAAAAAATCCGCTGCCAGACAGCGAATCGGTGCACGTGTAAAGGCGCTCAATGCGGGACGTTTTGATCTGGTCCGCCCGCTCCGGACACTGACCATACAAGAGCAGATGGATCGCTGCTTCGACCGCTGTCTGATCCTGTGCCGGGAAACTGCGGCTGCCTGCGGGCTGCCCTGGCAGGAAGCCCTGTCGCTTCTGCGCGTGCAGGAATATACGGGCCAGGTGCGCAGAGGCTATTTCGTAGAAGGCCTCTCCGGCGCCCAGTTTCTGCGCAAAGAAGACTTCGGCAGCGTCACGGCCAGACTGCTCCATCCCCCAAAAGAGCTGCTCTGGTTAAATGCCGCCGACCCCCTGCAGCCCTGGGGCAAGCTCCTTCCCCACCAGCCGGCACGCGCTTTTGCCAACCTGCCCGGCACTGCCGTAGCGCTCTGCGGCGGCCTTCCCGTGGCACTTTTCGAGAAACAGGGTAAAGTCCTGCGCCTCTTCGATCCCGCCTGCCTGCAGGAAGCCCTGCCACTGTTTGCAGAATCCTACCGGCAGGGCCGCATTTTCGCCGGCAAAAAGCGGATCGTCGTCAAGGAATACCCGGCGGATGCGGCGCCGCTGTTTACGGCATGTGGATTTATAAAAGAAGCGCTGGATTATACACTGTATCGCTAAATCCAGTGTACAATACCAGCGCCCCCTGCTAAGATACTAAGCGAGTGCCTCTCTGGCCTGCGCCACGATCTCCCGGTCCGTCCGAAAGATGCTGTACTCACTCATGGCCGGAATCCCCATAGGCACACCTTCCTTACGGTAACGCATCCCGCTGTCTATGATCTTCTTGGCAGACAGGTGAAAAGCCGTGATATCCGTCTGTGCTCGGAACTTCCTGATCACATCCGGTGTCACGCCCGCGCCTGCCATGATCTGCGGCCTTTTGCCTGCTCTTTGCATTTGCGCAGACTGCGCATTCTCATGCGGCTTCTCCGCCTGTCTGTCACATCCCGTTTCCTCAGTACCCATACCGGGGCTTTCCGCCTGCAGGCTGCACAGCTTCTTAAGCAGCGGCAGCCCCGCCAGACAGTCACTCTCCTGCCCGGAAGTCAGGATCGTGTCGATCCCCAGCTCCCAGGCCTGTTCATAAGCCCGTATCGGGTCTGCGCACACATCGAAGGCGCGGTGCAGTGTGATCTTTAAATCTCCCGCCGCCTCCGTCAGCGCCCGCATCTGTTCCATGTGCAGGCCGCCGTCCTCATTCAGACAGCCGATCACCACGCCTTCCGCACCGGCCTCCCGGAACAGCTCCACTTCCCTTCTGAGGATCCGAAACTCATAGTCCGTATAGAGAAAATCACCGAAACGCGGCCGCAGGAGCACTCTCACCGGCAGGTCACAGCATGCTTTCACCTGCTCGAACAATGCCAGCCCCGGCGATACACCGCCTATGATCAGACCGGCACACAGCTCCAGACGGTCCGCACCGCCCTCTTTTGCCGCCAGAGCGGATTCCACGCTGTCAACACAGCATTCCAATGTGTACTTTGTCATCTTTTTCTTTGCACCTTTCTGATCATCCGTTACCTTCTTCTGCTCCATGCCACGTCTCCTTTACTGTTACTCTCACCCCGGAACCACGATATATTTTCCTTCCGCGCGCAGCGCAGGATCAGCCAGCACGTGCTCCAGTTCCTCAAGCCCGATGGTCCTGCACACCATGCTCTCCACATCCAGCCGTCCGGAATCGATCAGCTGCAGCGCCCTGTGCTGTGTATGCGGATTGATAAACGATGCCCGCAGCGTCAGCTCCTTCTGGAAGATCCGGAACGGTTTCACCGCGATCTGCGCATCCGGCTTCGTCAGACCGAACATCATAACGGTTCCCTTGTTGCCTGCCAGATCAATGGCCTGCTCCATGGTGGCCGGCAACCCCGCACACTCGATCACGGTGCGGATCCATGTCATCCCGGCTTCCTTAAGCCGCGCCTTCACATCCTCGTGCAGCGGATCAATACACACATCCGCGCCCAGCTTCCTGCCCATCTCACGCTTTTTCTCCACCGGCTCCAGCAGGGCCACCCTGGCCGCTCCAGCCAGCTTCGCCAGCTGCAGCATCAGCATACCGATCATGCCGCCGCCGATGACCACTACCTGATGCCCGGGCTCAATATCACACATGTCGATACCGTGCAGACAGCAGGCCACCGGTTCCGCCATCGCCCCCTGTGCAAAAGTCGTATTGTCGCCCAGACGGTATACCTGACTGGCATCCACCACACAGTATTCCGCAAAACCACCGTCTTTCGTCGTGCCGTAGCCTGTCATATGCTCACAGAAATGCACCTGGCCGTTCCTGCAGAAATCACAGGCCCCGCAATAACCGTTGGGGTCGATACATACCCTGTCTCCGGCCCGAAACTGTTCCACATCACTGCCCGTCGCAGTGACAACACCCGAAAACTCGTGTCCGAGGATCGTCGGCGGATGCACTTCCGCCGCCCCCTTATCACCCTCGTAAATATGCACATCCGTGCCGCAGATCCCGCATGCCTTCACCTGAATCTGCACTTCCCCCGGCCCCGGTGCAGGTATCTCCCTCTGCTCCACCCGCAGATCATGCTGCCCGTAAAAAACCGCGCTCTTCATCCTCTTTGTCCCTCCTTATATCCGTCCCGTCTTGTATAGCCGACTCGTCTAACCCTTTTTATATTTTTGCAGCACCCGCCCGAACAACAGACAGATGGCCGTTCCCGCGATGCCCAGAAGAAACAGCACCATTGCCGCGCCGGAACCTAACCCCGTGCCAAACAGCCTCGCCATAAGACTGCCGGCGGGTACTCCTGCCATGAACGGCTCACAGACTTTATCCACCAGTACCCCACCCAGAAAAAAACCTACCGGGATCGTAAAAAACTGCAGCGTGTTCCTGCAGGCATAAACCCTGCCCTGCATCTCGACAGGAATGCTGGTGCGCAGGATCACATCCAGATTGGCGCTCATAACAGGCACCGGAAGCCAACCTATTACCTGACCCAGACACCAGAGCGTCGGCGTTCTTGTAAAAGCCAGCAGGAAATTTTCCGTACTCAGGGAAAACAGCATGGTGAGATAGATCACCCGTACCCTGTCCCTGGGCTTTTTCATAAAAGTCACCAGCACACTGCCGACCAGCATCGCCACACCCGCCGTGGACGTGACCAGACCAAGCACCATCTCACCGCCCTGCGGCGCAGGCAGAATAAAAGCCGGAAGCACCGCGTCAAAAGCGGACGCCACCAGATTCACACCCGCCAGAAACAGGATCAGCGTAAATACCAGTCCGTTTTCCTTCAAAAAGATAAGTCCGCCTTTCACAGACGCAGCCAAAGACTCCTTCTTCTCCCCGTCCGCATACCGCACTTTCGGAATCCTGATTCCAAACAGCAGCGTCACAAACGCCACCGCAAAAGTACAAAAATCCACCGCAATGACAACATTGATCCCGCACAGGGAAAAAAGCGTCGTAGCAAGCACCGGATTCATGATCGTGATCAGCGAATTGGAAAAAGACTTCATCCCGCTGGTCTTCTGATAATGCTTCTTCGGGATGATCAGCGTCATCGCCACATCCCCCGCCGGCTGCTGTATCGTGTTCATCAATCCGTTCAGGGCATTGAGCAGATACAGATGTCCCGGCACCAGCAGATCCGCTCTCAGCAATGCAAATACCACCAGTGTACTGCAGGCCGCCAGCGTATCGCAGACGAGCATCACCCTTTTCTTATCCCATCTGTCACTGAGTGCGCCCGCAAAAATACTCACCATCACATACGGCGCATAGGAACAGATCGAAAGCATCGCCGTCTGCAGCGCCGATCCCGTCTTCTCATACAGCCACAACGTCAGCGCAAAAGCCGTCATGCTGCTTCCCAGCTGCGACAGCGACTGCGTGCTCCATAATGCCAGAAATGTCTTTAACTCTTTACAGGTTGTCTTAATCGTATCTTTCATTTTAACTTTGCTCCTTTTCCATACTTTTTACCATGATTGTGAGCAAAGTCTGAGGACCCAAATTCCGGTCAGCGCTCCCGCGCCGGACTCCTCTCTCCATACAGTGTCCTCATACTCTGCATGGAGCCGTTGCAACAGCTAAAAACATAAATCCGTTAACCTCCCTCCCCGTTCAGGAACTCCGTTTTTTAATGCTATTGTACGTAAATTCATTTTATCTGTCAATGACATTTAATGTATTTCTCCGGCAGGCAGACAATGCCCTCCCTTACCTGCCGAACCCCCTTTTTTTAACATACCATTTAAAAAGTACTACGTCATGAATAGAAAATACTTACAAGGTCACGCTAATGTTGTATGATAAGAGTAGACCTTGCCCTGCGGGGCTTCTTAGACATCGCTTAAGATGGGAAAGGAAAAACTATGAACCAAAACAAAAAAGATAAAATTTCTGAGCATTTACGGACAATAGCGGAAAAGGAAGGCATCTCGGAACGCGAAGTCCGGAATGAGATTGCCTATGCGGTTTCCCTTGCCCTGAAAAGCAGTGATCCCCAGATTCAGAACTTTTGGAAAAAAATCCCCTGTGAAGGCGAAAGCCCTACTGTAGAAGAGATCATTGATTATATAGTTACCGGACTTGCCGCACAAAATTAAAAAAACTCAAAATCGCATTTTGTTTGTGTTTTATCAAACAAACTACATATATAGGATATCTACTCGACTCCACACAGCAATGAAGCTGCCGTATAACGCCGGCTCATTCTACAATATATGGTCAAAATCCACAGACCCCCAAACCATATATCATGGAAATACACAGGACTACGACAGCTCCACAGGATGATTATCTGCTGCGTTATTTCTTGATCATCCGTGACATATATGCAAACACCCGGTCTACAAACAGATCCTTCTGCTCCTTATTGCAGTTGGCTATGTAACAGTCCACGTCAAAGTCGTTGTTCAGACAGTCTCCCGTGATCAGATAAGTAGGATCAATCCCATATTTGTGATACAAGATCAACAGCTTATCCGCCGACAAACCTGTCGCGCCGGATTCATATTTTCTGTAATGCTCTTCCGACACGCCAAGCGACACCGCAATTTCTGCCTGTGTCCGGCCAAGACTATTCCTTGCTTCCCTCAACCGTTTTCCCACCTGAATGTTTGCTTCTTTCCTGTAATCATCCATGATTTTCACCTCCGTATGAAAATCATAGCAATACACAGGCAAAACATACAGAATATATATTGCCCAACGTGCGGTTATTTTGTGATATGTACCTGTTTTACTGCTTTTTCATAAAAAACCATTGAAATATCCGTTTTTCTTCCATTTCTGCCGGTCAACCCGCACCTCCGGCCGGTATCTGGCCTGCCGGAAATCACATAAAATACGCTAATATCCGAAAGGCTATTGCATTTCTGACACATAGTGCTATAATGAAGTACATGGAAGCATAGCTCAGCCGGGATGAGCGTTCGCCTCACACGCGAGAGGTCATGGGTTCGAGCCCCATTGCTTCCACGACAGCAAAACTCCAGCATTTATGAGGGATTCTTCTCAATCCGTATAAGTGCTGGAGTTTTAAATTATCATTATATCCCGTCTGATTATCAACGCAGCATTTGGTGCTGCTTTGGAAAGCAGAATCTAAAGGAGGATACCTCATGGCACTGTACCAGGAAAAAATTTATACTATTGAAGATATCTATGCCCTGCCGGAAGGCCGGCGCGCAGAGCTGATCGACGGACAGATCTACGACATGGCTCCGCCTGCCCGTGAACACCAAAAAATAGTTGCACAGTTAACCCGGATTATTGGAAATTACATTGAAGCGAAGAATGGCAATTGTGAAGTATATCCCGCCCCATTCGCTGTCTTCCTGAATGAGGACGAAAGAAATTACGTGGAGCCTGACATTTCTGTAGTCTGTGACAAAGGCAAACTGAGCGACAAGGGCTGCAACGGCTCCCCTGATTGGATTATCGAGATCGTTTCTCCGAGCACGGAGCGCATGGATTATGGGATAAAACTTTTCAAGTACCGTTCTGCAGGCGTCCGGGAATACTGGATCATAAATCCAAGGACGCGTATTGTAAACGTATTTGATTTTGAACATGATCAGGAATCCGCGCAATATAGCTTTGATGATGAAATACCGGTCTGTATTTATGCTGACCTTACTATCGGGATTTCTGATTTAATTTAAATAAAGTAAAACCCGCAAAGGTGCTGCATTTACAGCTTATCTATTCCCATTCCTATTCAAGAGACACACCACCTCAGTACTCGCGGTAAAAGGGAACATATCCACCGGCGTCATTTCCAGCACGCGATACCCGCTCCGCCCTCCGGCCTTACCATTCTCCTTCCCCGCCTGGCCGCTGCCTGTCAAATACGCCAGATCCCGCGCCAGTGTCTCGGGATTGCAGGAAATATAGACGATCTTTTCCGGATTAAGACGCAAAACCGCTTCCATAAAAGCCTCCGTGCTCCCGCCCCGTGGCGGATCCATAAAAACCACGTCTGCCTTCTCTCCCGCTTCCGCAAACTGTATCATAAACCGCCCGGCATCATTCTGATAAAAGTCGGCATTCCGGATACCGTTGATCTTTGCATTGACCACCGCATCTTTCACTGCCGCCTGGTTCAGTTCCACACCGATCACTTTTTTTGCATGCGCAGCGGCTGCCAGCCCGATCGTGCCGATACCGCAGTAGGCATCGATCACCGTCTCCTTCCCCGTCAAAGCCGCATACTCCAGCGCCCTGCCGTATAACTTCTCTGTCTGGACAGCATTGACCTGATAGAATGATTTCGAGGAGATGCGGAACCTTCCGCCGCACAGCACATCCTCAATATAGCCCCTGCCATACAGAACCTGCTCCTTCTCCCCCAGCACCATACTCGTCCGTTTATTATTGACATTGAGGAGGATGGTCGTGATCTCCGGATGCAGTTTACATAACGCATTCACAAAATTCTTTTTGGAAGGCAGGATCGGTGAGCCCAGTACCAGCACCACCATGATCTGTCCCGTCGTATGTCCCACCCGGATGAGCACATGACGCAGCAGTCCGTATCCTGTATCTTCGTCATACGCTTTGAGCTTGAAAGATTTCGCCAGCTGCCGGATAGAAGCGATGATCGCATCTGCCCGCTGGTCCTCCAGAAGGCACTCCTCCACAGGCACTACCCTGTGCGTGCCTTCCTGATAGGTTCCCGACACGATCCCCCTGCCTTTTTGAAAATCGAAGACCGCATGTACTTTGTTGCGGTAGTGCGCCGGCTCCTCCATGCCGATGATCTGCTCCACCCTGCCGTATGGCTTCAACAGCTTCTCCGCCGCCCGCTGCTTTTCCTTAAGCTGCCTGTCATAAGATAAGTCGATATATTGGCACCCGCCGCACTTATCAGACACAGGACATTTATTGATACGTGATGATTTCCCACTCTCTTTCACCGTTTACTCCTTCCCGATCACATCAACCTGTAAATCATTGAAAAAGGCACCTGCGTTCCGTCACTGCAAATGCCCTGTCCCAACCATATGATCAAAACGATTCCAGCTGCCGCACTGCAGACACAATGCACGGCGCTGATCCATTTACACCACACCCAGTTTCACGCTGTCCATTCCTTCCACCAGATCCTTCGCCAGCGTGCTGTCAGCCTCGTTGATCCGAATCGTAAAAACACTTTTCTCCGGACGAACCTCCCGGAACAACCGCTCCCACAGCCGTCTCTCCTGCCATTCTATAAAAAAAGAAATACGGTTCGTCACCAGCAGCTTCTCCAGCTTGTCCTTACTCTCCATGCCGTATACTTTACAAAACGGAATTTCATGATTAAAAAATAATGCGTTAAAATTAAGCGCTGCCATATCCCTTCCCCCATAAAACTAATTTATGTCCGTTGTGCCGCTCTGCTTTGACACAATCTCCATGCTCTGCTTATGATAGCTTTATGTTAACTTATATGGCAATTATATACTACATAATACGGAAAAATCAACCTTTTTTGACATTTTGTATCCTTTGTCACAAAATATTTATGTAAATCATTCCGTCCATGAGCGATGCAGTCTGTCGAGCCAGTATTCCCGCCGGCTTTCATGCCGTTCATTAAGCCACTGCCTGGCCTGCTCGACCCCTTCCGCCGTCAGCGGAACATCCAGCGTCTCTTTTAAATCCTCCGGCGTCTTTACCAGATTCAGCGGCTCCGGCCAGACCGTTACCCTGATGATATCTTCCTCTCCGCTTCTGCATTTCTTAAGCATATATCGCATGCCTTCCATACTGCCGGAATATTCTTCTTTCTTAATATAGTTTAACGGGTGAAATGTCTCCTTTTCCAACAAAATTTTTTCCTCTTTCATTGTATAAAATTTTTACTTTAAATTTTTTAAAATAGTACTTGCTTTTTCTCTTATGATTCGTTATAATTATACATGTTTTCGGGATGTGGCTCAGGTGGTAGAGCGCTACTTTAGGGAAGTAGAGGTCGCAAGTTCAAGTCTTGTCATTCCGATATCGGAAAACCTGATAAATGCTGGCAATAGCGTTTATCAGGTTTTTTACTTTGCTGTCCTGTTGTCAGCACTCCACGTTCCCGGAAGCCTGCGCATGACGGAATGCCTGGTCGAACACCGGCTTTGCCTTTTTCAGGGAGAGCAGCCTGCCCTCCCTGTTCAGGAAGCAGTGTTTACTGCTTCCGGTAGTCCTTATCTCTCCCGTCTTCTGGTCCACAATCTCATAGGACAGCTCCAGCGTCACGCCGTTGTACTTCTCGATTCTCGGTATGATCTCCACCACATCGCCGAAATGCACCATGGATCTGTAGGCACAGTGTACCTCCAGAACAGGACTGATGATCCCCTGCTTCTCCATTTCCGCATAGTCCACCCCGATCTCATTCATATACCAGATTCTCGCGGATTCAAACCATCTGATATAGTTGGAATGATGAATGATCCCCATCTGATCTGTCTCATAGTACTGCGCCTGATGCTCGTATCCCTTCATGTTCCACCTCACACTGCCGGACAGCGCAGACCCTTGCCGCATCCATCTGCAAGCATCCGCATCGCCCTGCATCCCGCCGATTTCGCTGTTATCTGTCCTGCTGTTTCTCTGCCAGTACGGCCAGCAGATAGTCCCACATCCTGGCAACGGACTCAATGCTGAAACTCTCTTCCGTCGTGTGTACATCGGACATATCCGGCCCGATGGAGACACAGTCAAGGCCCGGAATCTTCGCCGTCAGCAGGCCGCATTCCAGTCCGGCATGAATGGCCTGCAGTCTGGGCTGACAGCCATACATTCTCTCATAGACAGCCGACAGTCTGTCGCGCAGGGGAGACTCCTTACGGTATGCCCAGCCCGGGTATGCACTCCTGACCTGCGTCTCTGCTCCGGCCTGTCCGGCAATCTCCTGCATTTGTTTACATAACATTTCTTTTTCCCTGTCGATGGAACTTCTGACCGCATAACTTAACTGCAGTGTTTCTTCTTGCAAAGTCATAATTCCCAGATTGAGGGACGTCTGAACCAGCCCTTTCACATCCTCACTCATGGCGATGATCCCGTTGGGCAGCGCTGTCAGGCAGGACAGGGCCTGTTTCGTACATGCTGCTGTCAGGCATTTTTCCGGTTCGTATTGTCTTTCCGAACCGCTCTCTCTGCACACAACACAAAAGCCCGCGTCAGTCTGCTTCAACTCTTCTTTGATCCGCGCCGTCTCTTTGTCGATACAGTCAAGTGTCTGCTTCAGCGCTTCTTTCGGGACCAGGACTACCGCCTCCGCCTCCCGGGGGATGGCATTGTCGGCCTGTCCGCCCTGCACCGCGGCCAGCCGGAATGCTGTCTGCTGCGCTGCCGCCATCAGAATACGGCCCAGCAGGCAGTTGGCATTTCCCCTGCCCTTATCGATCTCCGAGCCGGAATGGCCGCCCTGCAGTCCCTGCACGCTAATCTGCAGGACTGTGCTTTCTTCCGTCTGAACTACCTCCCACTGCAGAGGGATATCCACATCCACCCTCGCACCACCGGCGCAGCTCGTGATAATGACGCCTTCTTCTTCGTTGTCCAGATTGATCAGCTGTCTGCCGTGCAGCATGGACAGATCGATGCCCTGCGCACCTGTAAGGCCCGTCTCCTCCTCGGTGGTCACCACCATTTCCAGACGCGGATGTTTGATATCCTGTGCATCCAGCAGTGCCAGAATGTAAGCCACCGCAATACCGTCATCACCGCCAAGGCTTGTCCCTTCCGCACACACTCTGCCGTCTTTGACGCACAGCCGCAGCGGATCCTTCGTCATATCAATATCACAGCCCGGCTTCTTCACCGTCACCATGTCCATATGCCCCTGCAGGATATAAGGCGCTTCCTGCTCGTAGCCGGGTGTCGCCTCCTTGATGATGATAATGTTGTTCAGTGCATCCTGAATGCACTCCAGTCCCCGCTCCCCGGCAAACTTTTTCAGATAATCGCTGATCTGCTTCTCATTGCCGGAACCGTGCGGAATACGGCTGATCTCCTCAAAAAAGTGAAATACGCCTTCCGGTTTTAACCCGTCTAATACACCCATGTCTTAACCCTCCGAAATCAAATCTCGCATGATGCTTTTTAATAATGCTCCTTATGCCTTTTAATGATGCTTCCTTATGCTTTTGTTATTCTTTTATTCTGCTTCTTATTGAAAGAAGAGACAGAACTTCTCATCCCATCTCTTCCGCATTTTCGTATTATTCGAATTTATATCTGTTTCTTTTATTTCAGATTTGCTTTCGCAAGTTCTGCCAGAGAAGTAAATCCTGCCGCATCGTTGACAGCCATCTCCGCCAGCATCTTTCTGTTCATCTCCACGCCGGCATTTTTCAGACCGAACATAAACCTGCTGTAGGACAGTCCGTTCATTCTTGCCGCCGCATTGATACGTGCGATCCAAAGCTGTCTGAACTGACGCTTCTTCTCTTTTCTTCCCGCATAGGAAGAAGCCAGCGCTCTCATTACGGACTGCTTCGCTACTCTATACTGTTTCGATCTTGCGCCTCTGTACCCTTTCGCAAGTTTTAATACTCTGTTATGTTTCTTTTTAGCGTTTACACCGCCTTTAATTCTTGCCATGTCTTTTTCCTCCTTATGACTTCTAAATCAGTTCTTACAGATACGGTAAAATCTTCTTCATATTCTTAACATTCGTCGCATCCGTCATAGCAGGCTTTCTGAGATTTCTCTTGGTCTTAGCACTCTTCTTCGTTAAGATATGGCGTTTATAAGCTTTATTTCTTTTCAGTTTACCTGTCCCGGTTACTTTAAAACGTTTTGCAGCCGATCTGCTTGTCTTCATTTTTGGCATGTTAACATTCCTCCTGTGCTATATTCTTCCATTATGAGATATCAGTCTGAGATAACAAACTAAGATATCAGTTTATTTCAACTAAGCAGCTAACGCTTCTCAGCCAAAAACATGGTCATACTCCGGCCTTCCACCTTCGGCGCCTTATCCACGACCGCAACGTCGGAAAGCGCCTGTGCGATATCATCCAGGATATGCTTGCTGTTGTTCATATGCGCCATCTCGCGCCCGCGGAAACGGAGCGTAATCTTCACCCTGTCGCCCTTGGTGATAAACTTCCTGGCGGCATTCACCTTCGTATTCAGGTCGTTGGTGTCGATATTGGGAGACAGACGGATCTCCTTGATCTCCACAGTCTTCTGTTTCTTTCTGGCTTCCTTCTCTTTTCTTGTCTGTTCGTACTTGAACTTGCCGTAATCTACGATCTTGCAGACAGGCGGTTTCGCTGTAGGTGCAATCTTTACCAGATCCACACCGGCCTCCTCTGCCAGCTTCATGGCATCCCTGGTCGGCATAACACCGAGCTGTTCGCCATTCTCTCCGATCACGCGCACTTCTCTGTCTCTAATCTGTTCGTTAATGAATAAATCGCTAATGGTTCTACCCTCCATACCCATAAAAAATAAAGTGGATAGCATATCTACCCACTTGTCAGTTCATCTCAAATAAACCACGCTGCCGTGTCTACTCTACCATAATGGCAGACATCTCAGCGTAACTCCTGAAATATGAACACTTGCGAACCCCATCGTTGCAAGGTGAGAGTGGATACTCTGCTTGATTGTCAGTCCTATGCTATCGCATCTCTAATAAGTTAACACAAGATCGCAGCCGTGTCAACTGCCTTTTATATTTTTCAAAATAATTTTCCAAAAAATATACGAAAAACCTGCTGCCCTACTTCACCTCAATCGTAGCCGCACTGGCCTCATACAACTCCATATAATCATAGTCGCTTGTCTGGGAATAGGTGATCATATAGCTTCTGTCCGCATTGATGGCATACTGCAGCTGGGTAATCTCCACCCCGCCCACACTATAATGACAGAGGATACGGAAGGCCGGATAGCCGCTGATCTCGACAGCTTCAAACGTATCCACGACAACTTCCACTTCCTCCCCATAAGCAGCCCGCAGATCCGCCGCCATCTGTTCCGCAAAGGCCTCTTTTGTCAAAAGCTGCAGCGAAATATCCTCTTCCATCACCGCATAATAGATCGTAGAGGCATCAATCGGATAGCGCTTGCGCACATACAGATTGGCCACTTCCTCCGACTCCGCAAAGCCTTCCGGGATATCGAAGCTGCAGCCGGTGGTGGAGCGCCCGTCTTTCATCACGGAGGTATCTTTGTTCTCTTCCGTCAAAAGTTCTTCCGTCAGTTCCCGGCGCGTCTCCTCGTCGATCTCTATACGGTCCTCCGTATCTTGATTCCAGGGCCCGGCCTGCTGTGCCGCCTCTTCTGCGGGCATTCCTTCTGCGCCGGCTGGCTGCTGCGCTTCTTCCGGTTCCGTCACCGCTCCGGCTTCTCCTGCTGTTCCTGTCGCTCCCTGCGATGCATCACCATTCTCTTCTGCAGCTTCCTGCGATGCACTTCCATCTGTTTCCGCTGCGCCGCCTGCCGCTTCACTGCCCAACTGTGCATCCGCACCTGTATGTACCGACTCATCTTCCCCGCAGCCTGCCAGCAGCAGCACCATACATGCCCCGACAAGCAACGGCAAAAACCGTCTTCTTTTTCTGCTCTTCACGCTTTACCTCCCTATAACCGCACTTTACCTTTCGGACTCTGTGCGCTTTTGTAAGCTCCCTGTCAGCCGCAGACGCCGGAGAAGCTCCAACGCTCTGCAGCCGGGGACTCTGAAAATGCTTCTTTTTTACATCTCTTTAAAAGTCGAGCACTCTGTTCCGGCACTGCTGTTGGCACCGCCGCCTTTGATATCCACGTGCTCCGCATGGCACTTGTAATTACTGTTATACACACATTTTACCGCTTCGCAGTCAATACTGATCGTCCTGCAGGGATGCTCCAGCGAACTGGTGTAAGAATCATCTTTCTTCTGCGCAAAGCTCTCACAGCATGTATCGTTGCAACAGTCCGCATGTTTGCCGCCCACCATGATATCGCCCTTGCAGCAGCACTTTTCTTTGTTGTAGGAACAACTGTCTACGCCACATTTTAATTCTGCCATAATAACCTCCTGCTCTCGGCATACCGCCTCATGTGATCACAGCAGAAGAATCCGAAAATCTTCCTCTGCACTACACTGTTATTATGGCCTCAAACAGAAATCTTATACAGATTAAACCAATATCTCTCCAAAAGACAGCTGCCTGTCTCCTCGATCTGCAGTCCCTCCGCCGCCCACGCTTCTACAATATCTTCGCGGCTGTTAAAACTGCCAAAAAACCAGACCGTCCGCCCCTCTTCACACCATTTACGCAGCGCATCGGTCTCCTCCACCATCCCAAAAGGCCTGATAATATCCTGAATCAGTGTTTCCGGCGTGCCGCACCAGAGATAACTGTCCGTTTCTTCCGGCAGATAATACGCCGTCACCGCCTGCACCTGGTCAAAATTATAGATTACTACGTCCCCGGGCGCAATGGAAGATAATGCCGTCTCCGTCTCTTTCATCAGCCGGATCTTATACTCCTCTTCTCCCATAAACGCACGGTAATCCCGCAGCCCGACGACCACCACGAACAGAAGCGCAGCCGCAGGCAGCATTTTAAAAAATCCGCCTCTGCCTTCCGTGCCGTCCTCCGGTATGCCTGCCTGCCAGATCTCATGCAGTCCCATCGCAAAACTCAGCCAGAAACATCCCATGGCCGGGATCATATAACGGTACACAAAAACCGGACGCAGCAGCATGGATGCGGCAAAGCCAAACAAGACCACCCCGGCCAGCACGCCCGGCCCGGCCAGCATAAAAACGATCCGGGAAGACGCAGCGCCGTTTTCTCTGCCATTATGGCAGCTTTTTATCAAAAAGACCACCTGATGGACCATGACCGCCGCATAGATGCCTGTCATCACCACCGCCAGCACCACGTTCAGCGTATCATTCGTAAAAGCAGGTTTCATCAGAAACTTCACGCACCCGCCAAAGGTCCGCCAGCTGAGCGGCAAAATCCAGTAATTGGCATTGACTGCCGTCACCTGCCGGTACAGGGCAACAAGCCAGGGGGTATACCCGGCCGCCGCGGCAGCCACCCAGAGAATCCATTCCCGAATCCTGCTCCGGTCTCTGCGCAGCAGCTCAACCAGTACATACAGAAAGACCATGACTGCCGCCACCGCTGCAAAATACTGGGTATAGGCGGCCGCCAGAGCATAGCAGGCCATCGCCGCACCGTGCAGCTTCTGACTCTGAGCGCTGATCTTCTGAAGCATCCCCTTTGTCCTGTCACTACCGCCTGCCTTCTCGCCTTTCGGCACATCCACTGCCCCATATGCGGCTGCGGGAAGTCTGCCGTGGTGACGCTCTTCCTCGTCCTCCGGTCCCTGTACCGCTCCGTATCCGTGCAGAAAAGCCGCCGTCACAAACAGAAACGCCCAGCTGTACATCCGCACTTCCACCGTATAACCGCTCAGCTGCGGCATAGAGGTCACACAGAACAGGAATACGCCCCCGGTAAAAATCCCGAATCTTTTCCGGATAAAAGTCACACTGTAGAGCAGCAATACAAAATAAGGCAGCACCGAGACCATTTTGGCCGCGGCGACGGCGTGCACGCCCGGCAAAATCAGTTTACATGAGTCCACAAAGAACTTGGTGATCATATAGTACAGCGGCGGGTGCACATCCCGCGCCGTCAGCTCCACCAGCTCTCCGTAAGAATGACCGATCATTCCCACGGTAAAGAGCTCGTCATACCAGATATCATTGCTGAAACACAGCATAAGGCTCCTGCCAAGCAGTACCACGCTGATGCCAAGCAGGAGATATCCCAGGATATCCCTGCCCGGCGCATAAGCGTTCCTGCCAGTCCGGTTCCCCATGGTGCGTCCGGCATCACCGTTTAACGGCATCCCTTTATTTCTTTTCATCCTGAGGCACTTCCTGTCTGATCTCCTTCGTCCGGATTTCCTTACAGATCTGGTCGATAAACGCCTGCAGCGGCTTCACGCCCTCGTCGCCCGCATAACGGCTTCTCACGGATACGGTCTTATCCTCCGCCTCCTGCGCGCCGACCACCAGCATATACGGCACCTTGGCAAGCCGCGCCTCCCTGATCTTAAAGCCGATCTTCTCGGAACGGTTGTCACAGGTCACATCAATATCATTCCGTGCCAGCTCTTTTCGCACTTCTTCCGCATAGTCCTCATATTTCTCGGAGATCGGCAGGATACGCACCTGTTCCGGACAGAGCCAGGTCGGGAATTTGCCCGCATATTTCTCGATCAGCCACGCCAGTGTCCGCTCATAGCAGCCCAGCGACGTTCTGTGAATGATGCAGGGCCGCACCTTGTCGCCGTTCTGGTCGATAAAATACATATCGAACTGCTCCGCCAAAAGCGCATCCCACTGGATTGTGATCATGGTATCCTCTTTGCCGTATACATTCTTCGCATTGATGTCCACCTTCGGCCCGTAGAAAGCAGCCTCACCCACATCCTCCACGAAGGGCAGATCCAGTTCGGTAAGGATATTGCGGATATGCTCTTCTGTCTCATTCCAGACCGCAGGCTCCCCGATATATTTGCCCGGATTCTCCGGATCCCACTTCGACAGATGCCAGGTGATATCGCCCAGCAGCCCCAAAGTTGACATAACATATTTTGCCAGTGCGATACAACCCTTAAATTCCTCCACCATCTGATCCGGTCTCACCACCAGATGACCCTCCGAGATCGTGAACTGGCGCACACGGGTCAGGCCGTGCATCTCGCCCGAATCCTCATTTCTGAAAAGTGTGGAAGTCTCACCGTAACGGATCGGCAGATCCCGGTAAGAATGCTGCGTATTTTTATAGCAATAATACTGGAAGGGACAGGTCATGGGACGCAGGGCAAACACTTCTTTGTCCTTCTCCTCGTCACCCAGCACGAACATGCCTTCCTTATAGTGATCCCAGTGCCCGGACATTTTATACAGGTCGCTCTTCGCCATCAGCGGCGTCTTCGTTCTCACATAGCCCCACTCTTTGTCCTCCAGATCCTCGATCCAGCGCTGCAGCTTCATCACCATCTTCGTGCCTCTTGGCAAAAGCAGCGGCAGTCCCTGTCCGATCACATCCACCGTGGTGAAAAGCTCCATCTCACGCCCCAGCTTGTTGTGATCCCGGCGCTTGATGTCCTCCAGATGTTCCAGATGCGCCTCCAGCTCCTCTTTTTTCTGAAATACCGTGCCATAGATACGCTGCAGCTGCGCCTTGTTGGAATCGCCGCGCCAGTATGCCATAGAGGAAGAGATCAGCTTGTAGGCCTTGATATTCTTCGTGCTCATCAGATGCGGGCCGGCACACAGATCCACGAAGCCGCCCTGGTCATAGAAAGAAATCTCCGCATCCTCCGGCAGATCCTGGATCAGTTCCACCTTGTAGGGTTCTCCCTTTTCTTCCATAAATTTGATCGCTTCCGCTCTGGGCAGGGTAAACCGCTCGATCCTGTGGCCTTCCTTGATGATCTTCTTCATCTCCGCTTCCAGCTTATCCAGATCCTCTCTGGAAAAGGGAGCCGCATCAAAGTCATAGTAAAATCCGTCCTCGATGGCCGGCCCGATCGTCACCTTGGCCTCTGGGAAAAGCCTTTTTACCGCCTCCGCCAGAATATGCGATGTGGTATGCCGAAGCACTTTAAGCCCCTCCGGATCGCTGGCTGTCAGAATATTCAGACTGCAGTCTTTGTCGATCACGGTCCGCAGATCCTCCACGACACCGTCCACCTCACCGGCACAGGCCGCTCTGGCCAGCCCTTCCGAAATATCATGGGCGATATCATAAATGCTCATCGCCTGTGCGTACTCTTTACTGGATCCGTCTTTTAATGTAATTATCATGATTCCCTCTCTCCTTTGCTTTTCCTGTTTTCTGCTGCTCTTCCAGCTGTCACCTGCTTTACAGCTTTCCCGGTCAGCAGTTGCCTACGCCGCTGTCGTCCAAAGTACCGCTGTTTCCGCAGTTATTTCCGTTATTGTTCCCATTATTGCTGAACACGCTGATGCCATGTGTAAAAGGCGCAGACAGTAACCCGATGCAGATTCCTGCAAGCAGCAGGATCGTCCCGATCAAAACAAAGTCCAGTCTGGTCAGTGTCAGCTCTCCTCTTGCAAGTTCAGTTGCCTTTTGTCTTACTTCCGTCGTCGTCATGCCTTGTTTCCTCCTTTTCCTTTCCAACAGGTTCTTGAAATGTTGTTCCGCTGCTCTTCCGGCTTCTTGATAAAATGTGGAAAATAAAAAATCCCCCTGCACTGCCAGTACGACAATGCAGAGGACGTATCTACTTTACGCGGTTCCACCTCGCTTGTTCCGTGCGCTGATCACGACTTACCGAAACCTCTCATTTGACTGTAACGTGAGTCAACGGGCCGGATTGGGGCCACTCAGAGTCAGTTTTCAAATGCTTCCGGCAAAGACGCTTGCAGCACAGGGCGTCTCTCTCTGTTACGTTCCACATCCTACTCTTCTCATCAACGTGTTGTGATTATTCTGTATCTGCCTTATTCGTATTCTATGCCAGGCGGCCGGAAAAGTAAAGAGGCTTTCTGCTTTTTTCCAAAATATTTATGACCGCTTAAGATTCTTCGTTCAAAAGCGTCTCCTCGATGATACGTGCCGCACAGGCTATGATGCCCGGACACGGTCTGGATGCATAGTATTCCGGCGTGCGGATGGACGGCTTCGCGCTCTCCTCCACACCTTCCTCCAGCCCCAGAAGTTCCCTGCATACGACAGTGCCATACGCTTCCCGGAAACGGGCGCTCATCTGCCGCACCAGCGCATAAATATGCTCTTTGGCCTCTTCATCATGCGGATCGGCATTGCCCTCTTTCAGCCCGGCCAGCATGGCCATGGATGACACTGCCCCGCACACTTCCCGCATTCTGCCCACTCCCGCACCCATGGCGCTGGACATCCGAAGCGCCGTCTCCCGGTCCATGCCGAAACAGTCCGCATAGGTCGAAAAGACAGACTGGGCACAGTTATACCCTTCCGCAAAAGTCGCAGCCGCACGCTCTACACGGGATTCAAATTCCTTCTTTTCCATATATAAACCTGATCCTGTATCTGTTCTTGTCCTGCTTACTATCCAGTATTACCACATGCTTACTGATCATGCATGCCGGCTGTGTTATTCTTTGCGCATTAATCATGCATAGCAACAGTATTACTATTTTGCATTCCTGCCGCAGCACTTCTTATACTTCTTACCGCTGCCGCAGGGACAGGGATCGTTCGGATATACCTTGGGTCCCTTGTGGATCGTGGTGGACTCCTTCTGTTCCTTATACAGAGCCTTCCTCGTATCCTCGTCGAAGATATCGTTCCACTCTTCCAGATCGTATAACCAGTCAGCGCCCGCCGCTACCATATTCTTATAAAGAAGCTCCTTCTCGAAACCAAGATTTACTTTCGTATCCTCTTCCATCTCTTCGATCGGATTTGCTTCTTTCAGGCTGTCATTGATCCCGTCCAGAAATCCCGTCATCGTCATGATGTCAATACCGTATTTCCCGGCAAGCTCCTTCACAGTACCTTCCACTACCGTATCCGGCTCTTTCAAAAGCTGTGCATAAATTTCCTTTTCCTTCAAAAAATAATCAGACCATAATCTCTGCAGATCGCCCTTGTTCGCGGTCTCAGAATATGCCATATCACGCCATTGCTTCAATAATGCCATCGTTCCATACCACCTTTATCCTGTAATTAAATTATCGGCAAAACCGCCCGCCTTTTCTGCATTCACAGGCTCTTTGCCGTGTCCATTGCCTAGTATATAACATTTTAAGAGAAAAGTAAATTTATATTTCCTTAAGAATCCTTTGGAGAAGCAACACGGAAATTTTTTGTGAATTTTCAAAAAATTTTATGCCGCTGTGTATAAGGAAGAAAAAAGAGGGTACAATGATAATAGTCAAAAGATAAGGAAATACTTATCCTCCCCTAAGGAAGCCCCCGGGACTGCACAAAACGCGGTTTCGGGGGCTTCCGCTTGTTCTCTGCCACCCATCGGCCAGGCGCGGTCCGTTGTTTGTGATTTTCTTATCCGGATCCTTTTCAATCTGGTCAATCACATCCAGCCGGAATCCTCCCACGCCTTTTTGGATCCACCAGTTGATCATATGGTAAATTTCCTGGCGGACTTTTGGATTCTCCCAATTCAGATCCGGCTGCTTTACGGGAAACTGGTGAAAATAATACTGCCGGACTTCCGGAACCCATTCCCATGCAGAGCCGCCAAAAGCAGCCCTCATATCGTTTGGGACACTCCCTCCTCCCCATCCCGCCACACATAATAATCATGATAAGAATTTTCCCTGCTCTTTTTTGCTTCCTGAATCAGTTCTTCCATATCTTCCAGCGTTCCAAACACAGGATCAATATCCTGATAATCTGAAATATCATATCCATTGTCATCTTGTGGCGATCTGCATACAGGAGAAAGCCATACCGCATCAACTCCAAGGTTTTCCAGATAATCTAATTTAGAGATAATTCCCTACAAATCTCCTATTCCATCCTGATTACTGTCGGATAAGCTGCGTGGATAAATTTGATAAATCACAGCGCTTCCTCCGGTTCAAATTCCAGACTTTGCTGTTGTGAATATACTGCTTCTGCCAAATGGTACACTCTCATCTCAAGCAATCGCTGTTCTCGTCCCCCCTGCTCTTGGTGCATCGGTAGTAGTATCCGGCAGAACTGTGGACACGGCTCAATGTTCTATGGCAGTTCCCCGACACATACAAGCTAACAGGGTAGGACGAAGTATCTAAGACCTATTCCTTTCCGAAATCACACGTCAGCTACCGCAAGCCGAGGGCAGTCAGCACCGAGCAGAGGGAACGGGCAAGGCAGTTGATGATTGAGAAGAATAAGGCAAAGGAAGTTTAAGCAGATTTTAATGAAATTGTGTGTGCATTTGTAGTAAGATAATGGCGTTGAACAATTCGCCAAGTTGGTTTTTTCATAATGTTGTTTCATAAAGGCAAAACTATTTTAACGCAACTTAGAGGTGCGAAATCTAATCAAAAAGCACGCTGAAATTGGTGGAGATAAAAAATTATATATGGGATAATTTTCTTACTAAATAAAAGGAGGAAGAATGAATGAATTTAGGAAAGAACTTACAAATTTTAAGGAAGATAACGAACATGACACAGGAGGAATTAGCAGAAAAACTGAATGTAAGCCGACAAACCATTTCAAAGTGGGAGCTTGGTGCAATATTGCCGGAGATTGAAAAGTTGGTTGACCTTTGTGAACTATTTAATTGCTCCGTTGATCAACTGTTGCGGGAAAATATGGATTTCAGCAATAAAGCATATACCGATATCAGAATTGTTACCGTCGAACCTTTTCGTTATATCAGTTATGCAGTAATAAGCCGTGAACCGGAAGAAGACGCAATCTCACATGTTGAGGGCTGGGCAAAACATTTGGAAATTGAAAATCCATACATTATCGGGTGGGATTTTCCACATGTATCCCAAGAGCAGAGAAATGTATTCCATATGCGCGGTTATGGGGCGGCGCTAATCCTTGACGGGGGACAGAATTCCGGCGACCTTGATGCGGAAATCGTAAGTCAGGGCAGACAAAACTATATTACAATCACTTTGGAAGAAGTGTCAGACGAAGGGGAATTTGCAATTATTCCAAACGCTTATAAGGCTTTAATGACATACATGGCGATAAACGGAATCAAAGAAAAACATGATTCGGCAATTCTTTCTTGCTATGAGCATGAGTATTTCGATAATAGGGGTGTTAAATTTATGGATATTTATATTGCAATTAAGTAGATGTTACAACTTCCCATTTGCCAAGGCGATATACTAAGTGCTTAGGAGAAATCTAAGTTTTTCTTCTACATTAATTTACAGAGTTAAAGGCAGGAAGGAAGATATAAAAAACTGAATATTGTTTAACTTTAGGTAGCGATTATCTTAACAGACAATCAGTTACCTTTTTTATTTTTAGAAATTATTAACACAGCACAGAAAGAATGAGGTATTAAGATGGTTGAGAGCAAGAATGACACAAGCAAAAACTGAGAAAAAGCATTGCAGGCATTGAAACAGGCGCAACAGCATGTAGCCAATGAAAAGAAAAAGCAGAACGAGAAGAAACGTAAAGCCGAGAAACCACTCCCCACAATCCACTCTCCACAATGCCGAAAATGAAAGCGAGGGCGGTACGGAATGACAAAGGCGAGGACACTGGAAAGCCGAGGTAACGCATTCCCCCTGTTTACAGGGTGCGCACAGATATACCACCAGAGGTGGTATGTGCGCTCTCCGAGGGGCAAGTTTCACTTCACAAAGCCCACAGCCTGCTCCGCCAGCTTTTCCGTGGCGGCGGCAGTTTTCCCTGCGGCCTTTGCCCCCTGCTTTGCGGTCTGTTTCGCGGCCTGCCGCGCTTGTTTGGCGTACTGCTTTTTCAGCTTTTGCTTGCCCTTTACCGCGGCGGCCTTTCCGCCCTTGCCTTGGGACATTTTGTCTCGAGGTGGGGACGGGGGCTTGTCGGGGGCCACCTTGTCAGCCTTGGGTGGGCGGCCCTTGCGGGCCCCCGTCCCTCCCGGTTCGCCGGGCCCCGCTTTTTCTTCCTTGGGCTTGCGGCCCCGCTTGGCTTTGGGTTTATCCGGCTCGGGCGCTTTTTCCCCGGTGGTCTTGCCCTTTTTGGCGGGCCCCTTATCCTCGGCGGCCTTATCTTCCAGGGCCGGGGTGGGCGGCTGTTCCGGTTCGGGCGGCTCGTTCTTTTCCACCTCCGCACGTCCCGCCGCCCGCTGTTCTGCCATGAGCTTTTCAATCTGGTCAGCGGATACATTCACATCGCCGGGGGCCCAGCAGGAGCATCCTGGGCGGGCGCATCCACGGCGGCCTGCTCGGGAATGTTCTCCGGGGCCGGGGGCTCCGGCGCGGGTGTTTCCGGGGCAGGAGCATCCGCCGGGCCAGTATCGAACAAGCTGGGCTGGGGATTTTCTTCCGGGCTCACGTTCAATTTTTCGTCTGCCATTCGTTACCTCCTTATTTAATTTCGTGAATGTTGCACAAATCTTATGCTAAAACTTTGTTACTATTTTTTCGCCTCCCTCCCGGCTATCCACGCAAAAAAGCCGCCCGTTTTTTCTTGCCGGACGGCTTTTTGCGTAATGTGATAGCTCTGATTATATTTTTTTGTGGTTGCAGGCTCCGTAAAGCCTTGATATTACAGTGTTCCTATTAAAACTCATTCATAGTAATTACATTGCAAACGAATATTTGTTCGATCAAACCCTTTTTGGGTAGTCCTGCAAATACTGACTGTACGATACTATTTACCCATTTCCCCTGTCTGCTGCTACTTGTATGGCTTTTATTCCGCTTTGATCTGTCACAAAAGCATCCATAAAATTCACCCTTCCTGTTGCAACTATAAAGATGATTACAACATCAGCCTTACCCATTTTCCACTAATAACCATTGCATATTATCAATATATTTTGCTGCACCCTTCTAATAATACAATCATGAGCTTTTACATCACCAGATATTAACTTTAGAATTTGTGAAATAATAAAGACATGGCTATCCGCCATGCCCTGAATCTATCTATCAAATTCTATCAATAAACGCCGCATCTTAATCTTCCATTCCAAATGTCCGATATAACCACGCTCTACTGTCCACCAGCATATGTAAAATTCTTACAATTATTACCGAATTGTCCTCTACCACATAATAAATTTTATAATTCTTATAATAATCCATACGAACACCCAAATCGGCTAATACTGGATCATCATCTAACTCATTACGCTCTGGAAAATTCTGTAGTTTGTTTATCTGTTTACGGATACCTTGTACTGTGTTGATTGCCGCAAAAGGATTTTTTAAATCAAATGCAATATAGTCAGCAGCAAACTCCAAATCCTGCTCTGCCAAATCAGATATTTCAATTTTATACTTTTGCATTCGTATACTTTTTTTCCAATCTGTCACAAACTGTGTTAAAATCCTTCGTCTTTCCTTCTCTTGCCTGCCTTAACCCATCTATCACACTCTGCCTTACTTCTATCTGCTGTTGTTCCAAGGTTTCCGCATAAATTTTCTTACCTACAACTTCCATGCGATTTACCTCCTTCCAAATATAAAAAATTCTGAATCTGTTTCGCTATTATTATATCCACTTTTTCATTTATTCACAACCTTCTTTTATCATTGGCATCCTATTTATTAATATCTCATCTTTGCACATACCATTTCTACTATTTTGATCGCTTTTATTTCTATTTAATATTTTCCTATTTTTTTTGCGAATACCCCATGCACCACTACAAGTACATGGGATATTCCATCATATACCACCAGAGAATTGCTGTTCTTTCCTACTTTTTTCACTTCGATATATCTGCTCAATATTCAGTTTTCTTTTGCGTGGCATAGTAACAATCCAACTTCATTCCACTTGCAAAAAACCTGTTGCCAACACCTTTAGAGGACGCGCAAATGCCTGTGCAAACTGCACATTTTATCGGGTTTCTAAGAATTCATTCCAGTATACTTATCCTCCCGTGGAGGATATATCCTCCCCTAAAAAAGCCCTCAAAACTGCCAAGGCGCGGTTTTGGGGGTTTTTGCTGTGTTTACAGGATTTAAAACGGGATTTTTTTGTGCCAGGTGTTGATTTCATTAATATTTCTACAAAAAAACACACCTAAAAACTGTATTTAAGTGTGTTTTTTAATCCTCTTATACTTTCATGAGCTTCCGTTTTTTCATGATCTCCAGAAGGTCTGCAGCCCCGGCTCTCGTGTCTGCCACAATCTCCGCCGGTGTCATATGCTCGTACCTTGCCGCATTATATGCGCGTATCTTCCTTATGTCCTCCAGGTCAAAACGTTCACTGATCTCCGGTTCCTTTATCATCACTGTCATTGTCCTCGTCCTCCTCTCCCAATAACGCAGATGGCGGGTATATCATCAAGTCCTTATATCCCTCATATGTGGTGATGGCCTTTATCCCACGGATAGTCTTTACATTCACGATATGCTTAAAATTCCATGAGATAATGAAATCGCATCCTGCAAGGATTGCCGCCGCTATATGGCGGCAGTCATCATAGCTTTTCCTCTTTAAAAATCCAAAGTCGATGAATTTTTCAGCCAGCTCCACCGTTCCTTCGTCTGTTTCAATTATATTATACTCTATCCGGTCTAAATAATCCAACAGAGTTTTCCGTTTCTCCCCGCTGCATTTGTTGATCTCATAGACCACAACATCAGAAATGTATATCTCATACAGGTCTTTTTTTAAAAGCTCCCATACCTCCTGCGTCTCCTTCATCTGCTCCGGCGCATCCTTCTGGTCAAGGTAGCTGATCACGGATGTATCCAGATATATTTTTATCTTATTCATAAGGATTTCCTCCTTTCCCCTTTCGTATACCCTATTATAAGCATAGCATATTTTCTCTCATATTTCTATAGCAAAATATCGGTTTATCGTTTCATCTTTATTATGCTTTCCAGCCGGTTTTTTTCACTTTTTCCGCATCTGCTTCCGTTCTGAATCTATCTCATAAAAAGCAGTCTGCATAGGTGGATACGTCAATGCTGTTATATCCCGAAATGAATTGATACGTCTTGCTCTGTGCTATGCCTCAGTCCATTTTGAGTTTATCCCGGAAGTCGAAAAACAGGAAACCCGGCTTCTTTTTCATGTACGGCAAAAAGAAAGCCCTTCCCCCATAAAGAGAGAAAGGCATTACGGGGATCGGGTTTACCGCTCCCCTTTCCCCTCTTCCTCTTTTTTCCGTTTCACTGCCAGTGCGCCTGCTACGCCCGCAGCTATAATGATAACGATAATAGCTATGGCAGGCAACAATGTGCCGGAGCCTTTCCTTTCCCCGGCAGTTTCCGGCCCCGGCGGTTCATATCCACTTTGATGGTGTTTCCCTCCTGCGCCTTTTCTTCCTCGGCACGTATTACGTCCCAGCCGATCTTGCCGGCCCTGCCATTTCTGTGTATATAAAATAATAACGGGTAAAAAGGGCGTACCTATGTTGCTAGCTAACAAATTGTATGCTTTACCATCTTTTCTTCAACCTTTTCTCGTATTTTTTTCATACTGCGGATCCGCTGTGCATCCGTAGTTATGCCCTATTTTACGTCACTTCTTCCGTCAAGTCCACTCTTCAAACGGATAGTCTGGGGTATTTTTTCGTTTTTTTACATTGTGCCTCATACAAAAGAAGGAGCGTGATAAAAGCCACGCTCCTTAAAAAATCATTCATTCTACTCTTTGATCTTATCCAGCTCTGCAAGATTAACGCCTGCCGTTGATAAAATAACTTTTAATTCGATATACCGCTTATACATCAATTCGTATGTTTCATGATCCTCATTTTTTTTCGCTGACATCATCCAGTCTTGCAATCTTGAAAAATCAACTACAGAATCTCTTATAATATCTGACATACCTGGCATGAAAATCACCTCCTATGATTCAATATTCTTCGGTGAATAATGCCTATTGTGCGTCTTCGCAAGGTTCATTTGCAGTACCCCCTCATCGTTCGTCGCCTCTGATACCGCTTTCAAAGATTCCCTGATAACATCCACTTTTTCCCCTACGCCCAGCATTGCAATTTCTGTCAAGAGGCCCCTTTTCTTTCACTATCCACTCAAGTTTGCACAAAAAGGCTTCCGTTGCAAATCCAAGCGTGGAGTCGTTTTTTCCAAAATAAGCGAAAATGAATCTTCTATGTTTAATACCTGATGTATCTTTGCAGCCAGTTCTTCCGTCCAGCAACCGTTTTCCTGTACGTTATAATAGAAAACGTATAAGGGTAAAACAGTTTTGATATCCGAAGCTGTCATTTCTCGATTTTTCATTTCTTCACTTAAAAATGCAAAAATAAATACGGCAAATCATCCAATCTGTTTGAACCCCTGTTACCGCTTTCACCATCTGCCATGCAATGCTCTCATCCCGAAGCAGACGGGAGCATCCTCAAGTTTCACCCACCGGACAGCGTAAAATTCATACTCCTTAAACAATACTCACATCATCCCACAACATACCTCGCCAGCTCTAACGCAATGTCAAAATGGCCCGCATCGTGCTGGGTGCCTTTGGTCTGCCCTTCTTTCCGCCTTGCATCCCACCTGGGGGCATCAAGCAGATCGCCGCTTGTAAAAAACGCGTACAGGTTCAGTCCTCTGAAATCACACATTGCCTGCAAAGCGGCGCATTCCATTTCTACTGAGATGCAGCCGTCCGCTTTATGCTTCTCAAAGTTATTGACGGTTTCCCTATAGAAAGAATCGGTGGTCCATGTTTTTCCTTTCACGTAAGGAATCCCGTTTTCCTCCATAAAAGCGGCGACAATGTCCGCATTCCTGACAGTAACATAATCCGATGCGGGCGCATAATGATAGGAAGTGCCCTCATCCCGGTAAGCTTCTGTCGGCACCATAACTTTCCCGCGTGCAATTTCCTTATTCAGACAGCCTGCAGCGCCAAATACGACATATTTGCCCGTCTCTATTTCTGCCAGCGTGTCCTCCACCGTACCCACACAGGCAGGCGCCCCTACATAGGTTTTGTAAAACGCAAATTTCTTTCCCTTATATTCAATACAATATACCGGCGTATTGCCCGTTGCAAACCAGAAGGATGCAATCTGCTTGCAGTCGTAATTTTCCAGGACAAACTTTTCAATCACATGGGAAAAGGTCAGAATACACGCATCCACCTGGGGCGCATCCTCTTTGATCTGTGGATTGATGATTGCCGGGGACTGATTGTCAAAAGCTTCTGTGATCATACTTCTTTCTCCTCTCTTTCCAGTTGTAATGCCTTTTCAATTATGGTCTTATTTTCCGGATGTGGTCTATCTATATCCGATAAAATACTGAGTATCATTTCTAACTGTGGAATGACAGCTAAATATTGTCCTCCGAAACCACTT
>ERZ808028.286-NODE-286-length-50245-cov-6.594024_pt1 | contig 50245 bp, 41 predicted proteins | sample MGYA00380184_ERZ808028 | MGnify/ENA primary metagenome ERZ808028 (study PRJEB31490, sample SAMN06133397) | mouse gut metagenome | isolation source: J8_1 | host: mice | place: China: Chengdu | collected 2015-05 ...
GAAAATCAAATTACACGAATTTCGGGCGAATAGGCAAACTTTTTTCGGTCACAAATTGGAGGTTTTCATATGCCAGATAAGAGAGGAAATTCGCAATCCGCTGACAATAGTCAGCTACTTGCTCATAAAAGCAGCCCAAAAGACGGGCATGCTTTTAAATTACAAGCCCCCTACAAGCCCACAGGCGACCAGCCGCAGGCCATCGCCGAGTTGGTCAAAGGCTTCAAGGAGGGCAATCAATTCCAGACTTTACTAGGGGTTACGGGTTCCGGCAAGACATTTACGATGGCGAATGTCATCCAGGAATTGCAGAAGCCGACGCTGGTTATCGCCCATAACAAGACGCTTGCGGCGCAGCTTTACGGAGAATTCAAGGAGATGTTCCCTGAGAATGCAGTGGAGTATTTTGTCTCCTATTACGACTACTACCAACCCGAAGCCTACGTACCCTCCTCGGACACCTACATTGCCAAGGACTCATCCATCAACGATGAGATTGACAAGCTCCGCCACTCCGCCACAGCGGCATTATCTGAACGGCGGGATGTAATCATCGTAGCCAGCGTATCCTGCATATACGGTCTTGGTTCCCCTATAGATTACCAGAACATGGTAATCTCCCTACGCCCAGGAATGATCAAGGATCGGGACGAGGTAATCAAGAAGTTAATCGAGATTCAGTACGACCGCAACGAGATGGACTTTAAGCGGGGAACCTTCCGTGTCCGCGGAGACGTATTGGAGATTATACCAGCAATCTATGAGAGTCTGGGATATCGAATCGAATTTTTCGGTGACGAAGTAGACCGTATCACAGAGATTGATATTTTGACCGGAGAGATTAAGAATGAATTGAACCATGTAGCAATCTTCCCTGCGTCCCATTATGTGGTATCCAAGGAGAGCCTTGACAGGGCGATTAAGGAGATTGAGGTTGAGTTAGAGGAGCAGGTTAAGTATTTTAAGAGCGAAGGGAAGCTTCTGGAGGCTCAGAGGATAGCTGAACGTACGAATTTTGATATAGAGATGATGCGGGAGACAGGCTTTTGTTCAGGAATTGAGAACTACTCCCGACACTTAACCGGACTTGCGGCAGGGCAGCCGCCCCACACGCTAATCGATTATTTTCCAGACGATTTTATTATGATGATTGACGAATCCCATAAGACAGTGCCCCAGATTGGAGGCATGTACCACGGCGACCAGTCCAGGAAATCAACCCTGGTGGAATATGGTTTTCGTCTTCCTTCTGCAAAAGATAACCGCCCCTTGAACTTTGAAGAATTTGAAGGTAAGATAGACCAGGTGATGTTTGTTTCTGCCACTCCGGGACCCTATGAGGATGAACATGAATTGCTGCGAGCAGAGCAGGTGATCCGTCCTACAGGACTTCTGGACCCAGAGATTGAGGTGCGGCCAGTGGAAGGGCAGATAGATGATCTGGTGGGTGAAGTGAACAAAGAGATTGGCAATAAGAATAAGGTCCTGATTACTACACTGACAAAACGTATGGCAGAGGATCTTACAGACTATATGCGGGAGGTGGGGATTCGTGTCCGTTATCTCCATTCGGATATTGATACGCTGGAGAGAACAGAGATTGTTCGAGATATGCGGCTGGATGTTTTTGACGTGCTGGTGGGAATCAATCTTCTTCGGGAGGGCTTAGACATACCGGAGATTACCCTTGTGGCAATCCTGGATGCAGATAAGGAAGGCTTCTTACGTTCAGAGACGTCCCTGATTCAGACCGTCGGGCGTGCGGCGCGTAATGCAGAAGGACATGTAATTATGTATGCCGATACGATTACGGATTCCATGCGTCTGGCTATTGAGGAAACTGAGAGACGCCGTAAGGTTCAGATGAAGTATAATGAAGAACATGGCATTACCCCACAGACGATCAAGAAGAGTGTCCGCGACTTAATTGCCGTGTCGAAGAAGGTTGCCGTAGAGGAGCTTCGGATGGAGAAGGATCCAGAGTCTATGAGCCAGAAGGAGTTGGAGAAGCTGATTCAGGAGATTACGAAGCAGATGAAGAAGGCGGCGGCAGAGCTGAATTTCGAGGCAGCAGCAGAGTTAAGAGATAAGCTTGTGGAGTTGAAGAAAGTGTTAAATGATCTATAGATAAATTTAGGAAGGATAAAACATGGCAAAGAAAAGGGATAGCAAACAATTTATCAGAATCAGAGGCGCCAATGAGCACAATCTGAAGAATATTGATCTGGATATTCCAAGGGATGAGCTGGTGGTTCTGACAGGATTAAGCGGCTCAGGGAAATCCTCTCTGGCTTTCGATACCATTTACGCTGAAGGGCAGAGAAGATATATGGAGTCACTGTCTTCTTATGCCAGGCAGTTCCTGGGGCAGATGGAGAAGCCGGATGTTGAGAGCATTGAAGGGTTGTCTCCTGCAATCTCCATTGACCAGAAATCCACGAACCGTAACCCAAGATCTACGGTGGGTACAGTGACGGAGATCTATGATTATTTCCGTCTGCTCTATGCCCGTATCGGGATTCCACACTGCCCCAAATGTGGGAAGGAGATTAAGAAGCAGACGGTAGACCAGATGGTGGATCAGATTATGGAGTTGCCAGAGAGGACGAAGATTCAGTTGCTGGCGCCAGTGGTACGGGGAAGAAAGGGAACCCATGTAAAGCTTTTTGAGCGGGCTAAGAAGAACGGATATGTCCGTGTCAGGGTAGACGGTAATTTATATGAACTGTCGGAGGAGATTGTTCTGGACAAGAACATCAAACACAATATTGATATTATTGTGGACCGTCTGATGATTAAGGAAGGAATCGAGAAAAGGCTGACGGATTCTATTGAGACGGTTCTTGGGCTGGCAGAAGGCCTGCTGACTGTGGATGTCATTGATGGAGAGACTTTTAATTTCAGCCAGAGCTTCTCCTGTCCAGACTGTGGAATCAGCATCGAGGAGATTGAGCCGAGAAGCTTTTCCTTTAATAATCCGTTTGGAGCATGTCCCGAATGTTTTGGCTTGGGATATAAGATGGAATTTGACGAGGACCTGATTATTCCGAATAAGAACTTAAGCATTATGGAGGGCGCTATTACAGTTATGGGATGGCAGTCCTGCAACGATAAAAAGAGCTTTTCCTATGCGATTCTGGAGGCTCTTAGCAAAGAGTATGATTTTTCCCTGGATACACCTTTTAAGGATTATCCTAAGAAGATTCACGATGTATTGATTCATGGTACGGACGGCAGGGAGGTTAGAGTCTATTATCGGGGACAGCGGGGAGAAGGGGCCTACGACGTGGCCTTTGAAGGGCTGCTGCGTAACGTAGAGAGACGTTACAGGGAGACTTCCTCCGAGTACTCCAAGGCGGAATATGAGGAGTTTATGCGGATTACACCCTGCCATGAGTGTAAAGGTCAGAGATTAAAGCCGGGCGCTCTTGCGGTCACTGTGGGAGACCGGAATATCGCAGAACTTACGGCCCTGTCTATTGAGCGTCTCCAGGAATTTTTGGACCAGTTAGAATTAAATAAACAGCAGATGTTAATTGGCGGGCAGATTTTGAAAGAGATTCGGGCGCGGATTCAGTTTTTGATGGATGTAGGACTTGATTATTTGACCCTTGCACGGGCAACGGGAAGCCTGTCGGGAGGCGAAGCACAGCGAATCCGACTGGCGACGCAGATTGGCTCCGGACTGGTGGGGGTTGCCTATATTCTGGATGAGCCGAGTATCGGGCTTCATCAGAGGGATAATGACAAACTCCTGGGAACTTTGAAGCATTTGCGGGATTTGGGGAATTCTGTCATTGTGGTAGAGCATGATGAGGATACGATGATGGAGGCAGACTATATCGTGGATATCGGGCCGGGAGCCGGAGAACATGGCGGTGAGGTGGTAGCCAAGGGAAATGCAAAGGAGATTATGCGCAACAAGGCTTCTGTTACCGGTGCATACCTAAGCGGCAAAATCCGTATTCCTGTACCAAAGGAACGGGCCAAGCCGTTGGGATGGCTTAAGGTGCTGGGGGCGCGGGAGAATAATCTGAAGAATATTGATGTGGAGTTTCCGCTTGGGGTCATGACCTGTGTGACGGGCGTATCCGGATCAGGAAAGAGCTCTCTTGTCAACGAAATTCTCTACAAGCGGCTTGCCAGAGAGTTAAATCGAGCCAGAACCCTTCCGGGCAAGCATGATGAGGTCGAGGGGATGGACAGGCTTGACAAGGTAATCAATATTGACCAGTCTCCCATTGGACGTACTCCCAGATCCAATCCTGCTACCTATACAGGTGTGTTTGATTTGATTCGTGATCTCTTTGCGGCTACGGCGGATGCCAAGGCAAAAGGATATAAGAAGGGAAGATTCAGCTTCAACGTGAAGGGCGGCAGATGTGAGGCCTGCAGCGGTGACGGAATCTTAAAGATTGAGATGCATTTTCTTCCGGATGTCTACGTGCCCTGTGAAGTCTGCGGCGGTAAGAGGTATAACCGTGAGACGTTGGAGGTAAAATATAAAGGGAAAAGTATTTATGATGTTCTCAATATGACTGTGGAGGAGGCGCTGCATTTCTTTGAAAATGTACCCAGTATCCGGCGGAAGATGGAGACGCTTTATGATGTGGGACTATCCTATATTCGGCTTGGGCAGCCCTCCACAACCTTGTCAGGAGGCGAGGCACAGAGGATTAAGCTTGCGACGGAGTTAAGCAAGCGGAGTACAGGTAAGACCATCTATATTCTGGACGAGCCCACAACAGGGCTGCATTTTGCAGATGTCCACAAGCTGACGGAGATCCTGCGCCGTTTGTCGTCGGATGGGAATACGGTAATTGTGATTGAGCACAACCTAGATGTGATTAAGACGGCAGACTATATTATAGACATTGGGCCAGAGGGAGGCGACAGGGGCGGTACTGTAATCGCCAAGGGAACTCCGGAGGAGGTGGCACAGAATCCGATTTCATATACAGGAAAATATATCCATGCAGTATTGCAGAGAAAATAGTTGAATTTGTCCCAGTATTGCAAAGAAAATAGTAGAAGCTGTCAAACAATGGGGGAAATGGGACAATCCCATTTGTTTCACAAAGATTTAAGGAAAAAGGGGGTTTCCATTTTCTGTAAAGTTGATTATAATGGATTGAGCACAAGATAGTGCATAAAGAATGAAATCAACGAATGATGATTATATAGAGATGCGCAAGAGTCAAGTCAACAAATGATAATCATATAGATAGCATAGGGAAAGGGGAAGAAAGATGTCAGTAGATATCGGAATTGACTTGGGAACTGCCAGCGTCCTGGTCTATGTAAAGGGAAAAGGCGTCATACTGAAGGAGCCGTCTGTGGTTGCTTATGACAGGGATACGAATGCGATAAAAGCTATTGGCGAGGAGGCACGTTTAATGTTGGGGAGGACGCCAGGGAATATTGTGGCTGTCCGTCCACTCCGTCAGGGAGTCATTTCAGATTATACTGTGACAGAGAAGATGATCAAGTACTTTGTACAGAAGGCCTTGGGAAAGCGTACTTTTAAGAAGCCGAGAATCAGTATCTGTGTGCCCAGCGGTGTGACCGAGGTGGAGCGCAAGGCTGTGGAAGAGGCAACCTATGCGGCAGGGGCCAGAGAAGTGAACCTGATTGAAGAACCTGTGGCGGCAGCCATAGGGGCAGGAATTGACATCTCCAAGCCCTGCGGCAATATGATTGTTGATATAGGGGGAGGAACAGCGGATATTGCTGTGATTTCCTTAGGAGGCACTGTAGTGAATTCTTCGATTAAGATTGCAGGTGATGATTTTGACGAGGCCATTGTCCGTTATATGCGTAAGAAGCATAACCTCTTGATTGGAGAACGGACTGCAGAGGACATTAAGATTAAGATTGGGACGACTTATCCTCTGATTGAGGACGAGGAGTTAGAGGTGAGAGGCCGCAATCTGGTGACAGGACTTCCTAAGACGGTGACTGTCACTTCTCTGGAGACGGAGGAAGCGCTGCGCGAGCCCACAGGCCAGATTGTAGAGGAAGTAATTAACGTACTGGAGAGAACGCCTCCTGAGTTGTCTGCGGATATCCTGGATCGAGGGATTATGTTGACGGGAGGCGGCTCCATGCTCAGGGGACTGGAAGAACTGATAGAGGAGAAGACGGGAATCAATACCATGACGGCGGAGGACCCGATGAAAGTGGTTGCCATTGGCACCGGACAGTTTGTGGAATTGGTGAGCGGACGAAGAGAATTTTAATGGACAGTATAAAAGGATATGTGGAGCATATCGTATACCGCAACGAGGATAATGGATATACGGTATTTAATCTGAATAATGACGACGGAGAGATAACCTGTGTAGGGAAGTTTCATTATGTGGAGGAAGGGGGGCTGTTAAAGCTTACGGGAGAGTATACCACCCATAAGCTGTATGGCCTTCAGTTTAAAGTGGAGTCTTCCGAGGTTTGTGAGCCGGAGGATCTGGTATCCATTGAGCGGTATCTGGGTTCTGGGTCCATCAAAGGCGTGGGGGCTTCGCTGGCAGGTAGGATTGTAAAGAAATTCAAGGAGGATACGTTCCGCATTATCGAAGAGGAGCCGGAGAGACTGGCAGAGATTAAAGGCATCAGCGAGCGGAAGGCGCGGGAGATCTCGGCGCAGGTGGAGGAAAAGCGTGATATGCGGCAAGCGATGATATTTCTCCAAAAATACGGGATCTCTACCACATTGTCCGCAAAGATTTATCAGCATTATGGGCAGAGTGTATACCGTGTTATAGAGGAGAATCCTTACCAGATTGCTGACCATGTGCCGGGGGTCGGATTTAAGACTGCGGATGAGATTGCAATAAAGGTGGGAATGCATGCAGATTCGGATTTCCGCGTTCGCAGCGGTATCTTTTATACCCTGCTTCAGAGTGTAAATGACGGGCATATTTTTCTAAAGCAGGAGGTGCTTCTTAGGAGGGCGAGCGAGCTTTTAGGAGTCGAGCTTACAGATATTGAGAGATATTTGATGGATCTTGCAATCGAGAAGAAGATTGTCATCAGGAAGGAAACGGATGGTGTGCGTATCTATCCGTCCCGTTACTATTATATGGAAATGAATGTGGCGAGGATGCTGCATGACTTGGATGTGGATTATCAGGCAAAGGAGAGTCAGATTCAGGACAGGCTTCATGCCATTGAAGAACGTGGAAGGCTGTGTCTGGACGAGATGCAGAGAACTGCGGTGGTAGAAGCGATGAGGCGAGGAGTCATGGTGCTGACTGGAGGACCAGGAACAGGAAAGACCACCACCATCAATGCCATGCTTCATTTTTTCGACAGTGAGGGGATGGATTTCCTGCTGGCGGCGCCAACAGGACGGGCGGCTAAGAGGATGACAGAGGCTACTGGATATGAGGCGCAGACCATCCACAGACTTTTGGAGGTCAACGGGAATCCGGAGGAGGACAGTGTCAGTGGCTTCCAGAGGAATGAGGAGAATCCGCTGGAGGCGGATGTGATCATTATTGACGAGGTCTCTATGGTGGACCTACCGCTGATGTCGGCTCTCCTTCGGGCTATTGTTCCGGGAACCAGGTTAATCCTGGTGGGAGACAGCAACCAGCTTCCAAGCGTAGGGCCGGGAAGTGTGCTTAAGGATATTATTGCTTCGGAGTGTTTTTCTGTGGTCATGCTGACGAAGATTTTCCGTCAGGCGGGAGAGAGTGATATCGTTGTCAATGCACACAAGATTAATCGAGGAGAAGAAGTGATTCTGGACAATAAAAGCCAGGATTTCTTCTTTTTAAAACGGCAGGATGCCAATGTGATTATCAGTGTGGTAATCACGCTGATTCAAAAAAAGCTTCCTAAGTACGTGGATGCGAAGCAGTATGATATCCAGGTACTAACTCCTATGCGGAAGGGACTTTTGGGTGTAGACCGCCTGAATCGGATTTTACAGGAATATCTGAATCCGAAGGAGAAGGGAAAGACAGAGAAGGAGGTTGGGGACCGCCTGTTCCGTGAAGGGGACAAGGTGATGCAGATTAAGAATAATTACCAGTTGGAGTGGGAGATTTCCACCAAATATGGAATGACCATTGACAAAGGCATGGGGATTTTCAACGGAGATATGGGAATCATCAGGCAGATTAACACTTACGAGGAGACGGTAACCGTAGAGTACGATGAACAGCGCAGGGTGAAGTATCCCTATGCTTTGCTGGATGAGCTGGAGCTTGCCTATGCGATAACTATACATAAGTCACAGGGGAGTGAATATCCTGCGGTAGTGATTCCACTGCTGTCAGGGCCGAGACAGTTGTATCACAGGAATCTTTTGTATACGGCTGTGACAAGGGCGAGGCGTTGCGTGACGCTGGTTGGAAGTGACCAGGTATTCCAGGAGATGATTCGCAATACCAATGAGCAGAGACGCAATACAAGCCTTGCAGAACGAATCCGAGAAATGCAATGAAAAATAAAAGAATGTTTCCTGCAATAGCAGACAGGGCCGCAGCCTGGCTGTGGCCGGAGGTATGTCCCTTTTGCGCCAGGGTTAGCAGCCAGGGGATTTGCAGTGCATGCAGAGGGAAGCTAGAAGCTCTTAAGATACAAGAACCCAGATGTATGGGGTGCGGTAAGCCAATCCATCATGGGGAACAGGAATATTGCTACGATTGTATGCATATGAAACATTCATATGACAGGGGATATGGTTTATGGCTGCACAAAGAACCTGTCAGCACATCTATCTATCAATTCAAGTATCACAATCAAAGGAGATACGGGGTCTGTTATGTGGAGGAATTCATCCGCTGCTATGGTCATATGATAAAAAGGTGGACCCCTGACCTCATAATTCCAATCCCACTTCACAGAAAGCGCAGAAGGCAAAGAGGATATAACCAGGCGGCAGTCCTTTGCCGTGAGCTTGGAAGAAGACTTGGAATCCCTGTGGATGAGAAAGGTCTGGTCCGTAAACTCTATACAGAGCCGCAAAAGAAACTCAGCCATCAGGAGAGAAGTAAGAATTTAAGACATGCATTTACAGTGAAAAAGTGTTTCAAGCCAGTGTCTACAGTGTTGTTGATTGACGATATTTATACGACAGGGAGTACGATAGACGCTGCAGCGGCGGTTTTAAAGGAGAAAGGAGTCGAAAAAGTCTATTTTTTAACTATAAGTATTGGACAAGGATACTGATATTTGTTATACTAAAAATGATGTTTGAGTATATAATATAACATTTTGAGGTGGTTTATGTTAGATAAGAAAAAAGTAGAGCTTATGACCCGCCTTGCTTTCTATGAGCAGACGGAGGGAAAGGAAGACTTTAAGATCAGCGCATATTATCGCAGGGACTATACAGGTCTTCACATGATCTGCTCTTTTTTGTGGGTTACAGTGGGATATATCTGTGTGGTGGGGATGTTTGTCCTTGTGAAGATGGAGGATATACTGAATAATGTATCCAACGGTCTGATTATGATGCTGGCGGGTGCAATCGTTCTGGGATATATTTCCCTGATTATCGTGTATCTGATCGTTACAGGACATATCTACAATGAGAAGCATAAGGATGCCAGACAGAGGGTTAAAAAATACAACCATAATCTGACACGGTTGCTTAGGATGTATGAAAAGGAGAACAGATAGATGGACAGTATATATGTACTACGCGGACGAATTGAGGAATTATATGCCAGGAACTCGAAAGTATATGATAAGGCCATCCAGTTTATTTTGGCAGTTTCCACATTCATACTCATTAACCGGAATGTGGGCTTTATGAAAATGGCTGCTTCCCCTGTAGCGGCGATAGCCCTTGCGGTGATCTGTACATTCCTGCCTCTGGGGGTGACGGTGGTTGCGGCCACTGCTTTGATTTTGCTGCATATGTATTCCGTATCTCTGGGAATCCTTGGGGTCACGGCAGTTTTGTTTCTGGTGATGTATATCTTTTATCTGCGCCTGGCGCCTAAGATGGCGCTGGTGGTGGTATTGACACCTCTTGCGTTCTTTCTGCATATACCTTATGTGATACCAGTAGCCTGCGGCCTTGCGGCTGCGCCTGGGAGTATGGTGGCAGCCATTTGCGGTACACTGGTATATTATATGATGGATTACGTCAAAAAAGCGGCTGCAAACCTGGATGACTCTGGTGTAAAGGGTATGCTGACCCAGGCGACAGATTATCTTGGAAAAGTGTTCCAGAACAAAGAAATGTGGGTAATGCTTGGCGCCTTCCTTATTTGTTTCTTTATCGTATATGCAATTCACAGGGCTTCTATGGATCATGCCTGGAAGATTGCGATTGTGGTGGGAATTATTGCGAATCTGGTGGTAGTAGTGGCAGGAGATATTGTTCTTGGTGTGCATACCTCCTATGGTATGCTGGTGGGAGGAAGTGTTGCATCCCTTGTAATCGGACTGATTCTGGAGGTTTTCTACTTCTCGGTGGACTATTCGCGAAGTGAGAAGCTGCAGTTTGAGGACGACGAGTACTACTATTATGTAAAGGCGGTTCCAAAGCTGTCGGTTGCAACTCCGGAGAAGATGGTAAAGCGGATCAATGAGAGGCAGGAGACTGAGATCATAGATACGGAATCTGTCCGGAAAAAGTCGGGGACAGCGTCCGGAGGGGTTGGGAAGAACGGAAAGAGACCCATGCCCAAGAAGGGACAGTCGGTTAAAAAGCATGATATGAAGGAAGTGGATAAGATGCTTCTTACCCAGAGTCTCAGGAAAGATTTGAATATGAGAAAATAGAAGGCCTTAGAAGAACGGTGATAACATTGAAAAGGAGGTGAGGGAATGGAACAGCAGATTACCAGGTTTGTAGGAAAGTACACCTTTTCCGGTTGGTTTTTTCCGGAGATACGGATTACGGATATTGTGGAGGTATTGATTCTTACGTTCCTGCTTTACCATATCATGGTATGGATTAGGAATACAAAGGCGTGGATGCTGTTAAAGGGCATTGTAGTGCTGGCTGTGTTCATTCTGGTCGCCGCTATTTTCAAGATGCATACCATATTGTATATTACCAAGAATTCTGTGACGGTTATGGCAACGATCGCCATCGTGGTATTTCAGCCAGAGTTACGCAGAGCCTTGGAGAAGCTTGGAGAGAAGCAGTTTTTACCTGCTATGGTGCCCTTTGAGGGAGGACGCGAGAAGGTGCGCTTTAGTGAGGAGACGCGCGAGAGTATGATTGATGCCGCCTATGCCATGGGAAAGGTGAAGACAGGTGCATTGATTGTTGTAGAGCAGGCGATTCGTCTTACGGAATATGAGAGCACTGGAATCCGGATGGATTGTTTGGTGTCCAGCCAGGTTTTAATCAATATTTTTGAGCACAATACGCCGCTCCATGACGGCGCGATTATCGTACGGGGAGACAGGATTGTTTCGGCAACCTGTTATCTGCCTCTGTCCGACAACATGAGGATCAGTAAGTCCCTTGGTACTAGGCACCGTGCGGCGTTAGGGATGAGCGAAGTGAGTGATGCGCTGATCATCGTGGTTTCTGAGGAAACCGGAGCAGTATCTGTGGCTCAGGGAGGATTGCTTTCCCGCAATATCACAGAGAAGGAATTGAGAGAAAAACTGAGCAGTATCCAGGATCGGAGAGTGGAGACTGGCAGGCTTGCAGCACTGTGGAAAGGAAGGCGGAAGAATGAGAAGAAGACTGACAGCTAATCTGGGTCTTAAGATATTAGCCTTTTTTAGCGCAGTTTTGATGTGGTTTGTTGTGGTTAATATCGATGATCCAGTGACAGAAAAGACGTATAACGGAATTCCGGTGAGTGTGATAAATGAAGAGGTTGTGACGACGACAAACAGGACGTACCAGATTGTGGATAATACTCAGGAGGTTATGGTGACGGTCAGCGCCAACCGGTCTGTTTTGAATAAGATTAGGTCAGAGGATATTGTTGCGGTTGCAGATATGAAGGAGTTAAGTCTGGGCACCCAGATTCCTATAGAGGTGTCTATACCAGGGTATAAGTATGAGAAGGTGTATTCGTCTCCGGGGAATCTTCAGGTTAAGATTGAAGACGAGGCAAAGAATAATTTCCCGATTACGCCGTCTACCATCGGTACGGTACGTGAAGGGTATGTGCTTGGAGATTTGAAGCCAAATCCGGAGAAGGTGACGCTGCGCGGCCCTAAATCTGTCATTGACAGTATCAGCAAGGTTGTTGCAGAGGCAAATGTATCGGGATTGTCAGAGAATGCGGATATAGAGGGAAGGCTGATCTTATATGATGCCAATAATAATGTGATTGATCAGACGCTTCTTGCCAACAACCTTGGTAAAGACGGAGTCAGCGTTCGTGTTACCCTTCATCAGATTAGAAGTGTGCCTGTAAAGCCGGATACCTCTATGCTCACGCCGGCAGAGGGCTGTAAGGTGGGCTCTGTGAATGTGGAACCGCGGGAGGTTCGAGTGACAGGCGAAGAAGATGATCTGGATAAGCTGGAGGAGATTGAAATACCTGCAGAAGAACTGGATATTTCCGATTTGTCCGAGCGGACGGAGAGGATTATAGACATATCTTCTTATCTTCCAGACGGAGTATCATTGGTGGAGGAGAATGCGAGAAGCGTAGTAGTGACAATCCAGATTGAACAGCCGGGCGTGAAGTATTATGAAGTGTCCACCAGCTCCATAACGGTGAATAATCTTTCAGAGGATTTGGAGTTAAGCTATGGTGCAGTGGATTTGGAGATTCAGGTCAGAGGTCCGGCGGAGGCTTTGAAGGTGTTCACCGTTGCCAAGAAGGTGAGCATTGACCTTAAGAATTACCAGACGCCGGGAATCTATCTTGTTCCGGTAGCTGTAGAGCTTCCGGAGGGGTGTTCGCTGGTAGACAGTGAGGAAGTAGAGATTATATTAGAGAAAATAACGGAGGATGATCAAGTAGAATAAACGGAGGAGACTATGGTTAAACAAAGAGTTACGATTACGAACCCCACGGGACTGCATCTGAGACCGGCAGGAATCTTCTGCAATACAGCCAGTAATTTTAAGTGCAAGGTAACGTTTGAGTATGATAATACGATTGCTAATGCAAAGAGCGTGCTGAGTGTGCTTGGAGCCTGTATCAAGAAGGGTGACGAGATAGAGCTGATCTGTGAGGGAGAGGATGAAGACGAGGCGCTAAGTGAGATGGTTGCCGCCATAGAGGGCGGGCTTGGTGAATGAAGGATTATGTAAGTAAAACAGACGGATTGGGAATGATTTGATTCCCAATCCGTCTGTTTTTAACTATTCGCCTAACACCACCATAAGGCTTCTGGGCCCCAGGGTAATCTTGTCGCTGTAGAGAGCATAAGGCTTCTGATATTCCTCCCAGGTGTCAACAACAACGTTCCAGCACATAGAGATAGGCAGCTCTGGCAGAGTCACCTCAACCTCCTCCCAGTAGGCGTTGGAGGCTATATAGATGAACTGCGGACCGGAGCTTTTTTCCTGTCCTGTGAACATGACGCCAATGTATCTGTCGTAACCGGCAAAATGTTCGCACCAGGGCTTGACTCCATGGAAGCTGACATCAGGGAAACCGTTTACCCCGTTGCTGACATTGGTACGTAATAGCCGATGGGTTTTACGGAAATTAATCATGTACTTAAAGAACTGGAAAATATCTCGATTCTTCTCCAGAAGTCTCCAGTCCAGCCAGGAGGTAATGTTATCCTGACAGTAGGAATTGTTGTTGCCAAATTGTGTATTGCAGAATTCGTCTCCGGCCAGGAACATGGGGATACCGCGGCTGCACATCAGGATTGCAAAGGCGTTGCGTATCATCCGTTTTCGGAGAGCAAGAATTTCGGGGTCGTCTGTGTCTCCTTCAACTCCGCAGTTCCAGCTATGATTGTCATTGGACCCGTCGGTATTATTCCAGCCGTTCTTCTCATTGTGTTTCTCATTGTATGAATACAGGTCGTAGAGTGTAAAGCCGTCATGACAGGTGATGAAATTAACGGAGGCATTTCCCCTGGTATCAATCTCGTAAATATCGTGGGAGCCAACAAGCCTGAGAGCTGCTGCCTGAGCCATTCCTTCGTCGCCCTTGAGGTATCGGCGCATATCATCACGGTATCTTCCATTCCATTCCGCCCAGCGGTTCCAGGATGGGAAGGTTCCTACCTGATAGAGCCCGTCTGCGTCCCATGCCTCTGCGATGAGCTTGACGTCCCCAAGGATGGGGTCAAAGGCAAGAGCCTGAAGAAGAGGAGGCTTGTTCATAGGCGAACCGTCCTCGTTGCGTCCCAGAATGGAGGCAAGGTCGAAGCGGAATCCATTTACCCGATAGGTATTGACCCAGTAACGCAGGCAGTCCAGAATCATCTGACGAACAATAGGGTGGTTGCAGTTCAGGGAGTTGCCGCATCCGCTGAAATTATAATAATAACCCTCTGGCGTCAGCAGGTAGTAGATATTATTGTCAAACCCTTTGAAGGAGAAGAAAGGACCGTGTTCATTTCCCTCTGCCGTATGGTTGAATACAACATCCAGGTAAACTTCGATTCCATGCTGGTTGAAAACCTGGATTAAATGCTTTAGCTCATTGCCTTCTCGGTTATGCTCACGGTAGGAGGAATAACTGGTATTGGGTGAGAAAAAGCTGACCGTATTGTAGCCCCAGTAATTGTAGAGCTTCTCACCGTCCACCTCCCGATAGTCCTGCATCTCGTCAAATTCAAAGATGGGCATCAATTCAACAACGTTGACTCCAAGCTCCAGAAGATGGGGGAGCTTTTCCAGAAGTCCATCAAAAGTTCCCGGATGGAGGACGCCTGACGAGCCATGCTTGGTAAATCCTCGTACGTGAAGCTCATAAATAATGAGATCCTCCGTAGGAAGAAGGGGAGGCGCAATGCTGCCCCAGTCGAAATCGTCCTTTACCACGCGGGCCTTGTAATGCTGTCCGCGGGGAGAGGAGTCACCCCACTGGCTCTGACCGGATACCGCACGGGCATAAGGGTCCAGAAGATACTTGTTTTTATTGAAGATTAGTCCTTTTTCCGGCTCGTAGGGTCCGTCCACCCGATAGGCGTACTCAAAATCCTCGATGTTCAGCTTGAACACGATCATGGAGTAAACATTGCCGATTCGGTAGTGCTTCGGAAAAGGAAGGATGGCGAAGGGCTCCTCCTTGGCCCGATGGAAAAGCAGTAATTCGATGGAAGTGGCCCCATGGGAATAAACTGTGAAATTAACGCCGCCTGGTATGGCTGTGGCGCCGTTGATCTCATAGAAGCCAGGGCGTACTTCAAAACCGCTGATGTAGTCCATGGGAACCAGATGGATGGTGCGGGGAAGACCGAAATTCGTTGCCTTGCCTGCGGGCTGCTCCTGTGGTGTCATGTGTGTACTGGTGATTGGTTCGCTGTTGCTCATATCATGCCTCCTTGTATCATTATTAGGGAATGAAAAATCATCTGCCTAAAGGGTGCAGAGATAAGATTCCCCATAGTTTTCCTATATTATTATATAGTTTATATCGGCTGTTTTTTTAGAAATCATTAGGATAGCTTTCCTGTTATAAGATTTGACAAGAAAAAAAGGAAGAGTTAGACTGTAGATATCTTGGTCCATAAAGAAAGCAGGTGTGAGGAATGAAAAGAATGGGAAGGAAAAGACTTCTGGCTTTGGTATGCTTTGGGCTTATTTTGTCGCTGTCCGTCTGTGTAACAGGATGTGGGGACAAGAAGGAAGAAAGCGCTCCAAAGAAGCAGGAGCAGAAAAACAGTGGCGTAGACAGAGAAGATAAGGAGAGGAAGGAAGAAGACACAGAACAGGAGGTGCAGATGGAGGGTAAGCCTGCGTCTCCCTCTGTGACAGGGGCCCTGCATGTAGAGGGAACGAAGCTCTGCGGCAAAAACGGCGAGCCGGTGCAGCTTCGGGGCATCAGTACCCATGGCATGGCTTGGTTTCCGGACTACATCAACTCAGATTGTTTCGCCCAGTTACATAACGAATGGAAAGTAAACGTAATGCGTCTTGCAATGTATACGGCCGAATCCGGCGGGTACTGTACAGACGGAGACAAGGAATATTTGAAAGGACTGATTCGCGACGGGGTGCGGTATGCAACAGAGCAGGATATGTATGTAATTATCGACTGGCACATTTTATCAGACAATAACCCGAATATCCATCTGGAGGAGGCGAAGGCATTCTTTGCGGAGATATCGTCAGAATATGCTGACGCTGACAATGTGCTGTATGAGATCTGTAATGAGCCTAATGGCGGTACAGAGTGGAGTGATATTAAGTCCTATGCAAAGGAGGTTATTCCAGTAATCCGAGCAAACGACCAGGAGGCTGTGATTATCGTAGGAACGCCTAACTGGTCTCAGTTTGTGGATCAGGCGGCGGCTGACCCCATTACAGGATATGAAAATCTGATGTATACACTTCATTTCTATGCAGCAACTCATAAAGAGGACCTGCGCAGCAAGATGGCGGCGGCTGTCGAGGGAGGGCTGCCGATTTTTGTAACAGAGTATGGAATCTGCGATGCAAGCGGAAACGGAAGCATTGACATTGAGCAGGCCAACCAGTGGGTCAATTTGATGGATCAGTACGAGATAAGCTATGTAGCCTGGAACCTGTCCAATAAGGAGGAAAGTTCGGCCATGCTTCTAAGCTCATGCAATAAGACCAGCGGTTTTTTAGCAGAGGACTTAAGTGAGGCGGGAAAATGGCTGTACCAGATGTTGACAGAAGATCAAGGAGAAAATGGCGGCAGTCAGACGGAAAACGAAGATGTCCTTGAGCCAAAGGAGTCCAGAGCGGACAGCAATGACGGCCAGGTATTAGCGTGTGGAGACATTGAAGTATCCATGTACTTAAAAAACAGTTGGGAGGAGGAGGGTAAGGCTGTACGCCAGTATGAGCTTACAGTTAGGAATACTTCAAAGCAAGAATGTACAAGTTGGGCGGCAGATATTCCATTTGAGGAAAATATTGCTCTTACAGACGGATGGAACGCAGATTACTCGGTACAGGGCCAGACTGTGCACATCACGTCCAAGGAATACAATGGAACACTCCCAGCAGGAGGAGAGGCGGGAGATATCGGCTTTATCGTAAAAATGGGGGACTGAAAAGTCCCCTCCAAAAAAAATAAAAAAAATTTGAAAAACCTGTTGACAAATGCGAAACCATGTAGTAATATATATATTGTCCTGAGGGACACAAAACAAAATAAGCGACAGTGGCTCAGTTGGTAGAGTACGACCTTGCCAAGGTCGGGGTCGCGGGTTCGAACCCCGTCTGTCGCTCTTAGAAGAAGTCAGATAGATGAGATGTCATTTATCTGACTTTTTTGGTTGTTTTCCTGTCCAAAAAGTGATATCCTAATCTTAGATCGAATTTAGAAGATTTTTCAATCAGAAAGGAGAATGCCATATGGGATTTTTAACAGGAAAGACAGCAATTATCACAGGAGGAGGACGTTCTGTCTTAAGTGACGGCAGATGCGGCTCAATCGGATATGGGATTGCCACTGCGTATGCCAAGGAGGGCGCCAACCTTGTGATTACAGGGCGGAATGTAAAGAAGCTTGAGGATGCCAAGGAAGAACTTGAGAGATTGTACGGGATTAAGGTTTTAGCCGTACAGGCGGATGTGTCCGCAGGGGCAGATAACGAGACGGTGGTTGGCAACGTGGTAAAGCAGGCCATGGATACCTTTGGACGGATTGACGTGTTGATTAACAATGCCCAGGCTTCTGCATCCGGCGTTACGCTTGAGGACCATACTACTGAGCAGTTTGACCTTGCGGTTTACTCAGGGCTTTACGCAACCTTCTATTATATGAAGGCGTGCCATCCTCATTTGAAGGAGACGAAGGGTACGGTTATTAATTTCGCATCCGGCGCAGGGCTGTTCGGCAATTTCGGCCAGTGTGCCTATGCTGCGGCTAAGGAAGGCGTGCGCGGCCTGACCCGTGTAGCGGCTACAGAGTGGGGAAAAGACGGCGTCAATGTGAATATTATCTGTCCTCTTGCCTGGACAGCGCAGCTTGAAAATTTTGAGAAGGCTTATCCGGAGGCGTTTAAGCAGAATGTGAAGATGCCGCCGGCAGGACATTACGGGGATGCGGAGCTGGAGATTGGACGTGTCTGCGTACAGCTTGCTTCACCGGACTTCAAGTATATGAGCGGTGAGACGATTACACTGGAAGGCGGTATGGGACAGAGACCGTAAGATAGGATATGAGTGAGAGAATGAATGAGAGTGGAGTTACAAGGAATCCTCTAGCGACCGAGAAGACGTGGAAGCTGATTGCTAAGTTTGCCATACCGGCGATTATCAGTATGCTGGTTAATTCTCTATACAACATTGTGGATCAGATTTTTATTGGACAGGGCGTGGGGATGCTTGGCAATGCGGCGACGAACATTGCGTTTCCTGTGTCCATTATCTGTACGGCTACGGCCCTTCTGCTGGGAATCGGAAGCTCGTCGAATTATAATCTGGAATCAGGTGCAGGAAACAGCGAGAAAGCAAGTCAGATCGTGGGTACTGGACTGGCCATGCTTGTAATTTGCGGCATTGTGATTTCAGGCGTGGTGCTGGTATTTCTTAATCCTCTGCTTCAGGTGTTTGGGGTTACCTTGGAGGTGCTTCCATATGCCCAGGATTATACGGGAATCACGGCTTTCGGGATTCCCTTCCTGATTCTAACAACGGGAGGGAATCATCTGATTCGTGCGGACCGAAGCCCCACCTACTCCATGATGTGTGTGCTGACCGGCGCCATCTTGAATACCATTTTAGATCCACTATTTATATTTGGATTTCATCTTGGGATTCGAGGAGCTGCCTGGGCAACGGTGATTGGGCAGGCGGTATCTGGCTTCCTAGTGATTCTGTATTTTACCAGCTTCCGTAAGATTGAATTGTCTTTGTCCATGCTTAAGCCCAAGGGCGTTTTTCTAAAGGCCATTGCGTCCCTGGGAATGGCGGCTTGTATCAATCAGGTTGCCATGGCGGTGGTTCAGATTACCATGAATAATACCCTGAGGTATTACGGGGCTTCTTCTGTGTATGGTACGGATATTCCTCTGGCGTGTGTCGGGGTTATTTCCAAAGTCAATATGGTATTCATGGCAATCTGTATCGGGATTTCACAGGGCTGTCAGCCGATTTGGGGTTTTAATTACGGGGCGGGAAGATATGACAGAGTCAGAGAGACGTTTCTTAAGGCATTCTGGCTCTCCCTGACGGTGGGGATTCTTTTTTTCTGCTGTTTTCAGCTCTTTCCCAGACAGCTTGTGGGGATTTTCGGGACAGGAAGCGAAGAATATTTTCGTTTTGCAGAGAGGTATTTCCGAATCTTTATGATGATGACCTTCATAAATGGAATCCAGCCCATGTCTTCTGGTTTTTTCACCTCCATCGGAAAGGCGAAGCTTGGAATCGTGGTGTCACTGACCCGACAGGTAATTTTTCTCCTTCCGCTGATTTTGATTTTTCCTTTGTTTATGGGAATCGACGGCGTGATGTATGCAGGTCCCATTGCAGACGGGGCTGCGGCAATGGCGGCAATGGTCTGTGCGGTCAGGGAATTAAAGAAAATGAGACAAATGGAGGCAGGGGGATAAATGGATGAAGGAGAGGATGCCCATTGGCTTCATGTTCAAGCAGATTAGTACAATCTATGAGAAGGATTTTAACCGGCTTCTTAAGACGCTGGGAATTACTGCGTCCCAGTGTGCTGTGCTGGATTATCTGTTTCGCAGCAGCGAGGAGGCTGTGAATCAGAGGGATATTGAGAAGGCCTTAAGTTTACGGAATCCGACTGTGACGGGGCTTTTAAAACGGCTGGACGAGAAGGGGTATATCCTTTCTGTGCCCAGCGACAGGGATAAGCGGTGCAAGAATATCTATCTGACGGAGAAAGCCTATGATATCCAGAGGCGGATGGAGGCGGACCGGAAGAAGATTGATAAGAAGTTTACCTTAGGGATGAATAAGAAAGAGAAGGCAGCACTGGAAAAGATGCTGGAGAAGGTGTTGTATAACATAGCCGAGCCGTAAAGGGTTCGGCTAATTTTTTATTCATGAATAAGAAACGGACGGTTAGGGGGATAAATCTGTCTAATTGAGAAAATCCTATCAGTATAGATGGTATGAAAGAGTGTTAAAAAAATAAATATTATAATTTAGGAGGAATTATGCCTGTAGAAGTTGTATCGTTCCTGTTTTCCAAGGAAAATATAAGAAAGAGTCTGGAAATTCAGATTATTTTCCAGTGCGCCCCTTTTCTAAAGGGTCTTAAGGCCGCCTGTATGATGAATCTTGAGCTGCAGTATTGGCGGGATTTGGAGACAGTGTTTGGGGGAACAGACATGGAATATATGCTTCTGTCAGAGAATAAGGAAAGATGCCTGGTTTTTTTATACCGGAGAAATGTATTGTCTTCGTATCTGAGAAAGGATGAGGTCAGAAATTTTCTGAAGATATACGGGTATGCATGCCAGAACCTTGAGACAGCCCTTAGGAGGCTTTCCAAAAGAATTCGGTATTATGCCTGCCAGAAGAAGGGGTTTCCTCATGAGATTGGCGTGTTTCTGAATTATCCCATTGAAGATGTGAGAGGCTTTATTGAGAAGGGAGGAAAAGGGGAGATCATGAGGGGATATTGGAAGGTATATCACAACCCCAGACAAGCCCAGTTGACTTTCATGAGTTATGACAAGGCTAGAGTGAGCGCAGTCAACGAATTTCTTGCCGGACGGACAATTCGGGAAATTGTGGGAATAGGACAGTAAAAGATCGGCTGTAACACTGGAGGGAGGCTTCCCTCTTTTTTTATTTATAAACCATGGTATAAATGAACAAACCATGGTATAATAAGTTGCATTGGCGCGCAGAGTTATAAAAAGCGTTTACGTGTATCATTTTTTGGAGGTATACCGATATATGAGTTATGCAGATAGAGTTTTCATTGATATGTGCAGGGATATATTGGAGAATGGAACGGATACCAGCGGGGAGAAGGTACGTCCCAGATGGGAGGACGGAAGCCTAGCTTACACCATCAAGCGTTTTGGGGTGGTGAATCGTTACAATCTTGCAGAAGAATTTCCGGCATTGACGCTTCGCAGGACAGCCATTAAGAGCTGTACAGACGAGCTGTTATGGATTTGGCAGAGAAAGTCCAACAATATCCATGAGCTTGGCAGCCATATTTGGGATAGTTGGGCGGATGAGGAGGGCTCCATCGGTAAGGCGTACGGCTACCAGATGGGGGTGAAGCATGAGTACAGGGAGGGGATGTTTGACCAGATCGACAGGGTAATCTATGATCTAAAAAATAATCCCTACAGCAGACGGATCATGACGAATCTCTATGTACATCAGGATTTACATGAGATGCGGCTGTACCCTTGTGCATATAGTATGACATTTAATGTGACGAAGAAGAAGGGAAGTGATGGGCTGGTATTGAATGGGATTTTGAACCAGCGTTCCCAGGATGTGCTCACGGCAAATAACTGGAATGTGTGTCAGTATGCTGTGCTGATGCATATGCTGGCACAGGTCTGCGGGATGGAGGCGGGAGAGCTGGTTCATGTGATTGCAGATGCGCATATCTATGACAGGCATGTGCCGTTGGTGAAGGAGCTGCTTGAAAGAAAGCCTTTGCCTGCGCCTGAGTTCTGGCTGAATCCAGAGATTCGCGATTTCTATGAGTTTACGCCTGAGGATGTGAAGCTTAACAACTATGAGACACATGAGCAGATCCGGAATATACCCGTTGCGGTTTAATTTGTTTAACAGATTCTTTACAAACAAAGAAAAAAGGAGAGAGAAAAAATGAAATTAATTGTTGCAGTTGACAAGAATTGGGCTATCGGAAAAGATAACAAGATTATGTGGAGTATTCCTGCGGATTTGAAGTTTTTTCGCGAGACGACGCTGGGAAATATTATTATTATGGGCAAGAAGACGCTGGAGAGCTTTCCACAGGGTAAGCCCCTTAAGGATCGAGTGAATATTGTGATTACCAGAGATAAGGATTACCATGTGGAGGGAGCTGTGGTGGTTCACAGTATAGATGAGGCTCTGGTGGAGATTGGAAAACATAAGGGAGAGGCGTATGTGGTCGGCGGTGAGAGCATTTATCGGGCTATGCTTCCTCTGTGCGACGAGGCACTTGTTACCAAGATTAACCATGGATATGACGCAGACTCCTATTTCCCGAACCTGGATGAAGACAGGGAGTGGATTATGACCAAGATTAGCGAGGAACAGACCTGCTTTGATTTGGAGTATTATTTTACGGTGTATGAGCGGATGTCTGCAAATGAGCTGTAGGCCATGAGGATACTTAGTATTACGGCCCAAAAGCCAAACAGTACAGGCAGCGGAATCTATCTTACAGAGCTGGTGAAGGAGTATGAACGTAAGGGACATACCCAGGCAGTGGTGGCAGGGGTATACAGGGAAGATGTAATAGAGCTGCCGGAAGGCGTCAACTTCTATCCAGTGTATTTTGAAGAAGGGAATCTGCCCTACCCGATCGTGGGCATGTCGGATGAGATGCCATACAAAAGTACACGGTATTGTGATATGACAAATGAAATGAGGGTGCAGTTTGAGGAGTCTTTTCTTAAGGTGATCACCCAGGCAGTCATGGAATGTAATCCAGATTTAATTCTGTGCCATCATCTGTATCTTTTGACTGCCCTTGTCAGGAGTCATTTCCCCAGGCACAAGGTCTATGGATTCTGTCATAATACGGATCTTAGGCAAATGTGTAAAACGGATTTGGAGAGGGACTTTATCAGTCGGCAGATTCGTAACCTTGACCGGATCTTTGTACCTCAGGAGGCCCAGAGGGAGGGAGTGCTTACGATTTACCAAGCGTCTCCAAAGAAGATTGAGACTGTGGGGATGGGGTATAACAGCCAGATTTTCCATGGCGGAGAAGATAAGAAGAAAGACGGCGTTACGAGGATTGTGTTTGCGGGGAAGATTGCAGAGAAAAAGGGAGTAATGAGCCTGATTCGGAGTCTTTCCGTCTTATATTCACGGAAGGATGCCTGTAGTCGTGACGAGCTTTTGGTGCAGCTTGCAGGGAGTGCAGGGAATCAGGAGGAATATGAACAGATCCGGCAGATGGCGGCCAAGTGTCCTTATGAAGTCCGTTTCCTGGGAAGATTGTCTCAGCCTGAGCTGGCAAAAATATACCGAGAGAGCGATATTTTTGTGCTGCCTTCCTTTTTTGACGGACTGCCTCTCGCTGTGATTGAGGCGCTGGCTTGCAGGAATCGTGTGGTGATGTCTGACCTTCCGGGAATTCGCAAGTGGCTTATGGAGGCAGCGCCCCACGGGGATGTCAGATTCGTTGAGATGCCGCAGATGAGGAACACAGATGAGCCTGTATTGGAGACGCTGCCGGCTTTTGAAGAAAGGTTTGCGGATGCGCTGCTTGCAAGTATCCGGACCAATGAGAGAAAGGCTGCAGATGTCAGCCGTATCTCCTGGGAGGGGATTGCAGACAGGGTGTTAAAAGATTGACCGAAGCTTGCCCGGCCAACAGAAGAAAAAGGATAAAAATATCCGGTTGACAACCATAGGGCAGTCAACTATAATGATAATAATTCATATCCTGACGGACTTGCGGACATGGTTCAGTAAGGTATGATAAAAAGGAAGAGACAAATGCTATGACAAGGAGGAGTACGCAGATACCGGAAGTCAAGAGAGAAGATGGCTGGTGGAAATTCTTCGTGATGGATTTGCGGAAGTAGCCTTTGAGCAGTGAACCGAAAGGGTGTCATATGGCAGCTTAAGTAGACTTCAACGCAGTCCCAGCGTTAGAGGGGAACGATATCGGAGAAGGGGTTGGATGCCCATGGATTTTCCTGTATTGGCAGAGTGCAAAGAGAGGTTTCTTTGAATTTAGGTGGTAACACGGATGTTATATTCGCCCTAAGCGTCAAGCTTAGGGTGTTTTTTTTCCATAGGATAGTATATGGAAGAACCTATAAGCGGTCTTAGGACGGCAGGCAAGAAGGTAATCAATTTGCGCTGTGAATTGGTTACAAAAAACGGGAGGTATGTTTATGAAGAAAATCAGCGGCAACAAGTTATTGGTGAAGGCGTTAAAAGAGGAGGGAGTAGACACAATATTTGGCTATCCGGGGGCGTGTACGATTGATATTAGCGACGAGCTGTACAAGCAGGATTTTACGAAGGTTATTCTGCCGAGGCAGGAGGTTGCTCTGGTGCATGAGGCGGATGCTTACGCGAGAAGCACTGGTAAGGTGGGAGTGTGTCTTGTAACCAGCGGACCGGGCGCCACGAACCTGGTAACTGGTCTTGCGACGGCGTACTATGACAGTGTTCCGCTGGTCTGTTTTACTGGACAGGTGGCAAGACATCTAATTGGGAACGACGCCTTCCAGGAGGTGGATATTGTAGGGATTACTCGAAGTATCACCAAGTATGGCGTGACGGTGCGTCACAGGGAGGACTTGGGGCGAATTGTAAAAGAGGCGTTCTATATTGCCAGGTCAGGAAGGCCGGGTCCTGTGCTGATTGATCTTCCCAAGGACGTGATGGGAGAGCTTGGAAGCGGGGATTATCCGACGGAGGTAAATATCCGCGGCTACAGGCCCAATACCCAGGTTCATATCGGTCAGCTTAAGAAGGCGCTCAAGATGCTTGGAAAGGCGAAGCGTCCTCTGTTCCTTGCAGGTGGAGGCGTGAATATTGCCCGTGCCAACAAGGAGTTTACAGAGCTTGTGGAGCGGACCTGCATACCTGTGGTTACAACGGTCATGGGAAGGGGGGCCATTGCCACCAACCATCCATTGTATGTGGGGAATCTGGGGATGCATGGAGCCTATGCCTGCAACATGGCTGTGGGAGAATGTGACCTTCTGTTTTCCATTGGCACAAGGTTCAATGACCGTATCACAGGGAAACTCCATTCCTTTGCCCCCCATGCGCAGATTGTCCATATTGATATTGATACGGCTGCCATTTCTAAAAATGTACAGGTGGATGTGCCCATTGTGGCAGATGCCAAGGAAGCGATTACACGAATGCTGGAGTATGTGACAGAATGTGACACGAAGAAATGGCTTGACGAGGTGGATAAATGGAAATGTGAGCATCCCATGCAGATGAAGAAGAAACCCATCATGACGCCTCAGGATGTGATTGACACCATTAACCGTGTGTTTGACGAGGCCATTGTGGTGACGGACGTAGGGCAGCACCAGATGTTTACAGCACAGTTTATTGAGCTGAATGAGAAGAAGCGGCTTCTCATGTCCGGCGGGCTTGGTACCATGGGTTACGGGCTGCCAGGCGCCATTGGGGCAAAGATTGGGAATCCAGATGTGCCTGTAATCTCAATCTCCGGTGACGGAGGTATGCAGATGAATATCCAGGAGCTTGCAACGGCTGTGCTGGAGGAGCTTCCGATTATTAGTTGTATTTTTAATAATAATAATCTGGGCATGGTACGCCAGTGGCAGAAATTATTCTACGGAAAACGTTATTCCATGACCTGTCTTCGCTCCGGAGCGGCGTGCAGGGGCAGGTGTGGGGAGGTGGAATGCCCGACCTATACGCCGGATTTTATTAAGCTGGCAGAGAGTTATGGAGCCAGAGGAATCCGCGTGACAAGGACAGAGGAAATTGAGCCGGCTCTCTGTGAAGCGTTAAAGAGTGTGAAGACACCGTATATTATTGAGTTCGAGATTGATCCAGAGGATCTGGTCTACCCCATGATTCAGCCGGGCGGAACTCTTGAAGATATGATACTGGATTGTTAAGGTTTTGGTACTGAAGTATTCATGCCGATAAGCTATAGATGAAGATGATTGAAAAGGAGAAGGATATATGAACAGTATGAAGAAGCGGTGGATTTCCCTGTACGTGGAGAACCAGGTGGGAGTTCTTTCTAAGATTTCCGGACTTTTCTCAGGAAAATCCTACAATCTGGACAGCCTGACCGTGGGAACAACGGAAGACCCTACGGTTTCCAGGATGACGATTGCCACGGTCAGTGATGACGAGACCTTTGAGCAGATTAAGAAGCAGCTAAACCGTCTGGTGGAGGTAATCAAGGTTATTGACTTTACGGATGTGTTTGTACGAATGAAGGAGATTCTGTATGTTAAGGTGTTAAGATGTACGCCGGCGGATAAGGCGGCTCTGTTCCAGATTGCAGAGACGTTCAAGGCAAAGGTCATTGATTATGGGAAGGACAGCCTGCTGTTGGAGTTCGTGCAGACAGCCACCAAGAATGATGCTGTGATTAAGCTGATGAAGGAAGAATTTAAGGTGATTGAGGTAGTCAGGGGCGGAAGCGTAGGGATTGAATCCATCAGTATGATGGAACGGTAATAGTTGAATTTTAAGAAGCTGGGTATTATAATAGGATAAGATAACATTTTAAAGAAATTGTAATATTATGGTAATAGAAGAACGGAGGACTCAAAAGATGGAGAAGAAGAATATTGACTGGTCAAACCTTGGATTTTCTTATATTGAGACGGATCAAAGATACGTTTCCCATTATAAGGATGGAGCGTGGGATGAAGGCGGGCTGACCTCCGATGCCAATGTGGTGCTCAATGAGTGTGCCTGTGTGTTCCAGTATGCGCAGACTTGCTTTGAGGGCTTGAAGGCATATACCACCCAGGAGGGCCGTATTGTGATGTTCCGTCCTGACTTGAATGCAAAGCGTATGGCGGATACTGCGAAGAGGCTTGAGATGGCTGTTTTCCCAGAGGAGAGGTTTTTGGAGGCTGTCCATAAAACTGTAGAGGCGAATGCAGCATATGTGCCGCCTTATGGCTCTGGAGCCACATTGTATGTGCGTCCTTATCTCTTTGGTTCTAATCCGGTAATAGGCGTGAAACCGGCAGATGAGTATCAGTTCCGCGTATTTACAACTCCGGTAGGACCATACTTTAAGGGCGGCGCCAAGCCGATTACGATTAGAGTATGTGACTACGACAGAGCGGCGCCTCACGGGACGGGACATGTGAAGGCAGGGCTTAATTATGCCATGAGCCTCCATGCAATCGTGGACGCCCATAACCAGGGTTATGATGAGAACATGTATCTGGATGCCGCAACCAGAACCAATGTGGAGGAGACAGGCGGCGCCAATTTCTTGTTTGTGACAAGGGATGGCAAGGTGGTAACGCCAAAGTCGGATACAATTCTTCCGTCTATTACAAGACGTTCTTTAATGTATGTGGCAGAAAAATATCTCGGTCTTCAGGTAGAAGAACGGGAGGTTCCGTTTGAAGAGGTGAAGGAATTTGCGGAATGTGGGTTGTGCGGTACAGCGGCCGTGATCTCTCCGGTAGGCAAGGTGGTTGACCATGGTAAGGAGATTTGTTTCCCAAGTGGAATGGATGCTATGGGGCCAGTGACGAAGAAGCTGTATGATACCTTGACCGGAATCCAGATGGGGCAGCTTGAAGCTCCCAAGGGATGGATTCATGTAGTCTGCTAAAGCGGGAGGGCCGTCAGGCAATTCATTAGGTGGATATTTTATGAGAAATGGAAAAATAAAAAGTGGGGAGCGCAGAAGGGCTGCGTTGATTATTCCGTTTTTGTTTGTTTTTTTAATTCTGGGTATTGTGGTATATTCAGTTGCTCAGAAGATATCAAAGGAGATGTCTCTGTCAGCCATCAATAATCTGGATGAAAGTCTGGATTTGATAGGAAATACTATTGAGACGATTCTGGGAAAAGAGGCGGAGTTCCAGGTCTTGCTCGCCCAGGAGATGGCAGATTCTAAGAATCCTGAGGAGTTTGTGCTTTCTTATGAGAGGAACAGCACAATGGTTAAGCTCTCTTTGATTCGTACGGGAGAGACAGAAGGAATTTCCAACACAGGCGAAGTGTTTTCTGAGAAAGGCTTGGATTTCTCAGCAGGAAAGACGGTGGATGGGCTGCCGCTGTCCAGTTCTTATGTCAATGATATGGGAACTTGGGCGTATACAATGAAATGTCCGGTTATGAGAGAGAATGATGAGATTGCAGTACTCTATATTGAGTATATTTATGATTCTTTTGACGAGGCGCTGCCCAATGATTTTTATAACAGCGAGGCGACGCTCTATCTTATGGACGCTGCCAGCCGAAAGTTTGTCATGAAGCCCAAGGGAATGGGAGAGCGGAATGCAGGGCATCTGAACCTGGATGATTTTTACTACGCCAATAAAATCCGTGAGGAAAATATTATGAAGACGGTAGATGAGTATATCAATGAAGGAAATGATATGATGTTCTACCATAATATTCAGAATCAGGATTCTCTAATTTATATGTGGTCTGTGAATGACGGCGTGGTTTATCTAATCGGATATGTTCCTGTCCAGGCGATACAGAGGGAGGGTGATGCGGTTAATCAGAATATGTTTATTGTAGTCGCCTTGATGCTGTTAGCTTTTGTGGGCTGGTGTGCATTCTATCTGTTTTTTGAGAGACAGCAGAGGAAGATTCAAAAAGACAGGGAGGAAGAACGTGAGATTCATAATAAGCAGTTGAAGGAGGCTTTGCAGACCGCCCAGATCGCAAATAATTCCAAGACTACGTTTCTCTCGAATATGTCCCATGATATCCGTACGCCAATGAATGCGATTCTGGGTTTTGCGACCCTGCTTGCCAAGGATGTGGATAATCCAGAGAAGGTGCGGGAATATACGAAGAAGATTACTGCCTCTGGTCAGCATCTTTTAGGCCTGATTAATGATGTGCTGGATATTTCCAAGATTGAGAGCGGAAAGGCTGCCCTTACAATCGGGGAATTTGCGCTGAAAGACATGATATCTTCTATTGATGCCATTATACGTCCGGCGGCAAAAGCTAAGGGACAGAATTTTGACATTGCGGTAACTGGAATCAAGAACGAGCATTTGATTGGCGACGAGACAAGGCTTAACCAGATTTTGATTAACCTTCTGTCTAATTCGGTGAAATATACTCAGGAGGGCGGTAATATATGGCTTCGTATTATTGGACTTGAGCAGCATTCCAATCAGTTTGAGCGTGTGCGGATTGAGGTGGAGGATAATGGTTATGGAATGACTCCGGAATTTCTTGAGACGATTTTCGAGCCATTTACCAGAGCGGAGAACAGTACGACCAACAAGGTCCAGGGAACTGGTCTTGGCATGGCCATCACAAAAAATATTGTGGAGCTCATGGGCGGAATGATTGAGGTCTTCAGTGAGGTGGGGTTGGGAAGTCTGTTTACCGTAGATTTGGAGCTTCGTATACCGGATATTGAGGCAGACGAGAAGTTCTGGGAACAGAAAGGCATCAGGAGGCTTCTGGTAGTTGACGACGAGCCGGATATCTGTGAGAATGTCCGCATGCTGATGGAAGATACCGGCGTCCATGTGGATGTGGCCCATAACGGAGAAGAAGCGCTGCAAATGAGGTCCTGCGATATGGAAAAGGATTACGACGTAGTCCTTCTGGATTGGAGGATGCCGTTGATGGATGGGATTGAGACGGCAAGGCAGATGAAAAAAGCCTGTGCTAAAGATGTCCCAATTCTTCTTTTGACAGCCCACGACTGTGATGAGCTGCAGGAGGAAGCACTGGAGGCAGGAATCGATGGATTTCTTACAAAACCATTTTTTGTCGCTCCTTTTAAGGAGAAGCTCCTTGAGATTCTTGAAGAACGTGGTATAGAGACTGAGAATAAGCCGCAGGCGGCAGGTTCTATTGCAGGCCGACATTTTCTTGTGGCAGAGGATAACGAGATCAATGCAGAGATTATTGAAGAACTTCTGGATATTGAGGAGGCAACATGCGACATCGTCCAAAACGGCAAGCTTGCCGTAGAGCGTTTTAGCGCAGAAGAGCCAGGGAAATATGACGCAATCCTGATGGATATTCAGATGCCGGTGATGAATGGCCATGAGGCGTCTAGGGCAATCAGGTCCTTGAATCGTCAGGATGCGAAGATGATACGGATTATTGCCATGACTGCCAATGCCTTTGCAGAGGATGTCAAGGATGCTTTGGATGCGGGTATGGACGCGCATATAGCAAAGCCTGTAGATATGGAGTTATTAAAGCAGACGCTCAGTCTGTATCTGCGATGAAAGCGAGGATGTAATGAAGAAATGTTTTAAGAGAGCGGCGGCAGCGCTGCTTGCCGGTACTATGGTTATTGCAGCGGCGGCATGCAGCGAGAAGAAGGAGCCCACTGAAAATCTTGCCAAGAATGTGGAGAATAAGGATAAGAGTGTTGTTCTGTTCGCACCTATGGAAAGGTCGAAGCCGGATGCTGAAAATATTGCAAGAACGGCCTTTGACAAGACTGTGATCATGGCGGAGGATAAGCTTAAGCTTCGAGTTGATTACAATACTTATACCTCTGAGAATTATCAGGAGAAATCTTATGATGACGTGGCGCTTGACCGGATACGCAATAATATGGATGATTTTTATCTGCTGAATCCGGATGTTCTTCAGAAAACAGGAGAGGAGGGACTGCTTGAGGATTTATCAGGGCTTGACTGTGCAAAAAATCTTAGGGAGGTTGTTAAGGTAGCCAATACAGTGGATGGGAAGCTGGTTGGAATTCCTCAGGAGGTGGTTGTCTACGGTCTCTTTGTGAATAAAGATATGTTTGATGAGTATGGGCTGGAGTTGCCGAATACACCGGAGGAGTTACTGGAGTGCTGCAGGGTGTTCAAGGAAAATGGAATTGAGACGCCGATTGGGGCGAACCGCTGGTGGCTTGAAACATTTGTGTTTGCCCAGGCATATGCAGACCTGTATAACGGGGGAGATGTTGAGGCAGAGGTTAAGGCGCTGAACAGTGGAGAGAGTAAGTATAGTACGTATATGCGGTCTGGCTTCGAGTATCTGAAGGAAATGATTGAACTGGGATACATTGACGCAGAGAAGGCGTATACCTATGAGGCGATTGAGGGAGAGGGACCTGATTTTATGGCCCAGAAGACGCCGATTGTTATGGCCTACTGGGGAGCTGCCAATTCTGATACAGCTTACGGGAAGCCGGATTTCAATCTGCGGGTTATCGGTTTTCCAAGTGAACGGGGGCAGATGCCTGTAATATCTATGACCGGAATGTCGGTGGCCGCTAATGCAGAAAATAAGGAGGATGCCCTGGAGGTTTTGGAGGTAATCCTGTCAGACGAGGCCCTACAGGTGTATGCGGAGACGAATAAGGTGATTTCCCCGTCTAAGAATGTGGAGGTAAATTGTATTCCGGCACTTAAGCCTTTAAATGACTTGGTAAATGAGGGAACTTATGTACTTGCCAGCAATGCGGGTATGAAGGTGGAGCAGTGGGGGAACACCTGCCTGATTGTGCGCAAGCTGATGGAGGGCGCTTCTGTGGATGAGTGTATGGCTGAGTTTGACAGACTGCAGGAGGAATCGTTAAAATAGTCAGGCGCGATAGAGGGCCCTAAGTTGATAGGAGATAAGATACGATGTCAATAATGGATGAGAGATTGACCACATATATCCGTTCTCTGGAATGTCCAAAGAATCCTGTGATTGAACAGATTGAACAGGAGGCAATAGATACACGCGTACCGATTATTCGGAAGGAAACTCAGAGTTTCCTTTCGGTAATCCTAATGATAAAACAGCCGTCCCGAATCTTAGAGATAGGGACGGCTATTGGTTTTTCTGCAATCTTAATGAGTGAGTATCTGCCAGAGAACGGGCACATTACAACAATAGAGAAGTATGAGAAAAGGATTCCCATTGCAAAGGAGAATTTCAGGAGGGCGGGAAAGGAAGAACAGATTACTTTGATGGAGGGAGATGCCCTTAAGGTCATGGAGACTCTTAGGGGGCCCTATGATTTTATTTTTATGGATGCCGCCAAGGGGCAGTATATTCATTATCTGCCGGATGTTCTTCGGCTTCTTTCGGACGGAGGGGTGCTGATGTCGGATAATGTGCTGCAGGACGGGGATGTGATTGAATCTCGGTTTGCAGTGGAGAGGCGCAACCGTACGATTCATGGCAGGATGCGGGAATATCTTTATGAATTAAAGCATCACCCCAAGTTTGAGACGTCCATCCTGCCTTTGGGAGATGGGGTTGCGCTGAGTGTGAAGAAAAGTATATGACAATTATAATATATGGAGGAGAGAGGTATGAATAGAAAACGTCCGGAATTGTTGATACCGGCAAGCAGCCTGGAGGTACTAAAGACGGCTGTAATCTTTGGCGCGGATGCGGTATATATCGGCGGGGAAGCTTTTGGACTGCGGGCAAAGGCGAAGAATTTTTCTAAAGAGGATATGAGGGCAGGGATTATATTTGCCCATGAGCATGGAGTTAGAGTCTATGTGACGGTGAATATCCTTGCCCACAATGGCGACCTTGACGGAGTGCGGGAGTATCTTTATGAATTGAAGGACATGGAAATAGATGCTTTGATTATTGCTGATCCGGCAATTTTTGATTTGGCGAAGGAAATCTGTCCGGAGATTGAACGGCATATCAGTACCCAGGCAAATAATACCAACTATGGAACCTATCAGTTTTGGTGGAGGCTTGGGGCAAAGAGAGTGGTTTCTGCCAGGGAATTGTCTTTACAGGAGATTAAAGAGATTCGGGAGAGGATTCCAAGGGATATGGAGATTGAGAGCTTCATTCACGGGGCAATGTGTATTTCCTATTCGGGAAGGTGTCTCTTGAGTAATTATTTTACAGGAAGGGACGCCAATCAGGGTGCGTGTACCCATCCCTGCCGGTGGAAATATTCCATTGTGGAGGAGACAAGGCCAGGGGAGTATCTGCCGGTCTATGAAAATGAACGGGGAACCTTTATCTTTAATTCCAAGGATTTGTGTATGATTGAGCATATCCCAGAATTGATTGATGCAGGGATTGACAGCTTCAAGATTGAGGGGCGTATGAAGACGGCCCTCTATGTTGCGACGGTTGCCAGGACCTATCGGAAGGCCATTGATGATTATCTGGAAAGCCCCAAAAAGTATCAGGAGAATATGCCCTGGTATTTAGAGCAGATTTCAAACTGTACTTACCGTCAGTTTACCACAGGGTTTTATTTTGGAAAGCCAGATGAGACAAGCCAGATTTATGACAATAATACCTATGTGAAGGAGTATACGTACCTTGGGATTGTTGGGGATGAGAGAGACGGTATGTACCGGATTGAACAGAGGAACAAGTTTTCTGTGGGTGAAATGATTGAAATTATGAAGCCGGATGGCAGGAATATAGAGGTGAGAGTGCTAAGGATTGTGGATGAGGAGGGGAATGAGCAGGAAAGCGCACCCCACCCGAAGCAGGTGCTGTATGTGGAGTTGGGATGTGGGGATGGCATACTTCGGCCAGCGAGGTTCGATATTTTGAGACGAGCAGAGGAATAAGGAAAAATAGTTCGACAAAGAATCAGGACTTGCAATGATAGATACTAGGAGGGTATCCATTTGCAAGTCCTTATAGTCTCTAGCATATCTAAAAATATCCCCGCAATTTTTCGATTGCACTTTTTTCAATTCTGGAAACATAAGAACGGGAGATACCTAACTGCTTTGCAATCTCCCGTTGGGTATATTCTTCTTCATTATACAACCCGTACCGCATCTTAAGCACCAGCCGCTCACGAGGCGATAACGCGGATTCTACCTTGTGGTATAAAAGCCGGATATCGTCACTTAATTCCACCTTCCTGTGTGCGTCGTCTTCTTCTGTCTCAATAATATCGAAAAGTTGAATCTCGTTGCCCTCCCTGTCAGTTCCAATAGGCTCATATAGCGATATCTCCTTCGACGATTTCTTTTTTGCCCTCATATACATCAGAATTTCGTTCTCGATACAGCGTGCGGCGTAGGTGCCAAGCCTTACGCATTTATCCGGATTAAAGGTAACAACCGCCTTAATCAGCCCTATGGTGCCTATAGACAACAGATCCTCCGTATCTTCTGGGGAGGATTGATATTTTTTTACAATATGTGCAACGAGGCGCAGATTCCGTTCTATCAGAATATGTTTCGCTTCAAGATCTCCCTCTGTGTATTTTTGCATATAATATCTTTCTTCTGCGGCTGTGAGGGGTTGGGGAAATGATTTCAAGAGAAGCACCTCTTAGCGTATTTGATATAGTCTATGTGAGGTTTGCTGTTTTTGTGCTTTTCCACAAAAAGTATTGAGTCAATAGACATGTCTTTTTATGATACCATAGATCTTTTACTTCTTAAGAGAATCTTTAGAAACACAAGAAAGGGACAACTATATCTTCAGAATATGTTTAGAAATCCATGCCGCCATTCTTTAGATTTAAGGAATAAAATGAGAATCACAAGGAAAACGACAGCAAGCGCTGGCTAAGAAAGCGGAGGGGGATACATATGAAGATACTAATATTAAGCGGTAGATTTGGATTTGGTCATGTGATGGCGGCAAATGCAATTAAAGAAGAATTTAAGCGGCAGAATCCTGATGCCGAAATCATACAGAAGGATCTTCCGGCTTATTTTTACCCATATATCAGCAAGATGATATACAAGGTGTTCGGACTTGTGGCCGAGCGTTACCATGGAATTTATAATCTGGTCTATAAGATATCCGGAAAAATAAACTCAGGGAACAGACCAAGCGGGCCTATTATATACCGGAAGTTTCAGAGGATGATGGAGAAATACAGACCGGATGTGATTGTGTGTACACATCCCTTCTGTGAGAAATCAGCGGCGACCTACAAGGCCAGGTCAGGGGACATGATTCCTCTGGTTACCTGTATTACGGATATCAGTATGCATAAGGAATGGTTTGCGAATCAGACGAACCTCTATCTGGCGCCTACCATAGAGGTGAAAAACAATCTGGTAGGCTTCGGGGCTTTGCCGGAGAATATCATGGTGACGGGAGTACCGGTACGGCAGCAGTTTCTTGGCATGAGGAAGGAAAAAGACAGGTTGTATGAAAATGGTGCGCAAGAAAAACACGTCCTGGTCATGGGAGGAGGTCTGGGTATCATGCCTGAGCTTGAAGACCTTCTATACACATTACATGAGATGCCAAATGTAAAAGCAACTGTAATTACAGGAAAGAACCAAAAGACATATGAGACGTGGAAAGGGTATTTTGACGATATTGAAGTATTGGGATATGTTGACAATATTGAGCAATACATGAGTAAGTCAGACCTTGTTATAACAAAGGCGGGAGGAATCACATTATTTGAGATTCTGCACAGCAAAGTGCCAATGTTCATTATCCGCCCATTTCTTGAGCAGGAGATCGTGAACGCTAGATATGCCCAGAAAAAGGGCTTTGCACATGTAATCTGGAATAAGAAGGAGAATTTTACAAAAGAACTGCGAAAGCTTTTGGAAGACCCTGGGAGGCTTGATGAGCTTAGAGCACGAACGGTCAGGGCAGGTCAGGAAATGATGGATACAAAACTTTCTCAGGCAGTTTGTGAGATGGCGAAACGAGGTCGGGAATATCAGATTTCTTATTGTTGTGGGTATTTTGAAAAAAATTCTAAGGAGGAACGGGGATATGAAGAAAATGTACAGAATTGGCTCAGGCTTGCTCTGCGCAGGGGTGCTATGTTATAGTCTGATACCGTCGGAGGGGCTTAAATATTTATGGAAGCGAAGAAGCAGAAGAAAGAGTAAGACTTATGGGACAGAGAAACGGTTATACTTAACCTTTGACGACGGGCCAAGCAGAGAGTATACGGGGCAGCTATTAAATCTTCTGAAACAGTACCAAATTAAGGCAAGCTTCTTTGTTGTCGCAGAATTTGCCAGAGAGAATGAAGATCTGATTAAAAAAATGAGAGAGGAAGGACATCTGATTGGAATCCATTCCATTCGCCATGAAAATGCATTGCTTCGGGGAAGAAAATTTGTCCGCAGGGATATGAAAGAAGCTGTATTGACTATGGAGAAAATGGGATGTAAAATCCACTATTACCGTCCGCCTTGGGGACACTTGAATCTCTGGACACTGTATTACTTGAGGCGGATGAATTTAAAACTGACCTTCTGGGATGTGATGGCCCATGACTGGTCAGCCAAAGAGACGGAAGCCACCATTGAGAGGAAGCTTTTAAAACGTGTATTTCCTGGGGCTGTAATCTGTCTTCACGACGGCAGGGGAGAGGCAGGAGCGCCGATGCGTACGATTGAGGCGCTAAAAAGGGCGCTGCCAATTTTGATTAAGCAAGGATATTCATTTGAAAGGATGGACGTGTATGAAGGGTAATTTGGCTTGCGAAGGGAGGATGTGTATGAGTGAGAAGCTGTCTGTACAGAAAATCATCCGCTATGGGGCTGTATTTCTGGTATTCGTGGCAGCCGCGTGTTTCCTGGTTCTTCAGGGAACAGACATTAGGACTGTGTGGGAGGCTCTGGCAAAGACCTCGGTGCCGTTTCTTATTGGAGGAGTTCTGATGGCGGAGGTATTTCACCTGGCGGAAGGAATCAACCTGAGGATTATGCTTCGTTCCTTCGGTCATCCTGTCACATTTTGGCAGGGCATGAAATATGCTTACATTGGCTTCTTTTTCAGCTCTATCACGCCTTCCTCTACAGGAGGCCAGCCGGCACAGCTCTATGCCATGAAGAAGGACGGAATTGAGCTTTCCCATGGGACGCTGGCGTTAATTGGAGAACTGACAAGCTTCCAGATTGCAGTATTCTTCATGGAGATTATGGCTGTGGCAGCGATGATACAGGGAAAGGTGACGCCTCAGGGAGAACTTTTGGTACTGGCGGCGTTGGGCTTCCTGATTAATATCCTGTTTATTACAGGGCTTTTGTCGGTGATGTTTTCCCGTCGGCTAAAAGATAAGCTGCTTCGTCTCCTATATGGGGCAATCAACCGGTTCCCTGTAAAGAATAAGAAGAAATGGCAGGAAAAACTAGACGAGACATTTTGTGATTTTCAGACTTGTGCAGACTTAATTCGCAGAAAACCACGATTGATGGGGAAGGTATTTTTGGTCAGCTTAATTCAGGTAATCTGTTGGTTCAGTATTCCCTATATGGTCTGTCTTGCTATGGGAGAGCAGGGCTTAGACTACCCTCAGATTTTCCTGCTGCAGACAGTGCTGTTTATGACGACCGCGCTGCTTCCCTTTCCAGGGGCGGCGGGAATCAGTGAATATGCATTCATAAGGCTGTTCTCCGGTGTATTTACAGAGAATCCTTTGGCGGCTGCGACTCTGGTAAACAGAGGAATCAGCTTCTATTGTCTGCTGCTGATCAGCGCGGTAATGATGGTGTTTCTATGGAGGTATAAGGGCAGAAGGAAAATGTCGAAATTTGTCTAAGAGAATTTCTTGCAATCTGGTATGAAGTATATTAATATAAAATTGGACAGCGGAGAGAGGATGATACATTCCGAACAAGGAGAATCCCAGATTTATTTTTCCGCATTTCATAACAATCCTAATTCTTGCGAGCAATCTGCCAAGGCGCAAGTCCTCTTGACCTTGGCGAATCGCGAGAGTCAAATCATCTGACCACATCGGTCGAGTAGATCACAAGACATGAAGCAGTCACATATATTTTATTGGACGAATTCCACTAGTCTGAAGGGAATACCTTGCTGGACGAAGTCCACCTACCCGAAGGGCATGTATTACGGTGTGCCCTTTAGGGATATCTTATTGGACAAAGTCCAAAGCCTGCAGGGCACGAATGATTCTGTGTCCATTTAGGAAAGAGAAAGGAGTTTTGAATGTCATTTAGTACAGTCTTGTCTGCCGCAATCAGGGGACTTTACGTCGAGCTGGTCCATGTGGAGGCAGATGTAAGCAGCGGTCTGCCTATGTTCCATATGGTAGGCTATCTTTCGTCGGAGGTGAAGGAGGCTTCTGAGCGTGTCAGGACGGCAATTCGTAATTCTGGGATTCAGATGCCTGTAAAGAAAATGGTAGTGAACCTGGCGCCGGCCACAGTAAGGAAGAAGGGGGCCTCCTTTGACTTGCCGATTGCGCTGGCGGTTTTAGCCTCAATGGGGATTTTTTCGGGAGAACAGCTTAAGGATACGCTGGTAATTGGGGAATTAAGCCTTGATGGGAGCGTCAAAGAGGTGGCGGGGGTGCTTCCCATCGTGATGCGGGCCAGGGAGGAAGGGGTCAAAAGATGTATTCTTCCAAAGCAGAATATTCAGGAGGGAGAGTTGGTTCAGGGGATAGAGCTTTTTGGGGCGGAGCATCTCTTAGAAGCCTGTCGTTACCTAAGGGGAGAGCAGAAGGTATTGGCTGTCACAGGAGGTATGAGACAGGAGGTAAGTAAGGAAAACAAGGAGGATAAGGTTGATTACAGTGATATTAAGGGGCAGGAGGCAGTAAAGCGCGCAGTCGAGGTGGCTGTGGCAGGAGGTCACAACCTGCTGATGGTGGGACCGCCAGGAAGCGGCAAGTCTATGATGGCAAAGCGGGTGACCACCATACTGCCGCCGCCTTCTTCTGAGGAGAGTATTGAGATTACCAAGATTTACAGCGTCCTTGGCATGGTTGACAAGGAGTATCCGCTGATAACAGGAAGACCCTTTCGCAGTGTCCACCACACGGTAACCAGGTCTGCTTTGATTGGAGGCGGTGTGTTACCGGTGCCGGGAGAGATAAGTCTCGCCCATGGCGGGGTGCTGTTTTTAGATGAATTGGCAGAATTCCCCAAGCCTGTGCTGGAGGTGTTAAGACAGCCGTTGGAGGAGAAGCAGATTCGGATTACAAGAAGCCAGGGGAATTTTGTGTTTCCAGCGAATTTCATCCTAATCTGTGCCATGAACCCGTGCCCCTGCGGAAATTATCCGGACTACAACCGATGTACCTGCACGCAGGCGCAGATTCAGCAATATCTTGGGAAAATCAGCCAGCCCTTTTTAGACCGAATCGACATCTGTGCGGAGGCTCCTAGAATCCAGTATGATGCTCTTGCCGGAAAAAAGAAACAGGAGAGTTCAGCCGTTATCCGTGACAGAGTATGCGCTGCAAGGGCAATACAGCAGAAGCGGTACAAGGATAGAGGGATTTTATGTAATTCCATGCTGGGTGTCAGTGAATTAAGAGAAGTCTGCCGGCTCGGAAAAAAGGAGGAGCTGTTGATGCGTAAGGCTTTCGTATCCCTTGGGCTTACGGCAAGGACTTATCACAAGATTCTTAAGGTGGCAAGGACCATTGCCGATTTGGACGCAAGTGAGAAGATTGGGGAAAACCATCTGAAAGAAGCTATTGGATACCGGATGTTGGACAAGAAGTATTGGGGGAGGTGACAGGCGTTGAAGTATGAATATTGGCTTGCGGCGATTTCCTGTTTGTCAGATTCTAAAAAAAGATTGCTGAGAGAAGAATATAAAGAGGGGAGAGCTGTATATTATATAGAAGAAATGCAGTTAAGACGTCTTCCATTCCTTAAGGATAAGGAAGTAGAAGGGATTCTGGCGGCAAAGAAAGAGATAAAACTCCAAAGAGAATGGGAGAGGCTGATAGAGAAAAACATCCGGTTTGTCCCTTATTTCTCAGAAGAATATCCAAAGAAGCTCTCGCAGATTGGGGATGGGCCCTATGCATTGTATGTAAAGGGGAAGCTTCCAAAGGAAGGTAGTCTAAGCGTGGCAATCGTGGGTGCCAGGAAATGTACGCCCTATGGCGAGGAGATGGCTCTGGATTATGGAAAATATCTGGCAGAGCATGGAGTCCAGGTAATCAGCGGAATGGCAAGAGGGGTTGACGGAGCAGGCCATAGAGGGGCGTTAAACGGAGGCGGAGTAACCTTTGGAGTACTGGGCTGCGGTGTGGATATCTGCTACCCGCGGGAGAATATTGGACTGTACATGGATATCCAGAAAAGAGGCGGCGTGATTTCTGAGCAGCTTCCGGCGAAGCCGCCCCTTCCTATGTATTTTCCCATGAGGAACAGAATCATCAGCGGTCTGTCAGATGTTGTGCTGGTGATGGAGGCCAGGGAGAAAAGCGGGTCCTTAATTACAGCGGATCAGGCTTTAGAGCAGGGGAAGGATGTCTATGCACTTCCGGGCCCTGCCACAAGCCGTCTGAGTCTGGGCTGCCATTTTCTGATTCGCCAGGGCGCAGGCATCCTGATATCGCCAAAGGATTTACTGACAGAACTGGGAATTGCGGGAAAGGAGTTAGAACAAAAATCAGACAAAATTGAAAAAATGCTTGAAAATGACGAAAATGTGGTGTATAGTTGTCTCGGTTTCTTCCCAAAGGGGATCAGTCAGCTAATAGAAGAAACAGGACTTAGTGCGCCTGTTCTGATGCAGGAATTGATTTCACTTGAGCTTAAAGGCTGTATACGGGAAGTGTCGAAGAATTATTATATTAGAGTCCGCTGAGGAGTTTCGTTTCTCAATGCGGGCAAATGCTAGTTTTTAATGGAGGAAGCAAGGCTATGGCACGTTATCTTGTAATCGTGGAGTCACCCGCTAAGGTGAAGACAATAAAGAAATTTTTAGGGAGTAGTTATGTGGTGACTGCCTCCAACGGGCATGTGAGAGATCTCCCTAAGAGCCAGCTTGGAGTTGATGTGGAGCATGATTATGAGCCGAAGTATATTACAATTCGGGGGAAAGGAGATATTCTTGCCGGACTTCGCAGGGAAGTCAAGAAGGCAGATAGAGTCTATCTCGCGACTGACCCTGACCGTGAAGGTGAGGCGATATCGTGGCATTTGAGCAAGGCGTTAAAGTTAGAGGATAAGAAGACATACCGGATCAGTTTTAATGAGATTACAAAGAACGCGGTAAAAGCGTCTTTGAAAAATGCAAGGGAAATAGATATGGATCTGGTGGACGCCCAGCAGGCAAGGAGAATCCTTGACAGGGTCGTGGGTTACAAGATTAGTCCCTTATTGTGGGCGAAGGTAAAAAGAGGCTTAAGCGCCGGACGGGTTCAGTCTGTGGCCCTTCGGATTATAGCCGACAGGGAGGAGGAGATTAATGCATTTATTCCGGAGGAATACTGGACTCTGGATGCGAACCTGAAAGTGGAGGGGGAGAGAAAACCTCTTACGGCTAAATTCTATGGTACAGACAAAAAGAAGATGACCATACGCTCCAAAGAGGAGTTGGATAATATCCAAAAAGAGATCGAGGGAGCAGATTATACCGTAGAAGACATTAAAAAGAGTGAGAGGACGAAGAAGGCGCCGGTTCCATTTACCACCAGTACCTTGCAGCAGGAGGCGTCAAAAGCATTGAATTTTGCTACTTCTAAGACCATGCGGATTGCACAGCAGCTTTATGAAGGCGTTGACATTAAGGGGAATGGTACGGTAGGTCTCATTACCTATCTTCGTACAGATTCCACCAGGATATCCGAGGAAGCAGACGCAACTGTGAGAGAGTATATCGGCGCGAATTACGGGCAGGAGTATGTGGCGGCAGGAGAGGCAAAGAACGGCAGCGGGCATAAGAACATTCAGGATGCCCATGAGGCAATCCGTCCTACGGATGTGAGCCGCACACCGGTGGCAATGAAGGAATCCTTAAGCAGAGATCAGTTCCGTCTGTATCAATTAATCTGGAAACGGTTTGTGGCAAGCCGGATGCAGCCTGCAAGGTATGAGACAACCTCTGTCCGGATTGGAGCGGGGCAGTACCGGTTTACGGTAGCGGCGTCGAAGATTGTCTTTGAGGGCTTCCGGTCTGTCTATACGGAATCCGGAGAGGAAAAAGAGGAGAATAACGTACTGCTTAAGAGTCTGGATAAAGATTCCAAGCTTACGAAGATTGATTTTGAGTCAAAACAGCATTTTACACAGCCACCGGCACATTATACAGAGGCGGCGCTGGTAAAGACCCTTGAGGAATGGGGAATCGGGCGTCCCAGTACCTATGCGCCTACCATCTCTACCATCATAGCCAGACGTTATGTGGCTAAGGAAAATAAAAACCTGTATCTGACCGAAATTGGGGAAGTGGTCAACAACATAATGAAGCAGTCCTTTCCCAGCATTGTGGATGTGAATTTTACTGCCAATATGGAGAGCCTTCTTGATGGTGTCGCAGAAGGGAAGGTAAACTGGCGGACAATTATTGAGAATTTTTATCCTGATCTTGAGGAGGCTGTAGAAAAAGCAGAGGAAGAACAGGAGCAGGTAAAGATTGAAGATGAGGTGACGGATGTGGTCTGTGACCAGTGTGGACGTAATATGGTCATCAAATACGGGCCTCACGGACGTTTTCTTGCCTGTCCGGGATTTCCAGAGTGCAGAAACACCAAGCCTTATCTTGAGAAGATCGGGGTTCCATGTCCTGTGTGCGGCAAAGAGGTGGTGCTGCGCAAGACGAAGAAGGGAAGAAAATATTATGGGTGTGAGGATAATCAGGAATGTGATTTCATGTCCTGGCAGAAGCCTTCACTTAAGAAATGTCCTCGATGCAATAGTTATATGGTTGAGAAGGGGAACAAGCTTCTATGCAGCGATGAACAGTGCGGATATGTAGAAAATATCGAAAATAAAGAAAATAACAAGAAATAAGTAAGAATTGCGAAAAATAATTTGGATATTCATTGAAAAAAATAGAATTGTATGATAACATTACTTGCAAAGGATGGAGGTATGTCAATGAGTGTACAATTATTAGATAAGACCAGAAAGATCAATAAATTACTGCACAATAATAATTCAAGTAAGGTAGTATTTAATGATATTTGTGAAGTACTTACTGAAATCTTGGATTCTAATGTGCTGGTAGTGAGCAGGAAGGGAAAGGTACTTGGAGGAAGCAAGTGCGGCAATGTACCGTATATCAAAGAGCTGATTGAGCAGGAGGTAGGCAGTCATATTGATCCGATGCTTAATGAGAGGCTGTTGAGTATCCTGTCAACTAAGGAAAATGTGAATCTGCAGACCCTTGGATTTTCAGGAGGTGCTGTACAAGGATATCAGGCAATCATCACTCCGATTGATATTGCGGGAGAACGTCTTGGAACGCTGTTCATCTATAAGAAAGAGCAGATGTATGAGATTGATGATATTATTTTAAGTGAATATGGAACTACAGTGGTTGGTTTGGAGATGCTTCGCTCTGTGAATGAAGAAAGTGCGGAGGAGAGCAGGAAGGAGCATATTGTGCAGTCAGCCATCAGTACACTGTCATATTCGGAGTTGGAGGCAATCATCCATATTTTTGAGGAATTGGATGGCACGGAAGGAATCCTGGTGGCAAGCAAGATTGCAGACAGGGTTGGGATTACCAGGTCCGTAATTGTCAATGCCCTTCGTAAATTCGAGAGCGCGGGAGTGATTGAGTCGCGCTCATCAGGAATGAAGGGAACTTACATCAAGGTAGTGAATGATTATGTATTTACAGAATTGGAACATATTAAGGCAGAACGTATGAAATAGCTGATTTATGCTTTTTGTATGTAAAGAGGAGAGCAAAAGTATGTATGAGGGATGCCGGGCGGATATCAGGATGAACCGGATGGTGCTCAAAGAGGGCAGGTTTGACGAGAAGGTTCATCACTGCAGTATTATCACGTATAAACCGGAGGAAGAATGCATATACTTGGTAGCAGAGGATACGGATGTTACAGAATTTTCGCTGGATGGGAATTATGAATGTAGGATTAAGGTGTCGAAAGGGGACACGGCATGTATCGGCTCCATTGTGGAAAGATACTGGAACAAGGCGGGAAGGGTGTTAAAATTCCGTATTAAAAATGGATTTTATAAAAATCTTGTAAACTAAATATAAAGTGTGTTGACAAAGTCATAAGAGAGTGCTATTTTATTACTAGAGTTTTTTAGCACTCTCTTTTTGTGAGTGCTAACAAAAAAGCAGATATAATTAAAGGAGGCATAAATTATGAAGTTAGTACCATTAGGAGACAGAGTTGTATTGAAGCAGTTGATTGCAGAAGAAACTACTAAGTCAGGAATCGTGATTCCCGGACAGTCTAAGGAGAAGCCGCAGCAGGCAGAGGTTATTGCAGTCGGACCTGGCGGAACCGTAGATGGGAAAGAAGTGAAGATGAATGTATCAGTCGGACAGCAGGTAATTTATTCCAAGTATTCAGGAACAAACGTTGAGGTTGATGACGAAGAATATATCATTGTAAAGCAGGATGATATTCTTGCAATCTGTGAGTAACCATTATCTTAACAGGAATTCAGTAATTATATTATAGGAGGAGTAACAATTATGGCAAAGGAAATCAAATACGGCGCAGAAGCCAGAAGCGCACTTGAATCAGGAGTAAATCAACTGGCAGATACAGTAAGGGTAACGCTTGGACCAAAGGGACGCAACGTTGTTCTGGATAAGTCCTTCGGCGCACCATTAATCACCAATGACGGTGTGACGATTGCAAAAGAGATTGAGCTTGAGGATGCATTTGAGAACATGGGAGCTCAGCTTATCAAAGAAGTTGCATCTAAGACCAATGACGTTGCAGGCGACGGAACAACAACTGCCACTGTACTTGCACAGGCTATGGTGCATGAGGGAATGAAGAACCTGGCAGCAGGCGCGAACCCGATTATTCTGCGCAAGGGTATGAAGAAGGCTACTGATACAGCGGTAGAGGCAATCGCGAAGATGTCAAGCAAGTTAAAAGACAAAGACCAGATTGCAAGGGTAGCCGCAATTTCAGCAGGCGACGATGAAGTAGGCGAGATGGTTGCCGACGCAATGGAGAAGGTTTCCAACGACGGCGTTATTACGATTGAAGAATCTAAGACCATGAAGACTGAGCTGGACCTGGTAGAAGGTATGCAGTTTGACCGTGGATATGTATCTGCTTACATGGCTACAGATATGGATAAGATGGAAGCAGTTCTGGAGGACCCGTATATTCTGATTACAGACAAGAAGATTTCCAATATTCAGGATATCCTTCCGCTGTTAGAGCAGATTGTACAGTCCGGCGCAAGATTACTGATCATTGCCGAGGACGTAGAGGGCGAGGCTCTTACAACACTGATTGTCAACAAGCTGCGTGGAACCTTTAATGTAGCGGCAGTCAAGGCTCCGGGATATGGCGACAGAAGAAAAGAGATGCTTAAGGATATTGCAATCCTGACAGGTGGTCAGGTTGTATCTGACGAGCTTGGAATGGATCTGAAAGAAACCACCATGGACCAGTTGGGACGTGCGAAGTCTGTTAAGATTCAGAAGGAGAACACCGTTATCGTTGACGGTCTGGGCGACAAGAAGGAGATTGCTGACCGTGTTGCACAGATTAAGATGCAGATTGAGGAGACCACTTCTGATTTCGATAAAGAGAAGCTTCAGGAGAGACTTGCGAAGCTGGCAGGCGGCGTTGCAGTAATCCGTGTGGGCGCTGCGACTGAGACAGAGATGAAGGAAGCAAAACTCCGTATGGAGGATGCTCTTGCAGCTACAAGAGCAGCAGTAGAAGAAGGAATCATTGCAGGAGGCGGTTCTGCATATATCCACGCAGCAAAAGAGGTTGCCGCTATGGCAGATAAGTTAAGCGGAGACGAGAAGACAGGCGCTAATGTTGTATTGAAGGCGCTGGAATCCCCATTATTCCACATTGCAGCCAATGCCGGACTGGAAGGCTCTGTGATTATCAATAAGGTAAAAGAGTCCAAAGCAGGCGCAGGGTTCGATGTACTGACAGAGAACTATGTGGATATGGTAGAAAGCGGAATTCTTGATCCGGCTAAGGTTACAAGAAGCGCTCTGCAGAATGCAACAAGCGTTGCATCTACACTTCTAACAACGGAATCTGTTGTTGCTAATATTAAAGAAGAAACTCCGGCTATGCCGGCAGGCGCAGGCGGTGGAATGGGCATGATGTAAGAGTTGTGTTTGACGCAACCAGTGTATAAGATTTTGAGGACTTCTCGTATGAGGAGTTCTCTTTTTCTATACCTGAAGGTTATGCTTTACGGTGTGCCTTTGGGTATACTTTGGGTATACTTTTGATGGACGGTTGCACAGTTGTGTGAGGTATGATACAATAATATAAATCACATTACAGGGTAAGATATTTTTGCGCTTTCCCAATAAAGACTAGGGAGGACTAGAGGATGAATGATTTTTATACAGAACAACTGGTAAAAAAGCAGACAGATATGAAGGATATTTTGATTAAGGCAATATTAGTTTCAGCCACCATTGTTTCATTTGTAATTATAATGATGTACCCTATTGGGCTGCTCCTTCCAATCATTATGATTGTATTTGATGTGTTTATGTTCCGTCGGCTCAATGTGGAGTATGAATATTTATTTTTGAACGGTGATTTAGATATTGACAAGATTATGAATAAGTCAAAGAGAAAGAAAGTGTTTAACGCCAATGTATCCGATATGGAGCTGCTGGCGCCAGTTGATGCAGCAGAGCTTAGTCAGTATCGGAATGCGAGAACGCTGGATTTTTCTTCCCGCACCGGACAGGCGAAGATGTACGCCCTGGTGTTGTCCGGACAGGGTGAGACCCGTAAGGTAATCTTTGAGCCCAACGAGACGATTGTGGAGGGCTTCTACATGCTGGCGCCAAGGAAAGTAATACGATAGAAATCATTGGAAGAAGTTTAAGCTGTTACAAAAGTCTGAAAAAGTATAAGAAATCAGTTGACAAATGCTATCATAATTAGTTATGATAGCATTTAAATATATTAAGATATATGTTTCCAGTGCTACTAATTTTAAGAGAAAGAGAGGAATGAAAATCATGGGAAAGATTATCGGAGAAGGAATTACATTTGATGACGTTTTGTTAGTGCCGGCATATTCAGAAGTAGTTCCGAATCAGGTAGACCTGTCAACCAATTTGACAAAAAGCATTAAACTGAATATACCGATGATGAGTGCGGGGATGGATACAGTTACAGAACACCGGATGGCCATTGCCATGGCTCGTCAAGGGGGAATCGGTATTATTCATAAGAATATGTCCATGGAGGCGCAGGCGGAAGAAGTGGACAAGGTAAAACGTTCCGAGAATGGTGTCATCACGGACCCGTTCTATCTGTCGCCAGAGAATACTCTGGAGGATGCCAATAATCTGATGGGAAAATTTCGGATTTCCGGTGTTCCGGTTACGGAGAATGGGAAGCTGGTTGGCATTATTACAAACCGTGATTTAAAGTTTGAAGAAGATTTCTCTAAGAAGATCAAGGAGTCTATGACCTCCGAAGGTCTCATCACAGCCCATGAAGGGATTACATTGGAGGAAGCCAAGACCATACTTGCCAAGGCAAGGAAGGAGAAGCTTCCAATCGTAGATAAGGATTTCAATCTAAAAGGCCTAATTACCATTAAAGATATTGAAAAACAGATTAAATACCCATTGTCTGCCAAGGATTCACAGGGACGTCTTCTGTGCGGAGCTGCAATCGGGATTACCGCAAACTGCTTAGAGCGTGCCAGGGAGTTGGTGAATGCAAAGGTGGATGTGGTGGTCATGGATTCTGCCCACGGACATTCTGCAAATGTAATCCGCACAGTGGACATGGTAAAATCCAAATTCCCAGAGCTCCAGGTAATTGCCGGAAATGTGGCCACGGGCGAGGCGGCTGAAGCATTGATTAAGGCGGGCGTGGATGCAGTAAAGGTAGGAATTGGTCCAGGCTCTATCTGTACGACGCGTATTGTGGCAGGAATCGGTGTACCACAGATTACAGCAGTTATGGATTGCTATGAGACAGCGGATAAATACGGCATCCCGATTATTGCCGACGGTGGAATTAAGTATTCTGGAGACATGACGAAGGCCATTGCGGCAGGAGCCAATGTGTGCATGATGGGAAGCATTTTTGCCGGATGTGATGAAAGTCCGGGAACCTTTGAGCTGTTCCAGGGCAGAAAGTACAAGGTATACCGCGGCATGGGCTCTATTGCGGCCATGGAGAACGGAAGCAAAGACCGATACTTCCAGTCTGACGCAAAGAAGCTGGTGCCGGAAGGCGTGGAAGGACGTGTTGCATATAAGGGAACAGTGGAGGATACGGTATTCCAGTTGATGGGCGGTCTTAGGTCCGGTATGGGCTACTGCGGCGCACATACAATTCAGGAATTGAAGGAGAACGGAAAATTCGTGAAGATTTCTGCGGCATCCTTAAAGGAGAGCCATCCTCACGATATACATATTACCAAAGAGGCTCCGAACTACAGTGTAGACGAGTAAGGTTACGAAATTATATCCAAAGCATCTCTATGATGGACAGGCAATATATTTGCTTGGAGAATTGGTTACAGGAGAGAGGTTATTAAATGAAAAGTGATTTTGGAACGACGACAAAGGGAGAGCATGCTGCATTATATACATTAAAGAATAAGAAGGGTATGGAGATTGCAGTCTCGGATTATGGCGCTGTGCTTGTGAAGGTTCTGGTTCCTGACAGGGATGGCAATCTGGCTGATGTGGTTCTTGGTTATGATGATGTGAAGGGCTATGAGGCGGGAACGCTGTATTTTGGCGCTACGGTGGGAAGGGTAGCCAACCGTATCGGGGGCGGGTCTTTTGAGCTGAATGGAAAGACCTATAAGCTTACGCAGAACGATAACCAAAATACTCTCCATGGCGGAACAGAGTATTATGACAAACGGATGTGGAAGGTGGAGGCGGCAGACGAAAGCCACGTTAGCTTAGTTCTTCACAGTCCTGACGGTGATCAGGGATTTCCAGGAGAGATGGATATCCATGTGACCTACACGCTGACCGAAGAAAATGAGGTGAAGCTTCATTATCATGCGGTTCCTGACAGGGATACCTTGCTGAATCTTACGAATCACAGCTATTTTAACCTTTCCGGACACGCTTCTGGAAAGGTTCTTGATCAGGAGGTCATAATCTGTGGGGACGCGTACACCAGGGCAGATAAAGAGTCCATACCCACCGGCGAGCTTGTCTGCGTTGAGGGAACGCCCATGGATTTTCGGAAAGGGAAGCCAATCGGCAGAGACATTGAGTCAGACTATGAGGCACTAATATTCGGGCAGGGCTATGACCATAACTGGGCGCTTGACGGGAGGGGAAGCCGTCAGGCTGCAGCCATGTATTCGGAACAGAGCGGAATTGAGATGAAGGTGTACACAGACCTTCCGGGTATGCAGTTTTATACCGGAAACTTTATTGAGAGCGAGAGGGGCAAGAAGGGTGCAGTCTACAGGAAACGACAGGCGGCATGTTTTGAGACACAGTATTTTCCAGACGCTGTGCATAAGGAGGCGTTTGAGGGGCCTGTGGTAAGGGCAGGGGAAGTCTACGACACTGTCACAACCTATCAATTTTCCCAAAGATAACTGTGTCGGTCTTTCCGTCTGAAATGTAGGAATGAAACAGCAAATGGGCTGTCGGGATGCGTTATGAAAGGTCATTTCCCGATGGCTCTTTTTTGCTTGGGGCGGCAGACTTTTTCACCTCTTCATAAATTTCTAAGGAATTTTTTACGAAAAGATAAATAGTATATGTTATGATAAGAATAGAATACAAATCGGAGAAAGACATGAAGAAAACGAAGAAAACAAGCCGCAGAAAAATTACCAATGTACAGAAGCGTGTACAAAAGAGAAGAAGGATTCAGTACTACCTGCGAATGGGTCTGGTTATCCTGGTTGTATTGCTGATTATCCTTTTACTAATCAAACTTTTTAAGCCTGACTGGCTGGCCGGAAAAAAAGATGAGCCAGAGGCGGAAAAATTTGAAGCAATCGAGCCGGAGATTGATGTGGAGTTGTTGACGGTGAATCCCTATTCAAGACCGGGCGAGCCTACCAGCAAGATTACGGGGATTGTGGTTCATTATACGGCGAATCCAGGGGCGTCTGCAATCGATAACCGGAATTATTTTGAAGGATTAAAGGATACCCATACCACCCAGGCAAGCAGTAACTTCATAATCGGGCTGGAGGGGGAGATTATACAGTGCGTCCCCACCTGGGAGGTGGCGTACGCCTCCAATGAGCGCAATATAGATACCGTATCTATTGAGTGCTGTCATCCCGACGAGACGGGGAAATTCAACGACGATACATATCGGTCCATGGTACAGTTATGCGCATGGCTGTGTATGAAATTTGAGCTGAATGAGGAAAGCCTTATCCGCCATTATGATGTGACCGGAAAGCTCTGTCCTAAGTATTTTGTGGAGAATGAGGAGGCATGGAAGAAGTTTAAGAAGGATGTGGGGACGACCCTGGCGGATTTCTGAGGAAATGAACTATTTCAAAGTAACAGTTCTGCCTGCAACCGCGCACTTGCTGCGCGGTTAGCAGCCAATGAATTGGAGCAGCTGGGAATCCGCCTCTTTGCCGCAGG
>ERZ808028.288-NODE-288-length-50099-cov-13.938927_pt1 | contig 50099 bp, 42 predicted proteins | sample MGYA00380184_ERZ808028 | MGnify/ENA primary metagenome ERZ808028 (study PRJEB31490, sample SAMN06133397) | mouse gut metagenome | isolation source: J8_1 | host: mice | place: China: Chengdu | collected 2015-05 ...
AGAGGGCATACATTTTTGACAGTTCCTTTAATCGGTTTAGTTTCTGCCCCTTTGACAAATGCACTGTTTCAAGCTGACTGTATTTCTGTTCCCTATCCGCTGTAAAGTTCACAAGGCTCTCAAAGCTGTCTATCTTCCTTGTCGTGATGAATTTCTCCGCATTGTCGGCTGACTGCTGTATTTTTAATCTGCGTACTTTTGTACGTTGCGTACTGTGCGCTGTGAAGTTCCTGCTTGGCAAGCATGAGTATTTCTTTCGCCTGTTCCAACAGCATATTGTTCTTGACGATTTCCCGATTGATATTGCCCCTCTCGGTCTGTATTCCTTTACGCTCTAAAGCGTTGGCAATCGCCCCGATATGGATAGTCGGCTCTCTGTCAATTCCCTGTTCCTTAAAAGAACGGTGTTCCCAATGAAGCGCAATCCCTAACTGCTCATTGGTGGCATTGATTGTATCGGCTAAATCCTTGCGCCACATTTTGGCGTTCTCTTTGCTGTTCCAGTCGGTGCTGTTGGCGGTCTGACATTTCCACTGTTTCCTGTTCCGTTTGTCAACTTTCTGCTGACCTGTCTTTTTATCAATCACTGGTATCTTTTGTCATTCCACACCGCTCCCGCTTTCATTTTCGGCATGGGAGAGAACGGTTTGTGGGGGAGTGGTTTCTCGGCTTTCCGCTTTAATTTTGGAGATATATCTGCATTGTGACGCTTGCGTCACATTGCACTCCCTTGTCTGCAATGCAACCGATAAGATACGGTTTAACTCGCCCTCATCATAGCGGTAGCAGTCGGGAAAATACTTCACGACAATGCCGCCCATGATGTATTTGTGGTGATTCTCGGCTTTGCGTTTCTTCTCGTTCTGTTTTTTCTTTTCATTGACTACACGCTGTTTTGCCTGTTGCAATACCTGCAATGCCTTTTCTAAGTTTTTGCTTGTGTCATTCTTGCTCTCAATCATTTTTGATACCTCATTCTTTCTAAAATAAATTGCCTGCAATTTATTTTTGCTGTGCTTGGTAGTTTCTGAAATAAAAAAGGTAACTGATTTTCTGTTAAGATAAATCGCTACCTAAAGGTAAACAATATTCAATTTTTACATCCTTTTTCTGTTCTGATTTTCCCCGACAAACTGGAATTTCGCATCTCTATAATTCATCTTCTGAGTGGATGTCTAACCCATTCTTTCGTATTTCATCCAATTGACCAGCACTTAGCGTCCCTGCCCGATAAAGCAATAGGTACTCGTTTTCAATCGAACTGTCAAATATCAGCAGGTCATCGGTATTGATTGTAACCTTAACTCCATTCTCATACAGTATCTTAATAGGGTGGTCTCTATATCCAATTGCATATCCAAGCATTACGTTACTGCTCGGGCAGACATTCAGCTGTATCCGATTATCTGCGAGAAATCGCATGACCTTCTCCGATGCGGCCGCGTTTATCCCATGGTGAACTTCACTAAGCCCTAATACTTCAACTGCCCGCATGACATTCTCTGCTGGTCCGGTTTCACCTACATGCATTTTCTTGGACAAATGATATTGTTCCGCTTTTCTATACAATGGCAAAAAAGCCTCAAATGGCTGCACATTCTCGCCACCGCATACATCAATCGACTTGAAAAAGCCGGTGGAAATATAACGATCGATTTTTTCAGCCTCCTGTTCGACATTGCAAGCTGAAATATATGTAATCTCAGGTTCAAACACTGTATTGGAACAATATTTTAAATGAAAATCTCCGATAATGGATTTGAACGCATCCATCCCACCAATCAGATCAATTTCCGAAGCCCCAAAATTCATCGAAAGCCTCTTGATATTATTCCTCCTCGCTTCTGCAAAAGCGCCTTCCCATCTTATGAGCATCCCTCCAATATCTTTGCAGTATGGCTTGATAGTAGCTGTAAACCATTCCTGCATTCCTCTAAGTCCGTCAAATCTGTCGGGCGGTTTTGGGAAACTGCATTTCAGGTGTTCTTCCAACCAAGCTCTCCTGCATCCTTTGGTAGAATGATTGTGGATATCACTCTTTGGGACTTCCAGCAATTTGACTATATCATTCTCTAACAGACCTTCACAAAACAGGTTTTGCATATCATTGCTCCTTTCATATCTATCTTTACAAATTTAAATTGCCTTACTTAACCTCCAATTCTATCGCATTCAAACACACTAACAACTTCCGATTTGTTAAATTGTTCAATGTCATTATCTTACCACAAACGCCTACACAATTCCATTAAATTTTGCTTAATCTCCTTTTGCCTTATTCTTTGCAATCATCATTTGCCGAAGCGATGGAACATCGCTTTGCCTGTATCCCTCGGCTCGGTGCTGACCGCCCTCGGCTTTCGGTAGCTGACGTATGACTTCGGAAAGGAATAGGTCTTAGATATTTTGTCCTGCCCTTCCTGTTAAATATCTGCTTGATATGACTGTTTTTGCCCTTTATCAAGACTGGCATACTGTATAACCTCTTTTATGGTCTTTGCAACTATCTCCATGACGTGATTCGCTTTGATACGGTGCGCCGACTGGCACAATGTCCCGACTGGCTGTTTCGCATAATTACCGCACACATACATGGGAACACGTTTTCCATTGTTTACCCTGTGGACATACATCTTTCCGCTACAACCAGCGCAATACATTAAACCTGTTAGTGGGTGCGCTTCGCCCCAACCGTCAGGATACCGCCTTACCTGTCCTCTGATGCGCTGTACGTTGTCAAAGGTTTCTTGGTCGATAATCGGCGCATGGGTGTCCTCAAAGATTAACCACTGGTCTTTATCTACATAATGGCTCTTTTTATCCTTGAAATGCTTGCGTGTCTTGAAATTTACCGTATGCCCTAAATATTCATGTTTCTGTAAGATATGCGCTATGGTGGAACTCGTCCATTTGTAGGGATATTTAATCTCCCTATTCTGCCACAATCCAACGCCCAACTGCGCTTGGTGGCAGGCAGGAATGGGGATATGCTCCGCTGTGAATTGTGTCGCAATCTGATACGGACCGTAACCCTCCAAAGTCATTCGGAATATCCGTTTGACAATGGGCGCTGCCACTTCATCAATTATCCATTGGTTTTTGTCCTCACTGTCTTTCAGATAGCCATACGGCGGACTGCTCGCAACGTGCTTTCCGCTTTCGCCCTTTGCCTTAAACGTAGACTTGATTTTCTTGCTGATGTCCTTTGCATAGTATTCATTGATTACATCTCGGAACGGGAGGAAATCATCATCAAATCCCGAACCTGTATCAACTCCCTCGTTGACCGCAATCAGTCTTACATTCGCCCTTCGCAATTGCTCCCGTAACATTCCCATCTGCACATAATTTCTTCCCAGTCGGCTCATGTCTTTCACAATGATAGTGCCGATATTGCCTTTTTCTACCTCCGCAAGCATGGCTTGCAATCCCTCACGTTCAAAGGTAGTGCCGGAAATTCTGTCATCAGTAAAGTGGCGTATGCCCGTAAAGCCGTTCTTTTCGGCATAATCCTCAAGCATTGCCTTTTGGTTGGAAATGCTGTTGCTCTTTTGTATTTATTTTGATTAAGAAGTCTTTTATATTTTATAACTCCATATGCAGATTAATCTTCTTTTCTCGGCTTGACATATATTTCGTACTGCGATATAGTATAAATATCGAAGTGCGATATATCGCAGTAATGTATATGAAAAGAGGTGATTGCGATGGATGCACATATCAAGAAGGTTTATGTTCCTATGACGGAAACAGGCTTTTATATTCTTCTGTGCCTTCGACAGGCAAATCATGGCTATGGTATTGTTCAAAAGGTGAATGAGTTGACAAAGGGTGCGATCGTACTGGCGCCGGGAACCATGTATGGAAGCCTGTCCAAGATGGAAAAGGATGGTCTGATTCGGTTTGTCAGGGAAGAGGAAAAAAGAAAAATCTATATCATTACGGCACTAGGAAATGAAGTGCTAGAGATCGAGATGAAACGAATCGAGCGGTTATATAGAAATATGGAGGAGATGAAGTAATGGGAGATAAAAAGGTTATTTTCAAACTATTTACCATCTATCAGTACCAGCAGGAGGAAGAATATTTGTGTGCTATGCATGCGCAGGGATGGAGGGTGACAAAGATTTCATTTCCCGGTTTCTATCAATTTGAAAAGTGTGAGCCGAAGAGCGTTACTTATCGTCTGGATTATAATCAAGAGGGATTGACAAACAAAACAGAGTACGTTCAGATGTTTTATGACTGCGGCTGGGATTATTTGTTTGAGTTTATGGGATATGCCTATTTCTGCAAGCAAACGGAGCATAGTCGCGAGAATGAAGAAATATTCTGTGATGACTTCTCAAGACTAGAGATGATGAAACGTGTTTTTCAAAGCAGAATCATTCCGCTGATTATACTGTTTGCATGTATGATTCTGCCGCAGTTTTTCGTGATTACGACAGGATACGGTGGATTCATACAGGAGGTGCTGTCTGTCTGCATGTTACTGTTTACAATGTCGTATTTGGTGATATTTAGTGTGACGGCGTATCAGTTTTATCAATATGAGAAAAGGGTATTTCCAGAAAAAGCAGGTATCAAATATAAGTATTGCGGCATATTCAGTTTCATTGTGCTGGTCGCGGTCAGTATGGGAATACTTTTATATATTACGAATGATTCTGTTTACATGGTGTCAGAGCGGGCAGATGGCTATACGATAGAAGCAGAGCGATTGAACACCAGCATAGTGAGGGAATATGACTTCCAAAAAGGAGATCTCATAGCAGTAAAACATGAACATGGTGGCGGGGAGATTTCTATTCGCATTGGAGAAAAGGACAAAGCACCTATTTTTACAGGAAACAGTTATGGCGAGATGGGGGATTTCTCGGTTGAGATTCAAGCGGCTGGACAGTATGAAATTGAGTGTATTGGCAGGCGCGCAAAAGGCGTTTTGAGATTTGATCTAAAGTGATTGGGCAGCGAGAAAACGGCAGTTTGTGTGTATCTTGGATTGCGTGACCTTGTGGCGTAAGATTGACGAGGGCAGTGTTCCATGTTACAGTAGTAGCATGGAAATCAGTTCTTATGCACAGGCCCCGTACAATAGAAATAAGCTGCTAAGGCGGCGCACGGGTCGCGCGGGAGTATGGGAAGGCAGTATTCCCCTGCTCAATTGGAGGGAGGCTGGCTGTGGGGAGATTCTTAAATATAGGAAATGACAGATATGAAGCATTTTCCAAAACCAAGTATTTCATAGACAAGACAGAGATGTTGAATGTACTGCTGGAAAAGGATGCGGACGAAAAATTTATTTGCAGCAGCAGACCGCGCAGATTTGGCAAATCCATCACTGCCAATATGATGACAGCATATTTTAGCAAAGGAGCCGATTCAAGGAGTCTGTTTGAGCCGCTCAAGTGTACGAAAAATGAGTTGTTTTTGAAGAATATGAACCAGTATGATACAATTTTTGTGGATATTCAAGCGCAGTTTGTCACCGCAGCAGCGATTGGAACCAACCCCAATCAGTATATCAGCAGACTGGTGGTGAAGGAATTAAAAGATGCGTATCCAGAATGGATACAGGAGGAAGATTCTCTGAATACAGCGCTGGGAATCATCAATCAGGAGACGGGAAATCAGTTTGTCATTATTTTTGATGAGTGGGACTATCCAGTCCGAGAGCTGGAGATCAAGAGCAAAGAACGGTCGGATTACATTGATTTTCTTCGAATATTATTTAAGAGCAGTGACGCCATGTCCTATATCCGCCTTGCATATCTTACAGGCATTTTGCCGATGGTTCGCGCCAAGGGACAGTCTGCGGTCAATAATTTTCATGAATATACCATGATACGCCCCAAGGATTTAGGGGAGTATATCGGTTTTACGGAGGAGGAGGTGGCATGGCTGTGCGGGCAGTATCATGCTGATTTTCAGAAAATGAAAGAGTGGTACAATGGCTACAATATCAACGGCAGGGCAATTTACAATCCGCTGTCGGTCGTGCGTGCAGTCGCGGAGAAAGACTTTGGACAGTTCTGGACCGAGACCGGGACGTATGAGGATATTGGAGAGCTCATCAACCGCAACTTTGACGGGCTTCGTGAGGCTGTGATTGAGATGTTGTCAGGCAATCGGATTCCTGTCAATGTGACAGGCTGCAAAAATGATATGCACACGTTTGCGGACAAAAATCAAGTGATTACAACCCTGATTCATCTGGGATATTTTGCGTATGATAAAGCTGAGCAGGAAGCATATGTGCCAAACAAGGAAATTCAGGAGGTCTTTTATAAATATCTGGAAAATGAGACCGGAGATAATTTGTCCACATACATGAAACTTTCGGAAGAAATCGCGGAGGCGGTGCTGACGATGGAGGAAAGCCGGACAGCAGCGCTCATACAGCAGGTGCACAGCGATTTTATTTCCAGCATTGAGTACAATGACGAAAATTCGTTAAGCTGTACGATCACCGTCGCACTGCTTGCGCTGTTTCAGTACTATCATAAACCGATCAGGGAATTTCCATGCGGAAAAGGATTTGCGGATATTGTTTATCTGCCGCTTGCAAAATATCCGAACCGTCCTGTCATTGTCGTGGAATTAAAATGGAACAAAAGCGCCGCGACAGCGGTCACACAGATTAAGGAGCGCAGCTATCCGGCGTCTTTGCAGGAGTATGCTGGTGAAATTTTGCTGGTAGGCGTCACTTATGACAAAAAGACAAAAGAACACCAGTGCAGGATAGAAAGTTTTCAAAAAGAGGATAGATGAAAACACGAATCGGTTGATTATATGCGCAAACTGCGTGGGAAATGCATATGATAATCATAAAAAGCGAGGAACGCGAAAATGGATTATTACAGTGCATTTCCTTTTTATATGGGCTATCAGGGATACGGGCAGTGGGCGCAGCCCGGCATGGTGCAGGAGGACAGGATTCTCGAAGATCTTGAATATTTGCAGCAGATGTATCCTACGTATGCCAGAAAATACCAGAGTGTGATCAGCAGTGTTGTTGACAAGATGGACTACGAGGGGAGCTTTATCTACGACCAGTATCCCGATAAACTGACAATGCGCCGCATGGTGGACAGTGTGATGGCAGTCATTAAAAATAACGAAGATACAGAAAAAGCTGCTCCGGTGCAGCGCGATGTCATGCCGCCCCAGATGATGCCCGAAAATGCTGTGCAGAATATTTCAGAGCAGGATATGGCTGTCAGCAATATGACAGACCGAATGCCGCCCAAGGGCGTACTTACAGAGAATGCACCGTGGCATGAGAAAGAGCCATGGATTCGGGAACTTGTCACGGTGCTGATGTGTTATGAGATTCTGACGCGCAGAAGAAAGAATACCAGACAAAATTATTACCAGTTTTAATTAAAAAAGTATGAATTTCATTGACTTATCGGTAATATTGAGGTTATAATAATAACATCGTGCAGCCGGGGCGTTAGCGGTGCCTTGTACCCACAATCCGCTATAGTGGGGGTGATAAACGACGGAGGGTCTGCGTTTGTGTAGCTGCCCTTTATAAGTGGCGTTGAAGTTTGGGTCTCACGCAATGTGTGCCGTTGAACCGTGTCAGGACAGGAATGTAGCAGCACTAAGGCGGATTTCATATGTGCCGTGAGGGTGCCTGGCGGAGTTAACTGTAGAGGTAACGTACATGGGCATAGGATTCGAAGCCGTTTGCACGATAAAAAAATGGTTACTTTTAAGAGGAGTCGTGAAGAGGAAAGATTATGAAAAGAAACAAGATGAAAAAGAAAGGGATTGCCTTACTGCTGGCTTTGACGATGGCAGCAGCAGCGATGACAGGCTGCGGTGACAAAAAGGATCCAGAACCTGTGAAAGAGCTTGATTTTGCAGATATTGCAGGAGATACAACCAATGATGCGGACAACGCACCGGAGTCGCCGGATGTGGAGGAGTCTTTCACCGAACAGGCGGAGGAGGAGACTAGAGAGGGAATGTACCGCAGTGAGATCACGAATGAGTGGATTGACGAGAGCTTGAAGAACCAGCGTCCGATTGCAGTAATGGTAGATAATGAAAAAACTGCGCTGCCGCATTTTGGTCTCACGGAGGCAGATGTGGTATATGAGCTTATGAATAGTACTGCAAACGGCAGAATTACCCGTCTTATGGCAGTTGTCAAGGACTGGGGAAAGATTGAGCAGTTTGGCAGTATCCGCAGTACCAGAGATACAAATATCATGCTCGCAGCAGAGTGGAATGCAGTGCTGTGCCATGACGGAGGTCCGTTCTATATTGACAAGTGGATTGCAAAGGATTATTCGGCGAATTTCAGCGGCGGATTTTCCCGCGTGAACAATGGAAAGTCGAGAGAGTTTACAGAATACATCTGTGCAGGCGATCTCGATAAGAAATTTGCCAATTCAAAATATTCAACGGAGTACAATGAATTTTATCCGGGACAGCATTATGTATTCTCGAACTCGGCGGTCGATCTGACCACGATGGGCGAGACGATGGACTGTACCGAGATTGAGCTGCCCTTCCCGCACAACAGCTCAAGACTTCAATACAATGAGTCAACAGGAACATATGATTATTATGAGTATGGCAGTGCACATACAGACCCGCAGCACGGCAATGCGCAGCTTACTTTTAAGAATCTGCTGATTCAGGATACGACATTTTCCCAGCATGACCAAAATGGTTATCTGATCTACAATGCGATTGATTCTGGCCGTGATGCATATTACATTACAGAGGGCAAGGCAGTCGAGGTGACATGGATTAAGGCAGGAGAGAATGAGCCGACAATTTATCTGAATAAACAGACTGGTGAGCAGATTGAGATGAACACCGGCAAGACATATGTGGCACTTGTTCCGTCAGATTCATGGAATGATGTCGTTATAAAATAAAATCAGAAGGCGTAGGAAACCGTTATTTGCGGTGCCTGCGCCTTTGTTTTACGGCTATGTGAAATGCATAACCTTGGCTTTTGTCCTCCGTCAGACGAAAAGTCAGATTTTAAAAGGCTCGAAAAATGTTCGGTAAATTAACTAAAAACAAGTTACGAAATTTTGCGAAAATTCCGATAGCAATTTTTTCCATAACAAGCTATAATGAATTTATCTAATAAAATCGGATGGAGGTTATAGGTTATGGAAAAGAAACGGGTGACTGCCAGCGTGCTGGCGCTGCTGATGGTGTTTATGACAGTTGTGTCAGTTTTGACACCGGGCATGACAGCGCAGGCAGCTGGAACAACACTGATTGTCCACTATGGCGGAAGGGCAGACAACAGCTATGAAGGGTGGAACCTGTGGATCTGGGAAGAAGGAAGGGAAGGACAGCAGGTTGATTTTACCGATGAAGATGCGTTCGGCAAAGTGGCTGTGTACCAGACCAACAGGAAACCGTCAAGCATCGGATTTATCGTGCGCTTAAACCAGTGGGAGGACAAGGATATGGGCGATGACAGATTTGTCACAGTGGACGGGGAGACCGTCGAAATCTGGGTGACGAGCGGCGAGGCAGAATTTGCCACAGCAGCGCCCGATGGAGCAGAGGCTTATGATCTTGCAGCACTTGAGGAAGCTCGCCTGAATGTGTACAATGAGGAGGGCGCCGCCAAGATCAATGTCCACTATTACAATTTTGACCAAAAATATAGTACCGACAATGTGGAGGCATATGCATGGGCGGGAAGCGAAGTCGGCGGAAATTATCCGATGGCGGAAAAAGATGCGTTCGGTGCGCTTTTCAAGATCGGGCTGCTGCCCAAAGAGGGTGTAAAGACTGCGGGTGTCCGCGTGATACAGGATGGCGATGCAGACGCAGCACTCGACTATGAGATTGATCTTACCAAGGCAGTGGACAATACAATTGATGTATACATAGTGGAAGGAAATCCTACGCTGTGGTACAATGAGGAGGAGGCTGTGTTCCAGCCGGTGATTGCGGAGGCATATTTCTCAGAGACGACAAGCAAGGAGATTTATGCATATCTGTCACGCGCGCCAAAGAATACATCATCTTTGGCGGCACAGTTGAAAATTACAGATGCAGAGGGAACGGAGTACAAAGTGGCTTCGGCAGAGAGCGAGGACGGCAGAGCAGTTCTGCTGACATTGGAGGAGGCGTTGGAATTGTCAAAGACATATGACATATCTATGGAAGGATATGAGGGAACAACCATATCCATGAACAAAATTATAGGCTCAAGCTATTTTGATGAAGCATTTGCCTATGAGGGAGATGACCTTGGTGCAGTGTACACCAAAGAAAAGACAGGCTTTAAGGTATGGGCGCCCACCGCGTCAGAGGTTTCTTTGAACCTGTATGAGCAGGGAGACGGCGATAATCTGATTGAAACCCTTCCTATGACATTGGGTGAGAAGGGGGTATGGAGCTGTGAGAAGCAGGGAGACTTAAACGGCGTATACTATACATACTCGATTAAGATTGGAAATAAGACAAACGAGGCCGTGGACCTCTATGCGAGAACGACGGGGGTCAATGGTGACAGAGGCATGGTGGTTGATCTGAGCGCGACCAATCCAGAAGGATTTGAGGAAGATGTAAGACCAGCTTTTGAGAATCCGACGGACGCCGTGATCTATGAGATTCATGTGCGCGACCTCTCGTCCGATGCGTCGTCTGGTATCAGCAATACGGGCAAGTTTCTTGGATTTACAGAGACAGGCACGACAAACCCAGACGGTCTTGCGACAGGAATAGACCACATCAAGGATTTGGGTGTCACACATGTGCAGATTCTGCCCAGTTATGATTATGCGACAGTCGATGAGACAAAGCTGGATACACCGCAGTTTAACTGGGGATATGACCCGAAGAACTACAATGTGCCAGAGGGGTCTTACAGCACAGATCCTTATCACGGGGAAGTGCGCATCAATGAAATGAAACAGATGATTCAGGCATTTCATGAGAATGGTATCCGTGTGAATATGGACGTCGTGTATAATCATACTTTTAATTTAGAAAATTCATGGTATCAAAAAACAGTGCCAGATTATTTTTACAGAAAAGTAGGTGAGAATTATTCCAATGCATCCGGCTGTGGAAACGAGACGGCTTCTGACCGCGCCATGGTTCGCAAATATATCGTGGATTCGGTTGTTTACTGGGCGAAGGAGTACCACATTGACGGCTTCCGCTTTGATTTGATGGCAGTGCATGACATTGAGACAATGAATGCTGTGCGGGCAGCACTTGACGAGATTGATCCGTCGATTATGGTGTACGGTGAAGGCTGGACTGGCGGGGATTGTGCAATCCCATCTTCTCAGCAGGCATTGAAGGCAAACATGGCAAAGATTGACAGGGTTGGCGCATTCAGCGATGACATACGGGACGGAATCAAGGGAAGCGTGTTTGACGCGCAGGATAAGGGATTTATCAGCGGCAAGGATGGCATGGAGGAGAGCGTGAAGTTTGGCATTGTCGGCGCGACACCGCACCCTCAGGTAATGACTTTCAAAAATGACAAGGGCAGTAAGAGCTGGGCAGCACAGCCGGGACAGAGCATCAATTACGTATCCTGTCATGACAATCTGACATTCTGGGATAAGCTTGCAATCTCAAATGCAGATGACAGTGAGGAGACGCGCATTCAGATGAATAAGCTCGGAAGTGCAATTATTCTCACCTCACAGGGAGTACCTTTCTTCCAAGCAGGGGAAGAGCTGCTAAGAAGCAAGCCTTCGGCAACCGTGGAGGGCGGTTTTGACGAGAACAGCTACACTTCGCCGGATTCTACCAACAGCATCAAGTGGGCGGAGAAGGCAAAGGTTCTCGATACATATGATTATTACAAGGGGCTGATCGCATTCCGCAAAGCGCACAGTGCACTCCGCATGACAACTGCGGCAGATATTCAGAGTAATTTGGTATTTATGAGCGGACTCGATGCCAATGTGATCGGGTATACGATTGCAAACAATGCAAACAGTGACACGGCAGAGAAGATTACAGTTTTGTTGAATGGAAATAAGAATGCTGTAGAGGTGGCACTGCCGGCGGGAACATGGGAAATCTGTGTCAATGACAAGACAGCAGGCACAGCCTCTGTAGGAACTGCACAGGGAACTGTATCTGTGCCAGGCATCTCAGCGATGGTGCTCGTGCAGGGAGATGACACGATTGTGAAGGCGGAGACAAAGACAGAGACGGAGAATGATACAACTGCAAATGCCAGCACAGAGAGTGCAGAAGCATCAGGAAATACAGAATCCGCACAGAGTGCATCAGGAAATATGCCGCTGATCATTGGCGGAATCGTTGCGGCAGCGGCAGCAGTCGCAGCAGGAATCTTTATAAAGAAGCGTAAGAAATAAGTTATTGGAACAGCAAAGTCAAACAGAGAAGATGAAAAAGGGTGCAAGATCTATAATAGCACCCTTTTTGCGTTTGTCGTGGCGTTCTCTTAGAATGATATGTACAAAATCAGAAAAAAAAGGTATACTGTAGTCATAGAATCTAAAAAGAGAAAGCGAGGGTATTATAATGCATTATGACGTGATCATAATAGGGGCAGGTCCGGGCGGAATTTTTACGGCATATGAGATGCTGCAACAGAAAAAAGAGATAAAAATCGCAGTGTTCGAGGCAGGGCATTCACTTGACAGGCGGTGTTGCCCGATTGACGGAGAGCAGGTAAAGAGCTGTATCAAGTGCAAGAGCTGTTCGATCATGAGCGGGTTTGGCGGTGCAGGCGCTTTCTCTGACGGAAAGTACAATATCACCAATGATTTTGGCGGAACTTTGTATGAATATATCGGCAAGGCAAAGGCAATCGAGCTGATGCAGTATGTAGACCAGATCAATATGAAATACGGCGGTGAGGGCACAAAGATGTACTCCACAGCAGGCACGCACCTGAAAAAGCTCTGTCTGCAAAATAAGCTGAATCTGCTCGACGCCTCCGTTCGTCATCTGGGTACGGATATCAACTATATAGTGCTGGAAAATCTGTATGCAGAGATGAAGGATAAAATTGACTTTTATTTCGATACACCTGTCACAGATGTGGAAGTGACAGAGGGCGGGTTTCGCGTGTGCTGCGGTGCAGCGTGCTATGAATGTGACAAGTGTGTCATTTCTGTCGGCAGAAGCGGAAGCAAATGGATGGAGGGTATCTGCTCGAAGCTGGAGATTCCCACGAAGTCAAACCGGGTGGATATCGGCGTGCGCGTAGAGCTTCCAGCAGTTATTTTTTCACATCTTACAGATGAGTTATACGAGAGTAAGATCGTATATCGGACGGAAAAATTTGAGGACAGGGTGCGGACCTTCTGCATGAATCCCAAAGGGATTGTCGTCAATGAAAACACAAACGGCATTGTCACCGTAAATGGGCACAGCTATGAGGGCGCGGACAAACAGACAGAAAATACAAACTTTGCACTGCTGGTGGCAAAGCATTTCTCAGAACCATTTAAGGACAGCAACGGTTATGGCGAGAGTATCGCCAGACTGTCCAATATGCTGGGCGGCGGCGTGATCGTGCAGCGTTTTGGCGACTTGGTGCGCGGCAGGCGCAGCAATGCAAAGCGCATTGAGGAGGGGTTAGTGGCACCGACGCTTGCGGCGACTCCCGGCGATCTGAGTCTGGTGCTGCCCAAGCGGATTCTGGACGGCATCATAGAGATGATCTATGCGCTTGATAAGATTGCACCCGGCACAGCCAATGATGACACGCTGTTGTACGGCGTGGAAGTTAAGTTTTACAACATGGAGGTCGATATCGACGAGAATCTTGAGACGCGGTATCCGGGACTGTATGTGATCGGTGACGGAAGCGGCGTGACGCATTCGCTGTCGCACGCCTCCGCCAGCGGGGTATACGTGGCGCGGCGGATTTTAGAGCGTGCTTAGGAAGAAGGAAAGAGAAAAAGATGAAAAAAATAAAAATTACAATGTTGGTACTGTTATGTATACTTGCGGTGGGATTGTGCGGTGTACTGGTGTACGGCATGGCAGGACAGAACCTTTATGGGACAAAGTATGTCAACAGTGCTTCTCAACTGGTTATGGAAAAAGAGGTTTCGCTGGACGGAGTTGACCGCATTTGCGTCACGTATGATATGAACAACAATGATATCCGCATCAGTGAAGCGGAAGGTGATATGCTCACAGTAAAAGAATACAATACAGAGGAACTTGCTGAGGATGAAATCTCTACCGTGGAAGTAGACGGAAGCCGTCTTGAAGTCAAGGGGAAGAAAAGAAACAGAACTAATTATGTGTATTTTGGGACGTATTATGACGAGCATATGGGCAATTATACAGAAATTGGTCTGCCCTCCTCCTACAGAGGAGAGCTGGTGTTTTTGACTTCGAGCGGTGACATTTCTTCCAAGATGGATATTGCCATCGGGAATACGTTCAAGGCAGCGACGAGCAGCGGCGATGTGTGCATACCCAATATTACAGCTCAGGATGTGTCAATTGAGTGCAGCAGTGGTGACGTACAACTTGACAAGATCAGCACAGAACTTGGTGAAGCTGCAGGGGACATTGCGATCAAAACAACGAGCGGGGATATTGAAGCCGACCAGTTGACGGGGACAGTGAACCTTGCGACGAGCAGCGGCGAGATTGCGGTGCGCCAGATGACAGGTGATGCGGACCTCAGAACAGCCAGCGGCAGCATTGAGTCTGAGAATATTCTGGGAAATGCGCAGGTGGCAGCGACAAGCGGCGATGTCAGTATCCAGTGCATTGAGGGAGATGTCACAGCAGATTCTTCAAGCGGCGCCGTTCAAATCTATGAGGGAAGCGGCAAACGAACAGTCAGGACTACATCAGGAGAAATTGTCTTAGAGCAGTTGACAGATGTGTGGGAGGTCAAAGCGTCCAGCGGGGCAGTCACGATCAAGGCGCAGGAGGGAAGCGGCAGCATCTGTACTACGAGCGGCGATATCAAGGTGGACTTGGGCAGGCTTACAGGAAACCTTACGCTTGAGAGCAGCAGCGGCTTGGCGGAAATCAGGATATCCGAGGACAATGCATTTGATTTTAAGGCGGCGACGAGCAGCGGCGATATTGATACGTTTTTTGATGACGAACTCGTTTTTTCCCAAAAAAGAAACAGTGCCGAAGGTGTCTACAAAACGAGTGAAACAGGCAGCCGAATTGTGGTGCGCACGACCAGCGGTGATGTGCGTGTAATCAATTATACTGGCGGTCAAAAAGACTGACCGCTCAGTATAAAGTTATGCACACAGCCGCATAAGGAAATATGCCGTTTGGCGGCTGCGGCTGGCGCAAATAAATTTCTACTTTATCCGGTGGGGAAAGTATGCTATAATCAATACCGTGGCTTATAAAGTTGGGAGCATAGGACAGCTTCCCGTTATATGATATGCGGCAATCGCCGCACGATACAGAAAGGATATAGGTATTGAGAATGTACATAACATGCTTGGATTTAGAAGGTGTATTGGTTCCAGAAATCTGGATTGCGTTTGCAGAGGCAAGCGGGATTCCCGAGCTCAAGCGGACGACGAGAGACGAGCCAGATTACAATAAATTGATGACTTGGCGTCTTGGCGTGTTGAAAGAGCATGGACTTGGCTTGAAGGAGATACAGGAAACGATCGCAACGATCGACCCGATTCCGGGCGCAAAAGAATTTCTCGACGAGCTTCGCTCGATCACGCAGGTCATCATTATCAGTGACACCTTTGCGCAGTTTGCGACGCCTCTCATGAAGAAGCTTGGCTGGCCCACCATCTTCTGCAATTCGCTTGAAGTGGCAGAGGACGGTGAGATCACTGGATTTAAGATGCGCTGTGAGCAGTCAAAACTCACGATAGTACGCGCGCTTCAATCCATCGGCTACGAGACGATTGCCAGCGGTGACAGCTACAATGACCTTGGCATGATCAAGGCGAGCAAGGCGGGCTTTTTGTTCAAGAGTACAGACAAGATTAAGGCGGACAACCCAGAGCTTGCGGCGTATGAGACCTTTGATGAATTGATGGCGGCAATCAGGAAGGCGATGGTGTAAGCGCTGTTTTATGCAGTCCCGTCGCCGTCAGCTCATACACTTTGTCACAGACCTCAGCAATGTATTTGCGGTCGTGTGACACGCTGATAATGGCACCTTGAAATGCGGCAAGCATTTGCCGTATGACGGGATTGGACAGCGGCGAAAAGTTGCGGCTTGGCTCATCTAGCAGGAGGACATCACAGCCCGAAGTGTCAAGATAGAGCAGCATGACTTTTGCTCGCTGTCCGCCGGACAGCTCATACATTGGATGCAGCATTTCATCTGCTGTAAATTTCATACTGCCCAAATAAGTGCGCATTGTGGAGATACTCTGCTTGCTGCCGTCCGACAGAAATTCTACGGGAGTCAGCCTCAGATCGAGAAGCTCCTCGTAATTTTGTGGCATGTAGGCAGCCTTGAGGTCTGTCCGCGACAGCAGTTCTTCTGCCAGAAGGCGCATGAGGGTGGTCTTGCCGCAACCGTTTTTGCCAGTGATGCAGATGTGCTCTGGCCCTTGTACAAAAAGGTGGATATCACGCGCAAGGACAGTGCTTTCTGCTGTGTCTGCGGACACGGGAACACGGAGCTTTTCCAGCGAGAAGTCCAGCACGGTCTTTCCGTTTGGCATACAGGCGCGGCTTCCAAATTTGGTAAACATTGCTTCTTCATATTCTGGCATTTCTGTCATAGATTCAAATTCTTTCTCAAAACGTGCCTCATATGCTTTTACCCGGTGCATGGTCTTTTTTAAGAGTGCCGCGCCGTGAGGGTTCTGTCTGCTGATCACATTTTGCTGGTGCTCTACTTTTTGCTGTATGCGCCGGAATTTTTCCAGTTGTTTATCGTATGCCCTGCGTTCATTTTTGGCTTCCTGCGCCTGTTTTTCGAATTGATGGCTTCGCTGGGCGATATAACTTTGATAGTCCGTCTGCACGACCATACACCGCGGCGCAGTTTTCCGCCGCAGCTGCTCAATATGGATAATTTTGTTTGCAGTGCGTTCTAACAGTGTCTCGTCATGAGAGATGTAGAGAATCGGCACTGCACTGTTTTGGATAAACGTTTCGAGCCATAACAGCGTCTCAAGGTCCAAGTCATTTGACGGCTCATCGAGTAAGAGCGCTGTCGGGTTTTCGATGAGCAGGCGGATAAGCTGCACCTTGATTTTTTCTCCGCCGGAGAGTATATGGAGCGGTTCATCAGCGTAGAGGCGCTCCACCGGGAAGGAGAGCCTGCTGCACAGGGAGGCAAGCTCGGCGGGAGACTGGTCATAAAAACTGTCAGTTTCCGTGAGATATTCGTAGATGGAAAGCTGTCTTAGCTGCTCAGGAAGTTCTTGGGGCAGGTAGCCCAGCCGCTCCCCGGTGCGCAGAAGCTCGCCCTCATACTCTGCATAATTTTCCACGAGTGCAGGGTCATAGAGCAGCTTTAACAGCGTGCTTTTGCCATTTCCCTCCTCGCCAATCAGGGCGCACTTGTCGCCCGGATTGAGAGTCAGGCTAAAATCTTCTAATAAAATGCGGTAATCTTTTTTGTGGCGTATTGTTAAATGTTTGATTTGTATCATAGAAATCCCTCCATTCATCTATACAGGCTTGTTTTCGTTTGCTGTGAAAACACGAGGGATATTAGAACTGTGCAATTTTTCCATGCTGGCAGGACTGTGCATAACAAAAGCTGGAGACAACTGCCCCAGCCTGCTTCAAGCAGGAAAATGATGATGCGTCACAGCCAGACCAGCCGCGCAGCATAACAAAACAAAATCACACAAAACGGACATTGCAAAAATACATTGTCCCCAACTAAAATCTCCCGAACCGAAAGCTCAGTTTGTGTTTTCTGTTTTGTTACATCATCATCTTCCCACCGCCTTTTTCTACATAAATCCGTGCAGAGGAACGACGCCGCTGCACAATACCTATCATAAGCAACCAATGCCGTGTTGTCAAGTAGATTTTTGAAAAAATTTTTTCAATGAAAATTTTTTTATATATTAGTTTATCACATTTCTGTCAACTCCGTCTAGGAATGCTTGAATATTTTTGGCGACTTCAGCGATCAGGCGCGTTCTGGATTCAACGCTTGCCCATGACATGTGCGGCGTGATAATCAGTTTTGTGCTGTCCTGTATCTGGCTGAGCGGATTGTTGTGCGCCATCGGTTCTTTTTCGAGCACATCAAGCCCGGCTGCCATGATTTTTCCTGTTGTAAGAGCCTCGTACAAGTCCTGTGTGTTCACGACGGGGCCTCTTGCCACATTGATCAGAATGGCAGTGGGCTTCATTTTTTCAAAGGCATGCTTGTCAATCAGGCTGCGGGTCCGGTCGGTGAGCGGGCAGTGCAGGGACACGATATCAGAAGTGCAAAGCAGCGTATCCAGCCCGACCCTTGGGTAGTCTGTGCAGGTGCTGTTGCCGGAGGCGGAATAAAATTGAACCTTGCAGCCAAAGGCGTCTGCCAGACTGGCAACTTTGTGCCCAATCGTCCCCATGCCAATGATGCCCCACGTCATACCCTCTAAATCATGAAATGTCCGGTCAAAATTCGAAAAACGCTCTTGGGCGCTGTAGGCACCGGACTTCACATACTGATCATAAAAGGCAGTTTTCCCGGAGAGCATCAGCGCCAGCAGAAGTGTGTGCTGTGCAACCGCGGGCGTACAGTAGTTTACGACATTGGCGACTTTGATGCCGCGGCTTTTGCAGTAGGTCAGGTCTACACAGTCATAGCCGGTTGCCAGCAGACAGATGAGCTTGACATTTGGCGCGTCCGCCAGTGTGCTTTGATTCATCGGTGCCTTGTTGGAAATGATGATATCGGCGTCTTTGATCCGCTCTGCGACTTGCACCGTGGTCGTGTTCGCATAGCAGGCCACAGTGCCAAATTGTTCAAAGCAGGATACATCAATATCTGTACCTGCGCTGTCTCGCTCTAAAATGACAAGCTTCATAGGGTATTCCTCCTCAAATTAATTCGATAAAAATTAGGGCACCAGTTCATACCATAACACATCTTCATGCGGATTTACCTTTGCCAGCCCAAGCGCCGTGACCTGCGCATGAAAGACACTAAATTTGTCTTGGACGACGGCAAATGCCAGCCGCATTTGTTCTTTGGAAAGGGTTTTTCCCAGCGTGACATGCGGCAGCCACGACCGGGGGTGGTAGTATTTGCTCACAGCCGTCTCAGGAATGCCGGAAACGGCACTGCCAACCTGTAGAGCGAGATCTTGTAAATATGCATTTAGTACGGGCATGGTGTACAGGACATAGGGAAAGAGCTGGCCGACGGTGACAAACTGTATACTTCCCTGACGCAGCCTGCCGTTGAGCTGCTGTACCGCCGGAAACAGTACGTCCACGCTGCGGGCTTCGATGGCGGAAATTGTCAGGTGCGGCGGCACCTGTTTATCGGTCATATAGTGATTGCCCGACGCGGCGGCAATCTGCTCAATCAGGGTCTGTATTCGCTTGGTGGCAGCATTGTCAAAATAGACGGATATGAGATACATGGTTTTGATACACCTTAACTTTCTGGATAGAATTTTGGTGAGTTTATTGTATCACAGATCGCGGCAGCCTGCCAGTACACAGAAGCTTATTTTTGCGGCAGTCTTTTGCTATTCCCATTTGAAATATTTGACTGACAGGCCCAGACAAATGACTGTAACGGCACTCAGGACAGTAACCGGAAGCAGTGCATTTTCAATCGGCAATCCAAGAAATGCCGCCTTCATGAGCTGGATTCCCTGTGTCAGTGGAAAGAGGCAGACGAGCTTTTGCATTGCAGCGGGCATAACCTCGAAGGGAAGCGTCGTGCCCGAAAAGATCAGCATGGGGAAATACAAAATACAGGCAGTCACACTCGCGCTTTTCGTGTTTTTGGCAAGCCCTCCAACCAGCAAGCCGATACTCAGCGTCGATAGCATCGTTAAAAGCCAGCTTCCAAAGAAAAGGGAAGGCGCGCCGTGCATTTTGACGTTCCAGAACAGCATGGCGGCAGGGAACAGGGTAAGCATTGACACAATACAATAGAGAACGTAAATCAAAAATTCTGCCAAAAGTAGTTTTGCCGGACTGGCAGGGGTGACTTGAAAACGCTTCAAAATTTTTCGTTCGCGGTATTCTGATACGACAAGCGGCAGTCCCATCAGACCACCCGCGCATATTGAGATACAGCATAGTGCGCCGAAGGACTGTTCGATAAACGTGTATGCCGCTCCGTCTGCTGCGGGCTTTGTCCCGTATATAAAGCCGAGCATCGCTAAGACCACCAGCGGCATAAAAACCGCAAACAGAACCATATTCATATTTCTGATATTTAATTTTAATTCGATTTTCAAAAGTGTTCCAAATGATTTCATTCGTTTTCTTCCTCCTCGCCCGAAAGTTTCAGATAAGCGTCCTCAAATTTTTCACAGGCGCTTAGTTTCTTTGCCTGTTCAACAGTTCCAGAAAATACAGCCCTTCCTTTTCGCAGGATACAAATTTCATCACACAGGGCCTCCACTTCGTCCATGAAGTGAGAGGTTAGAAAAATAGTCAGCCCTTTGTTTTTTAAGCCAGCTAATATTTTCCAAACGTCTCGCCGCGCTTTTGTGTCAAGTCCGGTAGTCAGTTCATCAAGGAATACCAGTTCGGGTTTTGGAATTAAGGCGAGTACGATAAATAAGCGCTGGCGCTCTCCGCCGGACAAGCTCTTTACCGCATTGCCAGTCTTAGCGCCGATGCCGAACTGCTCACAAAGTTTCTTCCAGTCACAAGGTGCCTCATAAAGACAGGCGGTTTCCTCACATAGTTCTGAAACTTTGATTTCCGGCTGGTAATCGGCCTCTTGAAACTGAACGCCCACATGCTGAAACAGGCGGCGCCTGTCTTTTTTTGGGTTGTATCCCAAGACAGACACCGTTCCGCTGTCGGTATTTTTGGTGCCTAAGATACATTCGAGCGTCGTGCTTTTCCCCGCGCCGTTTGCGCCAAGAAGCCCGTAAATGGTTCCGCGCTTGACGGACAGGCTGATATTGTCTGCCGCAAGCTGGTTGCCGTAGGATTTTGACAACTGTGATACATTGATGATGGTCTGCATGATTCAGTCCTCCTTTGTTTTTCATAAAATAAGAATACCACCAGTCAAAACATTGGTGGTAAAGTGTAGGGTTTATGAAAATTGGGCTTTCATATCGCGCAGCATATCCAAAATCGTGACTGCATTTGCCTCCGCTGCGGACAGAGAGCGCATCAGATGGTCGCAGACAGAAATAATATCCTCCGTCTGTCTGGGGGTGTTTAGTGCGGTACAAATATCGGTATCAGGATTTTGGGATAGCTGCTGCAAGAGCCGCAGGATTGCTTCTAAGGAATACTTTGCGCACCTTAATGAGCGGATAATTTTTAGCCGCTGTATATCCTCCGCCGTATAGACGCGGTACCCGTTTGCTTTTCGTTTTACGGTGAGTAAGCCGTTCATTTCCCAATTGCGAAGCGTGTCCATGGAAATATCCAGCAGTATGGAAACCTCTTTTCGCTTCAACTGCTGAGCGTTTTCGGCAATGCCGCCGGACAAAAGCTGTTTTACGATATCAATGGCTTCTTCCGCGTTGCGGTGTTCCTGCCTGAGCTGGCCGAGGTAATTTTGGGTGAGCGCAATGGCTGTGTCAAAATCCTGTGCCGCAGATGCCATAACCGCCTGTGCGATTTTTTTCCGCAACCCGTTCTGCAAGATTTCTATTTGGAAGGCAAGGCGTATCAGTTTACATTGCTGGATATGAAATTCTGTAAAGACACGATAGCCGTTTGGCAGCCGTCTGGGTTTGGGGAGCAGTTCTAGTTTTTCGTATAGCCGCACTGTGTTTGGGTGTACTCCGATGATTGTGGCAACCTCCGCAGTTTTGTAGGTGTTCATTGCTGTATGCCTCCGTTCTTTCCAGATCATAGCATAGGGGATAAGTCTGGTGTTATAGTGGAGGGTTTATTTTACCATAGAAAATAAAATTAGTAAAATTGTGTTGTCTGATGGTGGCGTTATGCATTTTTCGCAGCAGAGTATAAGATATATGGTTATAGCTAGGGAATTGATACTGATAGGAATGAAATGTGGAGATTAAAAATGATTAAAATTTGATATTTAATTTAAAGTAAAATTAATTGGCGTAATATTTGGAAAAATATTTGGTTAGTGGTATTTTACAAAATTATTAGGTAAAATTTGGATAAAATAGCACATATAAATTAAAATTACTTAAAAATAGAATAAATTTAAGTATCAAATTAGTATAAATTGACAAAAAAACAAACTTTCTTTAGCTAAAAAATCAATATTTCATAAAGTAAATTTATGCTAAATTTATATTGTGTAGTTGATGCAATATCGTATTATGAGAAAGGAGAGAGCACAATATGGTGGTAAGAAGATTGCGAAAGACATTGAAACGAAGTCTGTCAATAGCGATGGCAGCAGCGCTTATGGTGACTTCGGTTCCCGAGCTTTCTGTTACAGCTGCGGAACAGGAGGCAGTTTCCGAACAGGATATTTCGGAGGAGACTGCGCCAGCGGAGACAGAGGAAGGGGCACCACAGGACGGAAGCACCGCAGAAGGTATATCGACAGAAATTACATCGGCAGAACAGAAGGAGGACACCGCTGAGACACAGGAGTCCAGCACAGAACAGCACGAGACAAAGAGTGTCTCGGAGACAGAGAGCGCATCAGACACACAAAGTATGACAGAACGGGAGGACAGTATAGAGAGCGAAACAGAAACAGCGCTACAGACTGAGACGGAGACCGAGGAGGAGACAACGGAGTCTGAGGCGGAAGCGGAGACAGAGGAAAGGATTGATAGAGAGGAAGAAGCGGTTCAGGGAACGATAATCTTTGAGAATGACTTTAATGAAATTGAAGCAGATACCGAATTAGCAGGAGGAACGGTAAAGCAGCTTGCAGAGGGCAACATGGCAGTCGAGTACAATGCGGACTTTACAAAGGGATGGGAAGAGCCGCTAAACGCGGATTCATTCCAGCTGGAAACGGAGTACACGGCAGGGATAAAAGAAAAAGCAACAATGATCTTTGACGTGTATTTTCCAGATAGTGTAGGAGACATAGGAACAATAAAGGCGCAGGCGGTACTCAGAAACGGAGCACAGTGGGACTGGAAAGCAGCAAGCGACACATCGGCTTATACCGCATCGGACTTGGTAACGGACAGCGTGACTGGCTACAAGAAACTCCATGTTAGTATAGAAGTGACAGGAGGAAGCGACTGGGAGCTTGGCGATATCACATCACTGCGTGCAATAACCCCATGTCTTGCGGGAGACACAAGTACATATAACGGAAAGCTGTATATTGACAATGTTAAATTAATTGACACATCATCTGCGTCAGGAGATAACGGGTCAAATCAACCCGGCGAAGATGAACAGATAATTTACGAGAATAACTTCAACGAGGTAACAGATTTAAACGCTGTTCTGGATAGTGCGACAGAGTCAGGGGCATCGCTTGAGGAAATAGCACAAGGCAACAAGGCAATTAAGTATACCACTGGATTAGCGGGAGAAGGTTGGGAAAATATTTTCCAAGCACAGTTTAATTTGTCTGCACCTTATGACGGGCCTATTGGAGAAAAGCTTGTCATGAGTTATGATGTGTATTTTCCTGTTGATAAAATTGGAGATAGTTTTGTTTCTATGAAAGCTCAGGCAGTACTGAAAAGTGGGTCTGACTGGAAATGGATTTCACAGAAATCATGGCCAGAATTTCAAGCAGCTGATTTGATTGATGATGCAAATGTGCCGGGATATAAGAAAGCCCATGTACAAATAGATATGGATAACTTTGAAGCGAATGGAGAAGCATATCCTTTTGATCAGATTACACCGATTCAGGCAGTTATTCCATGTTTTGCAGGCGCAGGAAGTTCTTATCAGGGAGAGCTATATCTGGACAACCTCAAAGTCTGGGCAGTAAACGAAACCACAGAGACACCCGACCCAACAGAGGACGTCGTTTTGACGCTGGATGCATCTGCATGGACAGTTGGGGACAAGTATCAGTATAATGGTGAGAGCAAAATTGAAAACAAGACCATCGGTGACAAGAAATTCTTGGCAGTCACAGTGGATTACGCTCAAGATGCAGCTACCAGCTGGAGTGAAGCCAAATTCAATTATGCGCACCCCGAACAAGTGCCAAGTTTAAAGGGATATAATGCTTTTGTGGCAGATGTATACTATAAACCAGCCAATAAAACCGCAGGCAGTTTTGCGATGAAACTGTTTGCGAAATCACCAGTTACAGATAAGGATACAATCAATGATGATGCCGCTTTGCCAGAAGGGGAAGCAGTGGAGATTGCAGGTCTGGAAGGCTATTATAAGTCACAGTTTGTACTGGAAAAGAAATATGACGGTGCTTTCCAGAATCTGACTTTTGGTATTGTAGGCAAAAACACAGACTATGCAGGCGAGATTTATTTTGACAACATGCGGTTTACAAAGATTACCGCACCGGAAGTCTACGTAGATTCGACCATTCTTCCAGAAAAAGGGGCAGGACTTCAGATTGTTGATAACGGAAGAACGCTTCAGACTGCGAGCGGCCAGAAAATCCAGATTTCTGAAAATGTAGCGTTGGTGGATGCCAAGGCAGTTGATGCAACAAAGAACCTATATGCATACTTAAAAGCAGTCGGTGAGTCTGACAGCGTGATTTTTGGGCATCAGAACGACACACATCACAAGGCAGGCAGCATAGGCGAGAACTTTTCGGAATCCGATACCAAGGACGTGACAGGCAGTATTGCAGGTGTGATTGGTATTGATGTTCTGTCACTCACAGGAAATGAAGCATCAACATGGAACACTCCAGAGCAGGACAGGATTGCTCATGTGGCGGAACTCACGAAAAAAGCGGCAGCAGAGGGCGCACTGATCACACTGTCAGCGCATATGCCGAACTTTGAGGTGATTGACCAGCGCGTGAAAGCATTTGATGCAGCAAATGGCGCTGTGGATTTAAGCGATAGTGAAAAAGTTGGTTACTGGACAACGCCAAGCGGTGAGAAGCAGTACAATTTTTCCGGCTACACACCGGGAACAACGACAGGAAATATCGTACAGCGGATTATGCCCGGTCAGGACTTGAACTATCTTTACACTGATTATCTGGACTTAATTGCAGATTATGCAAAAGCTGTAGAGGGAGACGGCATTACCATTTTGTTCCGTCCATTCCATGAGAATACAGGAAGCTGGTTCTGGTGGGGCGCAGCCTTCTGTGATGAGCAGGCGTACATCAACCTGTTCCGCTACACGGTAGATTACATGAAAGAGACAAAGGGCGTACACAATATGCTCTATGTGTATGGGCCGGGCAGTGAAGCGGCGAATGTGACAGAGTACAGCGCAAGATATCCGGGAGACAACTACGTAGATATGATCGGATATGACTTATATCATTCTGGTCCGACACAGGCGAGTGAGCCGGGCTATCTGCAAAGCATCAGCAAGCAGAACCAGATACTACGTGACTTTGCTGAGAAGCACAATAAATTGTATGCGATCACAGAGACAGGCGTAGCAGACGGAGATATTGCACTGAAACGTACCGGAAACGAGGTTATGGACTGGTATATGCAGTTGTTAGACCAGATCAGCAAAGACGGCGGAATCAGTTACTTCCTCGTATGGGCAAACTTTAGTGAGAACGGCAGTTTCTATCTTCCTTATGTAATCGAGAAGAAAGACAACGGCGTGCTCTACGGACACGAGATGCTCGATGAGTTTATCAAGTTCTACAATGATAGCAGAAGTGTTTTCGCGACAGACATGAACAGCGGCTACCAGCAGATTACGGGTGTGACCAACACAACAGAAGAGAATGTGTTGTCCGGTTACATCGTCGCACCGCAGTCCGGCGACCGGCTTCTGCCCGACAAGGAAAATCCAACAACAAGAATTGCAGCAAAGATTTCAGGTGTGGCTGCGACAGCAACAAATGTTAAGTTTGTAGTTGAAACAGAATTTGACAAGGTGACATTGACGGCAAAGTATCATGAGGAACAGGGCGTGTGGGAGGCCATTCTCAAAGACAGCGCACTGTTAAGTCTTGGAGAGGCACTCGGAACAATTACGCTGTTTGTCGGTGAGGAAGAAGTTGCAGCCATAACAGCAAAATTTAACATGGAAGTGCAAGTGCAGAATGATATGATTCCCGAAGATTTTGAGAATTATAATGGCGACAGCCAGCAGTTAGGGCTTGCATGGGCAACCAATAAGGCTTCCGGCAGTGAGATCTCATTTGCGCTGACAGACGACCCAGAGAAGGTATTTGGCGGAAAATATGGTCTGAAAATGGACATTACGTTTGCCGCTGGCGATGCGTGGGCAGGTGCGACAAAAGGCATGAATGCCGACTGGAGTGCAGGCAATGCACTGGAATTTTACACGATTCCCGAGCAATACGGACAGAAGGTTGTGGTACAGGTCACAGCAGGCGGAAATGTTTTTGAGACCTACTTGCAGGAATATAAGAACTACACCGACAATGCAAAGATAGGCTTCCCTGTAAAGGTGACAATTCCTTTTACCGCATTTGTTGGAAGAGATAATAAGGAGGCAAAATTTGACTCCGCCAAAATAGAAAGCATCGGACTCTGGTGCAATGCAGAGTCAAAACAGGGGCAGACATTCCCGCTGAGCACAACACTTTATTATGATGAATTAAAAGTCGTTTCAACGGACAAGACCGAGGTGACAATCGAGGCGCTGGCAAAGGAAGGCATCTGGATTAAGGAGATTCCTGCACAGACCTACACCGGCAAGGCAATCAAACCAGAAGTGCAAGTATATGACTACGCGAAGCCGCTGACTTTAAAGAAGGACTATACAGTCAGCTACAGGAACAATACCAATAAAGGCGAAGCAGAGGTTCTCATCAAAGGCAAGGGCAATTATGCACAGACAATCACTGGCAATTTTACGATACAGCCAAAGCAGATCAGTGAGCTTGAAATCACAGCCACCGATTATCTGATTTACAACGGAAAAGAACAGAATATTTCCGTGACTGTAAAAGACGGCAGGAAAAAGCTCAGTGCCAAGAAGGATTACACGCAGACAATCACTTATGTACCTGATGCGGCAGCGCAGGGGACAGAGGTGCAAAAAGCAAAAGAAGCTGGTCTCTATAACATCAAGATTGCCATGAAGGGAAATTATGACGGCGAAGTGACAATCCCCTGCAAGGTGATGACGGATAAAGAGCTTCTGACCAAGGCAAAGATAACGCTTCCGTCAAGCGCATTAGATTACAAGGACGGTGAAGCGGTCACATTTGACCCGTCGCAGATTCTTGTGAAATTAGGAAGCAAGGTAGTTCCGCAGAAAGCAGAAGATGGCACCACAGACAACTATACGATTTCCTATAAAAATAATACAGAAGTAGGAACTGCAAGTGTCATCATTCAAGGCATAGAGACAGGCAAGTATGTGGGAAGCTGCACAAAGACGTTTGCCATCAAGGGAACACCTTTCTCAAAGAAAACAATTGAAATCAGCGGATTGCAGACAAAACTTCCATATACAGGAAAAGCCTTGTATCAAAATCCTGTATTGAAGGACAAACAATCTGGCAGCACACTGGAAAAGAATGTCGATTATAAAATTACATACACAAATAACCGCAATGCGGGCAAGGCGACAATGCTGCTCACAGGTATCAACAAATACAGCGGTGAGATCAAGCAGACCTTCACAATCGACAAAGTAACGCTGACGGCAGAGCTGCTTCAGCAGAATGCGCTAACGGTAAAACAAAACCGTGCAGGCGTGACGCCCGATGTAGCGCTTGTCTATGAGGGCAGAACGCTGGTCAACGGGGTGGATTACAAGCTGACCTACACCAACAACAAGAATACGACCACAGATGTAAAGAAAGCGTACATCAGCATTGCTGGCATAGGAAACTTCAAGGGCAGCTTAAAGAATGCTGTGACACTGACCATCGAGCCGAAATCATGGGACAGCCAAGAACTCACGGTGGAGGTGCCTGACCTAAAGTACAAGACAAACACGAGGGAGTACAAGCCCAATGCGGTAGTGTACGATAACGGTGCAAAGCTTGTGAAAAACAAAGACTACACAATCGAGTATGAACTCAATAAAAAGGAAGATATTACACTTACAGAAACTGGCACATTGCCCGCAAATGGACATGTGGCAAAGGTGATTATCACCTTGACAGGCGCAGATTATACAGTGAAATCAGAAGATGCGCAGAGCAGCAAAAAGACCGTTGAGTTCAGGATTACAGAGAAGCTGATTAGCGAGGCAAAGGTTGCGGTTAAACCTGACAAAATCCAGTATTTTAGCCAAGACGGAACCAGACCCGGCAAAGAGGATTTGACTGTTACCTACAAGAATACGCCGGTGGCAGATGAGGACTACACGATTATTTCCTATGAAAAGAATGACCAGAAGGGCAAGGCGACACTGGTAATTAAAGGAAACAATTCATTTAGCGGAACCAAGAAGGTAACGTTTACCATCAAGCCAAGAGACATGAAAGCGAATTTTAAGGACGCAGTAGCAAAAATCATGTCAGCTATGATGGAACAACTATGATTTAAAAAGCTAAGTTTCAAAACTTAGGGGGGACGAGCAATCAGTCCCCCCTAACCATATCTAAACAAAGTATTAAATGCACCCAAATCAAGAAAATTCTGGAAAAAACCTGTTGACAATAGACTATGTTAGGTATATGCTGTTATCAGCAAATACTTTGAAAGTCAAAATATTTGAAAATCAAAACATTTGAGCATCAAAATAAATTGACGGCAGACATGAATGTGGGCGCAGAGTATTGAAGCAAAATAAAAAGAGAGCAAAATGAAAAAACATGCAATGAAATGAAAAATGAAAGGATGGAAACAAACATGTTAGAAAGAGTAAAAGAAATCATCGAGGAGCAGTTGAATATCGAGGGCGTAGAGATCACGGAAGAGACACGCTTCAAGGAGGATTTGGACGCAGACTCACTTGATTTGTTTGAGCTTGTGGACGCATTTCAGGATGAGTACGGCGTGGAGATTCCGGCAGAGGATTTAGAGCAGATCACAACAGTAGGCTCTATCATCAAATATTTGCAGGACAAGGGCGTAGAGGAATAAGCGTCAAGCCCATAAGATAAAAACAGAGGTTTGTATGAAAACAAGAATAACAGAAATCTTAGGAATAGAGTATCCCATCATTCAGGGCGGCATGGCATGGGTTGCTGAGCACAATCTGGCGGCAGCCGTGTCGGAAGCCGGAGGGCTGGGGATTATCGGTGCGGGCGGTGCGCCGGCAGAATTTGTCAGAGAGCAGATTCAGAAGGTAAAGGAAGTGACCGACAAGCCGTTTGGCGTGAATATCATGCTCATGAATCCAGAGGCAGACGCAATCGCGCAGGTGGTTGTGGACGAGGGCGTCAAGGTGGTCACTACAGGTGCAGGCAATCCATCGAAGTACATGGAGATGTGGAAGGCGGCAGGCGTGAAGGTCATACCTGTCGTGGCGAGTGTCGCGATGGCGAAGCTGATGCAGCGCGGCGGCGCGGATGCTGTTGTCGCAGAGGGCATGGAGAGCGGCGGACATATTGGGGCGATCACGACAATGGCGCTTGTGCCGCAGATCGCAGATGCAGTGGAGATTCCTGTCGTGGCGGCGGGTGGCATCGCAGATGGCAGAGGATTTGCAGCAGCCTTTATGCTCGGCGCGGAGGCAGTGCAGATCGGCACGCGCTTTGTCGTGGCGACGGAATCTATCGTACACGAGAAGTACAAGGCAATGCTCATCAAATCAAAGGATATCGACTCATCAGTCACTGGCATGACGACAGGTCATCCGGTCAGAAGTATCCGCAATAAAATGACCAAAGAATACTTAAAGCTCGAAAAAGAAGGCGCAGACTTCATGGAGCTAGAGAAGCTTACCCTCGGTTCGCTCAGAAAGGCGGTCATGGAGGGAGATGTGGTGAACGGTACGGTCATGGCAGGCCAGATTTCAGGACTTGTCAAGAAAGAACAGCCGTGCAAGGAGATTATCACAGAGATCATGGAGCAGGGATTAGCGCTCCTGAACAAGACATTCTAAGAAACAGAATCTTTTATAAAGCAGAATCTTTTATAATGACAAGCGGTCAGAATTTAACAGGGTCAACAGATGCGGCAGCCCAAGGTTTGAGGGCTGGCTGCATCACTAAGAGAGGCAGAGAATGAACAAAATAGCATTTATTTTTCCGGGACAGGGTTCACAGTATGTGGGCATGGGAAAAGATTTTTATGACACGTATGAGGAGGCAAAGAAGGTCTACCAGTTAGCGGGCGAGGTGTCCGGGCTGGATATGGAAGCGCTTTGTTTTACAGAGAATGACGAGCTCAACATCACCGAGTACACACAGATTGCGATGCTTGCCACAGAGGTAGCAATTCTAAAAGTGCTCGAGTCCAAAGGCGTCAAGGCAGATGCCACCGCAGGGCTGAGCCTTGGCGAGTACGGCGCACTGGCAGCGGCGGATGTGATGGATTTGAAGGATTTGTTCTATATCATCAGAAAGCGCGGCATCTTTATGCAGGAGGCGTATCCAGAAGGCGGCGCCATGACGGCAGTGCTCGGGCTGGAGAGTGACAAGATTGAGGAGATCTGCCGCCAGACAGAGGGCATTGTGACCATCGCAAATTACAATTGCCCCGGCCAGATCGTCATTACAGGTGAGGAGCAGGCAGTGCTCGCAGCGGCGCAGGCATGTTCGGAAGCCGGCGCAAAGCGCTGTGTGCCGCTCAAAGTCAGCGGGCCATTTCACTCTGCACTGTTAAAGGGTGCAGGAGAGAAGCTTGAGAAGGAGTTGATGGGTGTTCAGCTTAGAAAACCTGCCATTCCATACATCAGCAATGTGGACGCGCTCGATGTAGTGGAGGCAGCACCTGTCAAGACACTTCTCAAAAATCAGGTATCCAATTCTGTGTGCTGGCAGCAGACCATCGAGAAAATGATCGCGGACGGCATAGACCTTTTCATAGAAATCGGACCGGGAAAAACGTTGAGTGGATTTATGAAGAAAATCGACAAGGACGTGAAATGCATGAATATAGATAAAGTGGCAGATTTAGATAAGGTATTGGAGGAATTGTCATGTTGACGGGAAAAATCGCTCTTGTGACAGGCGCGGGCAGAGGCATTGGCAGAGAGATCGCGCTTGTGCTGGCAGCAAACGGCGCGACGGTAATAGTGAATTATAACGGCTCTAAGGAGAGCGCGGAGTCGGTTGTCGCTGAGATTGTACAAAAGGGCGGCAGCGCGGAGGCAATACAGTGCAATGTCTCTGATTTTGCGGCGAGTGAAGCGTTTGTAAATCAAGTGCTCGACAAGTATAAAAAAGTGGACATTCTCGTGAACAATGCAGGTGTCACCAGAGATAATCTGATTATGCGCATGACGGAGGAGGACTATGACACAGTCCTTGACACAAACTTAAAGGGTGCCTTTCACATGATCCGTCATCTCTCCCGCAGCTTTATCAAACAAAGAGGCGGAAAGATCATCAATATTTCCTCTGTGAGCGGCGTGCTCGGCAATGCGGGACAGGCAAACTATTCGGCGTCGAAGGCGGGGCTGATCGGGCTTACCAAGAGCGTAGCGCGGGAGTTTGCAAGCCGCGGGGTCAATGTCAATGCAGTGGCGCCGGGCTTTATTGATACTGATATGACCAAAAATATGACAGAGGATGCCAAGAAAACGCTGAGCAGCATGATTCCGATGGGAAAGATGGGCAGCACGAAAAACATTGCAGATCTTGTCCTGTTTCTGGCAGGAGACGGCTCGGACTACATCACTGGGCAGGTGATCTGTGTGGACGGCGGCATGTGTATATAGCGCGATAGGATATAGATTGGAAAGGGTAAAAATATGAAAAGAAGAGTAGTAGTGACAGGAATGGGCGCAATCACCCCGATTGGCAATGATGTTGCTTCTTTCTGGAATAGTGTAAAAGAGGGGAAAATCGGTTTTGCACCGATTTCCTATTTTGATACGACAGACTATAAATGCAAGTTGGCAGCACAGGTCAAAGATTTCAACGCCGCTGATTACATGGATAAGAAGGCAGCGCGCCGCATGGAGCCATTTTGCCAGTTCGCAGTTGCAGCGGCAAAGGAGGCCATCGAGGACGCAGGTCTTGACATGACCAAGGAGGACCCATACAGGGCAGGCTGCGCAGTGGGAAGCGGCATCGGCAGCTTGCAGGCGATGGAACGGGAGCACACCAAGCTAGAGGAGAAGGGACCGTCGAGAGTTGCACCGCTTCTGGTGCCGCTGATGATTTCCAACATGGCGGCAGGCAATGTGAGCATCGCTTACAATCTCAAAGGCAAGAGCATCAATGTGGTGACAGCGTGCGCCACAGGCACAAACTCCATCGGGGAGGCGTTTCGGACGATTCAGTACGGCGACGCAGACATCATGGTGGCAGGCGGTACAGAGAGCTCCATCACGCCCATTGGCATCGCGGGCTTTTCTTCCCTGACGGCGCTGTCTACCTGCGAGGACCCCGCGCGCTGTTCCATTCCGTTTGACAAGGACAGAAGCGGCTTTGTCATGGGTGAGGGCGCAGGGATTGTCGTGCTGGAGGAGCTTGAACATGCAAAGGCGCGCGGCGCTAAGATTTATGCGGAGGTTGTGGGATATGGCTGCTCGTCGGACGCATTTCACATCACTTCCCCGGCGGAGGACGGCGCAGGCGCAGCGGCAGCGATGCTGGGTGCGGTAAAGGACGCAGGCGCAGCGCCGGAGGATATCACGTATATCAACGCGCACGGAACGGCGACGCACCACAATGATCTGTTTGAGACGAGGGCAATCAAGCTCGCGTTCGGTGAGCACGCGAAGGATATTAAGATCAACTCGACAAAGTCTATGGTCGGGCATCTGCTCGGCGCGGCGGGCGCAGTAGAGTTTGTTGCCTGCGTGAAGGAGCTTGAAGAGGGGTATATACACCGCACGGTCGGACTTGCAGAGAGTGAGGGGGAAATGGACTTAAACTACTGCAAGGAGAGCAGCAGCGAGGACATATCCTATGCGCTTAGCAACTCATTGGGCTTTGGCGGGCATAACACCAGCATTTTGATCAAAAAGTATGCAGAGTAATCTAAAATAGGCTTTCAGAAAGAAAAAGGTGACACATATGTCAGTTTATACAGCGAAGGAAATTATGGAGATCATTCCCCACAGACACCCGTTTATGCTGATTGATACCATCGAGGAGCTCGAGGAGGGCACGAGGGCGCTTGGCAAGAAGTGTGTGAGTTTTAATGAGCCCTTTTTTGCAGGGCATTTTCCGGGCAATCCAGTGATGCCGGGCGTGCTGATCGTGGAGGCGCTGGCGCAGGTCGGGGCGGTCGCCCTGCTTGGACTTCCGGCGTGGAAGGGCAAGACAGCGTATTTTGCGGGAATCAACAAGGCGCGGTTTAAACAGAAGGTTCTGCCGGGCGATGTGCTTATGCTCGAGACAAAGATTGTCAAGGTCAAAGGACCGATCGGCGTCGGCGAGGCAGTTGCCACAGTCAATGGAAAGACAGCTTGCAAAGCAGAGTTAATGTTTGCGATTGGCGATTAGGAGGTTTAAGATGGAAGAATCACAGCAGGTGAAAACCAAGAGGAGATTTCCCCTGAATTTGTACAATAAGCTCGAGCAGAGACTCAAAAATAAATCCGATGAAACACTGGAGAATACCGAGGAAGCGGCAGCCATACAGGCGGAGAAAACCGAAAAGACAGAGGTCGTCAAATGCCCTAAGTGCGGGAAGATGGTAGAGCGCGCACGCGTTGTCAAGAAAAGGTATGTCTGCTATGAGTGCGGCGGTTATTTCCGTGTCAAGACCAACAACCGTATCCGAATGGTGGCGGACGCAAAGAGCTTTGAACCGTGGTTTGAGGACATGGAGGTGAGCAATCCGCTGGACTATGAGGGCTACGAGGACAAACTCGCAGCGGCGAGAGACAAGACTGGATTAAAGGAAGCTGTGACCGTCGGGCGCTGCAAGGTGTTTGGCGAGGAGATCGTGCTTGGCGTGTGCGACTCCCGCTTTATGATGGCGAGCATGGGGCACGTTGTCGGCGAGAAGATTACTAGAGCGATCGAGCGCGCTACACAACTGCGCCTTCCTGTCTTTTTGTTCTGCTGTTCCGGCGGCGCCAGAATGCAGGAGGGCATTGTATCGCTGATGCAGATGGCAAAGACTTCTGCGGCGATCAAGAGGCACGGCGATGCGGGGCTGCTGTACTGTTCTATTCTGACGGACCCCACGACAGGCGGCGTGACGGCAAGCTTTGCGATGCTCGGCGATGTGATTATGGCAGAGCCGGGCGCGCTGATCGGCTTTGCGGGGCCCAGAGTCATCAAACAGACCATCGGACAGGAGCTTCCAGAAGGCTTTCAGACTTCGGAATTTCTGGTGGAGCACGGATTTGTGGACGGTATTGTGCTGCGCGAGAATCTCAAAAAGACGATTCATTTCCTGATCAAGTCCCATCAGGGAACAGGAAAGCAGACCTATGCAGGATTTTATCCCAACACAGATTTTCATTTTGAGCTGAGTGAGGAGTTAAAGGAGCAGACTTGGAAGTCGAAACCGCGCAGTGCATGGGAGAAAGTCAAGGCAGTCCGTCAGGTGGAACGCCCGTCGGCGCTGGACTATATGGACAGTATATTTGATATCTTTGTCGAGGCGCACGGCGACAGGGGCTTTGCCGATGACAAGGCGCTGATTGGCGGCATCGGGTTTATCGAGGGGCAGCCTGTGACCGTCGTGGCTGATATCAAGGGCAAGGATTTCAAGGAGTGTCAGGAGAGAAACTTTGGTATGCCGCTGCCGGAGGGCTACAGGAAGGCGCTGCGCCTGATGAAGCAGGCGGAGAAGTTCAACCGCCCGATTATCAGCTTTGTCAATACATCTGGTGCATTCTGCGGGCTGGAGGCGGAGGAGCGCGGACAGGGTGAGGCGATTGCCAGAAACCTGCTCGAGATGTCAGGGCTCAAAGTTCCAGTGCTGTGCATTCTCATCGGGGAGGGCGGCAGCGGCGGCGCGCTTGCGACGGCTGTCGGCAATGAAGTGTGGATGATGGAGAACGCGACCTACTCTATTCTCTCACCGGAGGGATTTGCTTCGATCTTGTGGAAGGATTCCAATCGCGCACAGGAGGCGAGCGAGGTCATGAACATCACGGCGCAGGATTTGAAGCGCCTTGGTGTGATCGAGCGCATTGTCCCGGAGTTTGGCGGGGCAGACAACAAGACAGCGGCGGCGATCGGCAGCTATATGAAGGAATATATCAAGGAGTTTTTACAAAAATACGACGGCAAGTCAGGAGAACAGATTGCAGCGGAACGTTACGAGCGGTTCAGGAGCTTTTGATAAATATATAAAGAAGGTTAAGAAGAATGAGTGAATTGAGGATAGGAGATCTTTGTCCGCGCATTCCCGTGATACAGGGCGGGATGGGGGTCGGCGTCAGCTTGTCAGGGCTTGCCGGCGCAGTGGCGGCGGCAGGCGGTGTGGGCGTGATATCAACGGCGCAGATTGGCTACCGCGACCCTGACTTTGCCCGCAATCCGATCGAGAGTAATCTCAAAGCAGTCGGTGTGGAGATCAAAAAGGCGCGGGAACTGGCAGCGGGCGGCATTATCGGTGTCAATATCATGGTGGCGACGAGACGGTACGAGGACTATGTGCGCGCGGCAGCGGCAGCCGGTGTGGATCTGATTATCTCAGGTGCAGGGCTGCCCATGACGCTGCCTGAGCTTGCTGGCAGCGCAAAGATTGCGCCCATAGTTTCCAGCAGAAAAGCGCTCGGCGTCATTGCAAAGCACTGGAAAAAGAAGTATGACCGCAAGCCCGACTTGGTCGTTGTAGAGGGACCGCTGGCAGGCGGGCATCTGGGCTTTTCCAAGGAAGATATTGATGCGTATACCGTGACCAAAGAAAAGGATTATGACGCGGAAATACGGGAAATCATTGCGCTTGCAGATGAGCTTGAAGTGCCTGTCGTCGTGGCAGGCGGCGTGTATGAGCAAAAAGATCTCGCGCACTATCTTGCGATGGGCGCAAAGGGGGTACAGCTTGCCACACGCTTTGTCACGACCAGAGAGTGCGACGCGTCAGATGCGTACAAGCAGGCGTATCTCGATGCGAAGAAGGAAGATATCGTGATCGTCAAAAGTCCGGTAGGAATGCCGGGGCGCGCGATACACAATGCCTTTCTGGACAAGGTGCAGGCGGGAGAGCGGTTTATGCGCGGGTGCAGGCAGTGCATCATCACCTGCAAGCCCGACACAGCGCCATACTGCATTACCGAGGCGCTGATCAATGCCGTCGAGGGGAATCTGGACGAAGGTCTTATTTTCTGCGGAAGTAATGCTTACCGGGCAGATCGCATCGAGACCGTAGCGGATATAATGGAGGAATTTTCAACATGACAATAAGGATAACCGGCACAGGCAGCGCACTGCCGGAGAAAATAGTGACAAATTTCGACTTGCAGGAGCTTGTGGAAACCTCAGACGAGTGGATTCAGAAGCGGACAGGCATTGCGCAGCGCAGAGTGTCCACCGGGGAGACGGTGTCTACACTGGCTGCCGAGGCGTGCAAAAAGGCGCTTGAGATGGCAGGAAAAACAGCCGCAGAGGTGGACATGATACTGGTTGCGACCTGTTCGCCGGAGCTGCTGCTGCCATGCTGTGCTTGTCAAGTGCAGGATTTGATCGGCGCGGCAGACGCGGTGGCGTTTGACCTGAATGCGGCTTGTTCGGGATTTTTGTTTGCACTGAACACAGCGAATGCTTATCTACAGACAGGAATCTACAAAAATGCCTTGATTGTGGGCAGTGAGGTGCTCTCAAAACTTGTGGACTGGAAGGACAGGGGGACCTGTATCTTGTTTGGCGACGGTGCAGGGGCGGCATTTGTGGAGGCATCTGAGGAGATGTGCACGTATGAAAATGGGCGCAGGGCTGGCATGGAGTGTATGGTACAGGGTTCTGACGGTGCAAAAGGAATGGTGCTTTCGTGTGCAGAGCGGGCGGTGAACAGTGCCTTTTACGCGGAGGACGAGACGATAAGCCCGCATATTCAGATGGATGGGCAGGCGGTTTACAAATTTGCTACCAAGCAGGTTCCGGCATGTATCCAGCAGGCGCTTGACAAAGCGGAAAGGACGGTGGAGGATGTGGACTGGTTTATCTTACATCAGGCAAACGTCCGCATTATCGAGTCTGTGGCAAAGCACCTCAAAGCAGAGATGGCAAAGTTTCCGATGAATATCCACAAAATCGGCAACATGTCCTCGGCAACAATTCCTGTGTTGCTCGATGAGTGCAACCGCAATGGCATGATCAAAAGAGGAGACAGAATCGTGCTGTCTGGATTTGGCGCGGGCTTGACTTACGGTGCAAGCGTGCTGGTATGGTAAGTGATATCAGACGGCTGGTTTCTCTGCGCAGCTTTTTTCTAGCAGGTGATATGGAGGTGAGTACCATCGAAAAGACGACGAGCAGGGTGTTGAATGAGATGCTGGTCAAGCTCTTTAACAATATAATGGACGCGGAGGAGAAGGCGATCATCACTGAGGAATACAAGGACATCACGAACAATGATATGCATATCATTGAGGCGATCGGCATCGAGGAGCCGCGCCGGATGTCAGATATTGCGAAACGTCTGAATGTGACGATGGGCACACTGACCACCAACATGAACAGCCTTGAGGATAAGGGATATATCATACGTGAGCGCAGCAAGACAGACAAGCGCGTCGTTTTGGTCGTGCTCACACCAAAGGGCAAAAAAGCATTCTACCACCACAGAGGCTTTCACAGGAATATGATCAAGGCGATTGTGAAGGGGCTGGACGAGGACGAGATGAAAGTGATGATCAAGTGTCTATTGAATTTGAATGAGTTTTTTGAGAAATATGAGGACAGGCAGTTCCAATAACAGGGCTGTCTGTATTTTTTTCTTGAAAGACTTGAAAAATTTGGTATAATTAGGTTATTCCTTTTTAATCAAAATTTTATACAAATTTAATGGAGGGCTTATCGTGGCGTCATTTACAGTAGCGGAATTGGAGAGCATGGTTGTCGTGAATATGGGGGATTATAAGACTGCCAGAGGGGAAACAAAACTGATGACAAAAGACTTGGGCTCGTGTGTCGGCGTGGCGCTTAGAGACCCGCACACTGGTGTGGGGGGCTTGCTGCATGTGATGCTTCCAGATCACACGATGTCAAGCAGATCGAACTTTGTTGCGGCAAAGTACGCGGACAGCGGACTTGACGAGATGATTGACACACTGGTGCTTGAGGGGGCACACCGGAAGCGTCTGGTGGCAAAGATTGCGGGTGCTGCCCATATGATTAAGTGTGACCTGATACCGGAGAGCAGAGACATCTCCTCGCGAAATCTAAACGCAGTGGTGGAGAAGCTTGCCGAACTCAAAATTCCGCTGCTTGCATCGGATGTGGGGGAGGATTTTCCGCGGACTGTCGTGTTTGAGCCGGGCAGCGGCTCTTTTCGGATTCTCACGCCGGGCAAGGAGGAGAAGATGATATAAGACATGCATCAAAAAAGTGTTTCTTTGACAGAAACACTTTTTTATGTACTATTGATTCAAAAGTGACAGCGCAAGCTTTCTCTTGTGATGGCGGTACATGCTCGCAAAATGATTATAAAACCAAAAACCTTCTACTAAGACGTGGTTGAAAACACCAAGTTTTCCTTTCACTGTACCGTGGTAATACTCTCCGCCGTAATTGACGCTGCGCCCTTCCTTGATATAGGAGATCAGCGCCGATTCACAGGTGATATTGTCTTTCACTTCTGTGTAGGCAGTGCCCACGCAGTCCGGGTGGTGGGAGTCGCTGCCGCCAAACATCGGCAGTTCGTACTGCATTGCGAGCCTGCGCGCGTCCGTGTTGGACTCTGGGGACTCACAGGCATTGAACGCCTCCACGAAATCAAAATGTTTCATGAGTTCAGCAGGGTTTTTCTTGTAGGCGCGCGTGCGCGTGATGCTCAAATGGCGCTCTCCGCAGGGATGTGCAGGTCCGAGAATCCCGCCGTGTCTGTGCACTACCTCCTGCAAAACTCTCACAGGCAGACCGCGGCACTCCATCAACAATAATTTTACATGCTCAGGCAGAATCACAAGGATATGCCCTGCATCAATGGTATCGTACTCAATTCCCTTTAGAACGACAAAGCCGTCAAGCTTTCCTTTTAAATGATCGCGGTATCTGCGAAACCCGTTGTATGAATCGTGATCTGTTACAAGCATTCCTTGAAAACCCTTGGATTTGAGAATCTGAACATATTCCGCTATGGGAATCTTTCCATCCATCGAGCCTTCCTTCGTGTGGCAATGCATATCAAATTTCATAACAGATGAACCCTCCAATAAATTTATAAAATAAAAATTAATTTCCTTCCTTACTTAGTGTACTAAAAATACGAAAAATAATCAAATATCAAATCATGGAAAAACAACAAAAAAATTTACGAAATTTTACGCACCATATTGGTGATTAATTTGGGCTAAAATTAAGAAAATAAAGTAATTTCGGGAAAAATGCACAGCAGAACACACTTTTTGGACACATTTACATTCAAAATTTATATAAAATGAAAGAAAATCATGCACACAGTTACATTTTTGCCCGTAATTTAGGGTGCGCAGGCGCTGTAACTATTCACATATTAAGATTTTATGAAGATTGCTTAAAGATTTGCATTTATAAGTTGACTTTGCACAGGGTATATTCTATAATGATGAACATTAGAAATAGGTAGATGTATATGTAGGGTATTTTATGAAAAATAAAATGCTCTGGGGAGGAGAATTTGTGAAAAAGAAAATAACAGGACTTTTGGTGCAGTACAAGGCACTGGTCATCATGGCGGTGTATGCCGTCGTGTATCTCGCGGCATTTTTTTATCTCGAGCGGCGCACTGTGGCAGTACATGAGATTAATTTTGCAGTCGATGCCTACATTCCGTTCTGTGAAGTGTTTATCGTGCCCTATCTGCTCTGGTTTCCCTATGTGGCGCTCACCGTGGTGCTGTTGTGTATTAGGGACAAGGAGGAGAGTGAGCGGCTGGTAGCATTTTTGATGGCGGGCATGACAATCTTTATCGTGGTGTCGGCAGTCTTTCCAAATGGTCATAACCTAAGACCCAAGACGTTTGACCACGAGAACATTTTTATTGATCTAATCAAAAATCTGTATGCGACCGATACGCCGACAAACATTTTGCCAAGTATCCATGTATATAATTCCGTGGCAATTATGATCGCAGTGTGGCGGAGTAAATGCTTCGCTGGGCACAAGATGATCAAGGCTTCGATGCTTGCTCTCGGCGTGAGCATTATATTCTCGACCGTGCTCATCAAACAGCATTCCATGCTCGATGTGCTGCTGGCGTTATTGTTATCGGCGGTGATGTATTCCATCTGCTATAAGAGAACAACAGTTCGCGAGAAGCGCATTTCTGAGATTCGGGCAAAATAAAAATCACCATTCATAGAAATAACAAAAAATAACTCCATTGAAATTCGAAAATCCGAAGTTTCAATGGAGTTGTTTTTAATGTAAAACCTTTACCGACGTATTTTGTATGACGAACCGTGAAATGTTGTCATAGCTTTGCTCAGGCATAATGTAGACCTTCCGGCCACTGTGTAGCGTGAGCGCGACGGCATCGGTGCCTTCGTTTATCTCACTGCATAGGTTATCAAAGTTGTTTTTTAAAGTTTCGAAATCCATTTCTTTTAAATCTTTCATACGGGAATCCTCCTAATTCCTATCTTTTCGAACTGTTTTCAACATAAGTCTCCGAATTATATTGAAACAGCGCCTTTAGTGCTGATACAGTGAATGCATGCTACATTCCTGAATACTATCACTATACATGCTTTTTTGCAAAAATTCAAGTAGAAATCAGAAAATTTAGCCCCAATATGGAAAATTTGTCAGGTAGCACAAAGAATTGTCTGAAAATTTTGTGAAAATTAGCACAATTTATTATGAAGTTTTAGATTGTCTTGACGGATCAAAACCTTCAAAGATAAACAAATCAAAACTCTGTGACACGTTGTCAAGCTCCTCCTGCGAGCGGACTGTCCACGCCACACTCAGGCTCTTGTAGAGCTTGCGGCAGATGGTTCTGGAAAGCTCGTTGCGGTGCTTGCAGTTGTAGGCGATAAAGTCCGGCGAAGCGTAGCAGTTTCCGATGAGGTGCGACAGCAGAAAGTAGGGAATATTGAGCTTCTGGCGGGTGAAGTCCTCCGAGAGCTGCCCCCTGACAATGTTTGGGCGGTGTGTCTTATACCAGCGCACGGCAAGCGGATGAAAGGATTCGATACAATACAGCCCTTTGTAATCCGCCAGAAGCGCGTCGCAGATGCGGCACAGCTTGTCTGCATTTTTTTCAACTTTGTATTCTATGATCAGAGGAACCCTGCCGTCCACCATTTTCAGAATGTCCGCGAAGGCGGGAATGCGCTCCTGCGTTCCGAGCAGGCGAAACTGCTGTAATTCTTCGTACGTATAATCTCTTAGATTTCCCTTGACGCCGCACATGCGGCTGAGGGTATCGTCGTGAAAAACGACAGGAATGTCATCTTTGGTGAGATGTACGTCGAACTCGATGCCATAACCGAGGTCGGCAGCGCGCTGGATAGCAGCGTATGAATTTTCTGGCAGTTTCTCCGAAGCGTTATCTATATTTTCTAAATTTTTTAATTTTTGAATGGCAGGGCTCATATTGTGGAGTCCGCGGTGGGCGTACATATGGCCGAAGAAGGGCTTGTAATCAGGCCGCCCGTGCAGCCGCGGCTTGATGGAGATTAAGTACAGAATGGTCAGGGTAATCAGTGACACAAAACTTTTCAAAAGAATAAACAAAAAACCTATCATAACAACAACCTCTTTTCTTCCTATTTAATAGTACGCGTTTTTTCTGAAATTGTAAACACAAAAAATAACAAAAATTTAAGAATCAGGGAATAATAAGTTTTCAGAGAATTGTTGTGTTTTATTTTATTTTGTTATAATATAAATATATTAAGCTGTATTTTATAAGGCTCATGAATGGAGGAAAAGTGAAAAGGCATGAAGAAAAGAGCATTGGCGCTGTTTATGGCAGTGATTTTGACCCTACAGATGACGGGGTGCAATACAGGAACGAAAGAGCAGGACACTACAGCAGAAAACAAGACGCAGAGCAGTATCAAGGATTTGTTCAACAGCGGGAGGAATGACAAGGAGGACGAGAAGAAGCCGGCAGACGATGAGCGGGAGAGCGCAGAGGACGACAAGGATACGGAGAGCAGAGAGAGTGAGGCAGACGGCGAAGATGAGGACGAGGAGGTACGCTATCAGGACGACTACTATGAGTTTGTAAACCAGAACCTTTTATCTAAAATTGAGCTTGCACCGACAGATGCGCACTGGGACTGGTTCGGTGAGTTAAATGCCGTCGTGAGCGGCGAGATGGAGGAGATCATTGACGAGCTGGCGTCAGACGGCAAAACGTATGAGAAGGGCAGCTCAGAGCAGAAGATCAAGGATATGTACGAGTGCGTGACCAATATAGAAAACCGCAATGAGACGGGGCTTGGCCCGTTGAAGCCGCATATGGACAGCATTCGCAACGCCGGCACGATCGGGGAGTATGTGGACGCGCTGGCACATCTGAGCGGGGAGTTTGGCTTCAGCAGTATCGTCGGCGGCTACAGTATCATGCAGGATAAGGCGGATTCGAGCGAGTACGCCGTGTATATGATGTATGCCGACACCCTGATCGGAAAGGAGTATATCGAGGGGGAAAACACGCAGGAATACGTGGATATGTATCTTGAGTATATCAACGATATGCTGATGGAGTTTGGCATGACAGCAAACGAGGCAGCCCAGAGTACCGATTCGATCGAGGCGCTGCTGCGCGATATCTGCGCGTCCACGCTGACGACAGAACAAATGTATGATCCGGCAGTCACTTATAATGTGTACACCCAGCAGGATTTGCAAAAACTTTATACCAATGTGGATATACCCAGGATGTTAAAGACACTCAAGATAGACGGGCAGGATAAATACATTGTGATGGATGTGGAGCAGGCAAAAAAGATTAATTCCCTGCTGGTGGAGGAAAATCTGCAGGCGCTAAAGGATTACTCCACGTTTGTCATGCTCAATGACACTGCAAAATACGCAGATGCAGCGTACGCAAAGCTCAGCGACGATATGAAGAATGCGCTCTATGGCATCACAGAGAGCTGGGGAGATGAAAAGACATGGAAGAATCTGACACAGGATATGCTGCCGTGGGATTTTGGCATGATTTACGTCAAGGAGCACTTTTCAGCAGAGGACAAAGAGGCTGTGGAGAAGATGATCGGGCAGATTTTGAAGGAATATGAGGCGATTATCAGCCGTCAGGAGTGGATGAGCGATGCGACCAAACAGAAGGCTATCCGCAAGCTGGAGACGATGCAGGTCAAAATCGGGTATCCCGACCAGTGGCCGGCAGCGCGCGACATGATGCAGGTGACGCCCATCTCAGAGGGCGGAAGTCTGCTGTCAAACCTGCTTGTGAGTATGCAGGTATCCATCGACGACAGCCTGAACAAGCTGGGCACCAAGGTGGACCGCTCGGAGTGGGATGTGACGCCGCAGACAATCAATGCGATGTATGATCCCTTGAATAATGAGATTATCTTCCCGGCAGCAATCTTGCAGGCGCCGTTTTATGACAGTGACAACAGTGACGGTGCCAACTTGGGCGGAATCGGTTTTGTCATTGCCCACGAGGTCAGCCATGCGTTTGACTCGAGTGGCGCCCTCTATGATGAGTACGGCAACTACAATGTCTGGTGGACGGACGAGGAGATGGCAGAGTACAAGAAAATGTCCCAGTCGATCATTGATTATTACAGCAACTATGAGATGATGGGAACCAAGGTCAACGGAGATCTGACACTGATGGAAAACATTGCAGACCTCGGCGCAATGACCTGCATCACGTCCATCATAGGCGATGACGCCAAAGCACTCGATGAGGCATTTGGACAGATGACATACAACTGGGCGAGTGAGGACACGGCGAGTTTTATGATGTATTTGTTAAATACTGACACCCACTCACCCAATAAGGTGCGCGTCAATGCCGTCCTAAGCTCGTGCGATGCGTTTTACAAGATATATGACATCAAAGAAACAGACAAAATGTACGTGGCGCCGGAGGACAGAGTCGGAATCTGGAAATAAATAATGATAACTGGAAAATAGGGAAAAGGGTATGAAAAAAACGAAGGAATTAGGAATCAAAGTAACAGGTGCGCTGGTGGCTGCTCTCCTTGCAGTTTCCTCCGCGCAGTTTGCTGGTGCAAACCGCCAGCTTTTAAAGACCTATGCGGTGGAGTTTACAGTGAAGGAGAGCAAGGCGGTACTCTACAGCAACGATAAGACCACGGTATACAAACAGCCCGACATCAATTCGGGTGTTGTGACAGTCATCGCAAAGGATTTGCCAGTCAGTGTGACAGGAATTACGTCAAACGGCTGGTTTCAGGTATCACTGAACGGAACGTATTATGTGCCGGGTGACGGGCTGGTCTCCAAGAATGCAGGCACAGCGAATTCGGTTGTGACAGGTTCAGATCTCACGAAACTGACCAAGGGGACGTTTTCTTTTTACAAGAATCCTGAATTAAGTGAGTTTGATGCAGATGACGTGGAGGATATGGACGAAAACACCTATATCAAGTATCTTGACTCATTCCTAATGGGCTATGCGATGCTGGATTCCTGCATTTTGCAGGACAGCGGCAAGCTGCTCAAGGAGGTGTATGAGAATGAATCCAAACTGGACAAGAATGTTGCGAATATGACCATGCAGGCATATCTCATTAATTATAGAAATAATTATCTCAGCAACAGTCTTGCAGGACCTTTTCGCAATGACAGAGACTTGAAACTGGCGCTAAACCGGGCGATACGCTACAATATAGAAAAGTTTGGCACCGTGTACAGAAATTCAAATACCGGAAATGATGAGTCCAAGGTCAAAAAAGCGATGGAGAAGGTGGTAAATGAGATGAAGGCGGAGCAGGGCGTTTCTTTTACCTGCCGTATGGAGTACGGTACGTACAAGACGGACGACGGCAGTGAGGGAAAAGGCTGGATTATAGAATTTACCAAAAAGGATTAACTATGAACAGAGATGAACATGTTGCGATAGCAGACAGTGAAGGATATTTTTATTGCAGGGTAGTAGACGGCAGGTTAAATTATAGAAAGGAACAGCAGGTGTGCGGACGCGGTTGTCCCTGTTACACAGAAGGGACACTGTGCGTTCCGGGACAGTTTGTGTGCTGTTATCAGGAAAAGGGATTGGAGGAAAAACCAGCCCTTTTTCCGTCTGTGGCGGGAATGGACGAGCGGTTGTACGAGGCATATACATACGCTGCCAGTGCACATGCAGGGCAGAATAGAAAAAAGACGGACATTCCATACTTTGCCCATATTATTACGACCATGAATTATGCGACAGAGCTCACGGAGGATACGCAGGTGCTACAGGCGGCAATTCTCCATGATACGGTGGAGGATACATGGGTGACTTTTGAGGATTTGCAGCGCAGGTTTGGTGACAGGGTTGCGCGGCTTGTGGAGAGCGAAACCGAGAATAAACGCCCCAATATCCCGGCTTCCCAGACGTGGGAAATACGAAAGCGGGAGACGGTGGAGCATCTGAAAAAGGCATCTATGGATACCAAGGTGATCGTGCTGGCGGATAAGACGGCGAACTTGGAGTCTATAGTGAAGGAGCAGCGCCATATAAAAAGCGATATCTGGGCAAAATTTAACCAGACCGACCGGGCGAAGCAGGAGTGGTATTTCAGGGCAGTCCGGGAACAACTGGCGGAATTTCATGACACGAGTGTCATAAAAGCCTATGATGCCTATCTGGAAATCTTATTTTGAAAGGAGCAGCAGCGATGGCAGAGACAATTGTCACCTTGAAAAAAGGAGAGGGAAGAAGCCTGAAAGCGGGCGGACTTTGGATTTATGACAATGAAATTGATAGTATACTGGGTTCTTTTCAGAACGGAGATATTGTGGTGGTGCATGATTTTGACGGGTATGGAATGGGGCGCGGTTTTATCAATTTAAATTCCAAGATACGGATTCGTATGCTGACGCGCGAACAGGACCAGCAGATCGACCGGGATTTCTTGAAAAGACGAGTGCGTGAGGCGTGGGAATACCGCCAAAAGACGGTAGACACATCGAGCTGTCGTGTCATTTTTGGCGAGGCGGACTTTCTGCCGGGCATTGTGATTGACAAATTTTCAGATGTGCTGGTGGTGGAGTCGCTCGCGCTTGGCATCGACCGGCTGAAATTGGAGATTGTCACGTGCCTAAAGGAAGTGCTTGCGCAGGAGGGCATCATTATCCGGGGCGTCTATGAGCGCAGCGATGCGAAAGTGAGGCTTCGCGAGGGCATGGCATGTTTTAAGGGCTTTATCGGTGAGCCATTTGACACCAATGTGGAAATCATGGAAAATGGTGTCCGCTATCTGGTTGATGTGAAGGATGGACAAAAGACAGGATTTTTTCTCGACCAGAAATATAACAGGCTGGCAATCCAGAAGCTGTGCAAGGGGGCAGCGGTGCTAGACTGCTTTACCCACACGGGTTCTTTTGCGCTGAATGCGGGCATCGCGGGGGCAAAGAGCGTGCTGGGCGTCGATGCGTCTGAGCTTGCCGTGGCGCAGGCGTCAAAGAATGCGGCACTGAACGGTTTGCAAGATGTCGTCAAATTTCAGTGTGCAGATGTATTTGATCTGCTGCCCAGCCTTGAGGCGGCAGGGGCACAGTATGATGTCGTGATATTAGACCCGCCGGCGTTCACAAAATCAAGAAATTCGGTCAAAAATGCGGTGAAGGGGTATCGCGAGATTAATATGCGGGGAATGAAGCTGGTGCGGGACGGCGGATTTCTTGCGACTTGCTCGTGTTCGCATTTTATGGACTATGAACTGTTCACACAGACCATTGCGCAGGCGGCAAAGAGCGTCCACTGCCGTTTGAGGCAGGTTGAGTACAGGACACAGTCTGCTGATCACCCGATTTTGTGGAGTGCGGAGGAGTCGTATTATCTCAAATTTTATATTTTCCAAGTGCGCAGGGAGCGGTAATATCATCAGGAGGAATTGTCATGGAAAAAATGAGCCAGACGCAGCAGTGCCCCTATGTGGCAAGGTGCGGCGCCTGCCATATAGGCGAAAAGAGTTATGAGGAGGAGCTTGCGGAGAAGAAGGAATATGTTATTAGGCATATTGGAAAGTATTGCAGCCAGATTCATGATGTGGCAGGAATGTATTATCCATATCATTACCGAAATAAAGTGCACGCAGTCTTTGGCAAGATCAAGGAGGAGGTAGTGGCGGGCACTTATGCGGAGGGGACGCACACGCTCGTACCCGTCAGCGGCTGCCTGATTGAAGATGCGCAGGCATCAGCAATCATACAGACCGCGGCGCAGCTTATCCAGTCCTTTAAACTGTGGGTGTACAATGAGGATACCAGACGGGGGCTGATGCGCCACATTCTTGTGCGAAAAGGGGCATCGACAAAGCAGATCATGGTAGTGCTTGTCACAGCCGCCGCGGAGTTTCCGCATAAAAATCATTTTGTGGCAGAGCTTCGCAGGCATCACCCTGAGATTACGACGATCGTGCAGAATATCAATGACAAACAGACCACAATGGTGCTTGGCGACAGGGAAAAGACGCTGTATGGGCCGGGCTTTATCGAAGATGTGCTGATGGGACTGCGGTTTCGCATATCGCCCTCGTCGTTTTATCAGGTCAATTCGGCACAGACGCAGGTGCTGTACAAAAAGGCAGTACAGGCGGCAGCGCTGACTGGGCGCGAGCATGTGATTGATGCCTATTGCGGCATTGGCACCATAGGCATGTGCATGAGCGCAAAGGCAATGCATGTGACTGGAATAGAACTCAATGCACAGGCAGTAAAAGATGCAAAGGCAAACGCCAAGAGAAACAATATCAAAAATATGCATTTTGTGGCGGCAGATGCCACCGAATATATGACACGTATGTCACAAAAGGGCGAGCGCGCAGACGTGATTGTCATGGACCCGCCGCGCAGCGGGAGTACAGAGGCGTTTGTCAAGGCGGCTGCCTCCTTAAAGCCGTCACGGATTGTCTATGTGTCATGCGAGCCGGAGACACTGGGCAGGGATTTGGCTTGGTTCCGCAGGGAAGGGTATCATGCAAAAGAGGTGTCGCCGGTTGATATGTTTGGGTTTACGGATTGCGTAGAGACGGTAGTAATGCTTTCCCAAAAAAACTGATAGCGTAATCAATGTAAAAGTGGAGTTTGGCGAGGGTGAGGGCAAAGTGCAGCTTGATAATATTGCCAAGAGAGCCAAAGCATACAAGCCGAAAGAGCGAGTTACATACAAGATGATTAAGGAGTACATAGAAGCGAAATACGGCTTCAAAGTACATACTGCATATATCGCAGAGGTAAAACGAGATTTAGGATTGCCGATGTATGATGCTCCTAATGCGGTAGAGGAATTGAAACAGCCGAGGAAACACCCGACAGCGGAGAAAGTGGAAGCAATAAAGCATTTTGGAATTACTAAATGAAGTGATTATATAAAGAAGGTGAATTGATGGGAAGAATAGCTGATTCAACAATTAAAGGATTTATGTATCAGTTTAATTTGTCGTTGAATGAAATATTAAAATCAACAAATGAAATTGTAAAAATCGAAGGAATAATCGAAGATATTGATAGGATTAATGAGGGAAATATTACGGCTATTCAATGTAAATATCATGAGGAAGCTGAAAAATTTCAATGGTCAAAGGTGAGTAAGCCTATATTACAAATGTTAAAGACATATACAAATTCTGAAGGAAATAATATTTCATTTATTTTGTATGCGTTTTTCCCATCTGAGCAATTAGGAGAGAAAGCAGTTTCAAAAAATGAAATAAATGTGATGCTGAATACTAAAAATATAGAATATATATGTGATTATATTGCACATATAAAGAAAATAGAAAATCCAGAAATTAAGAATCTAGTAAGAAAAGAAAGAAAAACAAAAGATGAAAAAGAAAAAATCAGGCAGTATTTCATTAACAATGAGTTGGAAGTTTTATGTGATATTGATGATTTCCTTAATAACAAATTTCGTTTTGTTGTGGGGAGAGAATATTATGAATTGGAAGAAGAAAATAAAGTGTTATTATGCCAAAATGGTTTTTCTCAAGATGATGTAAATGATATTGTTTTTCCAAATGCAATACAGAAAATAGCATCATTAAGTATTTTGAAGGAAGACGAAGATAGAAACATAACAAAAAAAGAATTGTTGCAGGAGTTAAAAGGTATAAGAAAGACCGCTGTTTCAAGATGGACAAGAGAGTTGTCAAATTATAAACAACTCTTAACTAGCAGAAGAAAACAATTAGGAAAAATTTTGAATGTGAATTATAGAAAGCGATGTTTTGTTTTTGAACCTACGCAAATTGAAAATTTTGAACAAGATATAGTGCTGTTTATAAAAAATTATATTGATATATATTGTTGTAAGCCAAAGTTACATATTCCAGCAATTTTTTGTATATTAGGGTACAACAAAGAAAAAATGGATGGATTAGTAAGCAGATTATATGAGAAGGGGATAGAAACAGAAACAGGATATCGAGGTCAATGTCACTAAGTTAAGAAGGCAGATAAAAGATCTCTATACCAGAGATGGGTTCTTTCTGAACTTTGGGTATAATCAATAAATAAGACAGGATTTACACCTGTCTTATTTATTGATTTATTACTTCTCATAATTGGGTATTTGTGTTATAATAGAGACATCAAAATGAGAGGTGAACACAAATGAAATATTCCCCTTCCTCAGATAATTCGCTGCTATACGGTAAGAACCAATTCATATACAGAACAGAAG
>ERZ808028.289-NODE-289-length-49880-cov-7.218722_pt1 | contig 49880 bp, 36 predicted proteins | sample MGYA00380184_ERZ808028 | MGnify/ENA primary metagenome ERZ808028 (study PRJEB31490, sample SAMN06133397) | mouse gut metagenome | isolation source: J8_1 | host: mice | place: China: Chengdu | collected 2015-05 ...
AACAGTTTTGAGTTGCTGAAAGGGAAACTGTTGCGGCTTGAATTAAAACGCAAAATCAACTAACTTCGGAAAGATTCAAATTATTCTTGACAAATCAACCAATAGATAGTATGTTAATATCATTACATACTATCGGTATGTTAAGGAGGCAAAGAGACATGGCCAGAAATAAGCATCCACAGGAAACTGTTAATTTAATACTGGATGTTGCTTCCCACCTTTTTATGGAGAAAGGGTATGAACATACTTCAATCCAGGAAATCATTAATAATCTGGGAGGACTTAGCAAAGGTGCAATCTATCATCATTTTAAATCAAAAGACGATATTTTAGTCGCTGTTACAGAAAGGATAACCGCTGAATCTAATCGCCTGCTGGCAGCGATCCGCAACCGCACTGACCTTAACGGCAAAGAGAAGCTGAAAGCTATTTTTAAAGAAGCTCTTAAGAGACCCGTACAGAACCAGCTCTTTACGATGGCTTTGGATTTTCGCAATAACCCCAAGCTTCTTTCCAGTTTTTTGCAGGAAACCGTAGAAAACGCTGCCCCCAACTATATTTTGCCCATTATAAGGCAGGGCATCTCCGATGGCTCTATCGAAACGGATTATCCAAAGGAGCTGGCTGAGCTTATTATCCTTGTTGCAAATATATGGACAAATCCCATGATATTTAACTGCTCTGCCCAAGAGTCTTATCGTAAATTTATGGTGTTTGGTCAGATGCTTAAGGGCTTGGGTCTGGATATTGTGGATGAAGAAATGGCAGAAAGAGTGGAGGAGTTAGCGTCTATCTATCAAAAAAACAATAAAGTCCGTTACCATTCTGCTCTGTAAAATGGGCAGAAATTTTTTAAAGCAGATACATACCGTCGTTCGGTATTGTTCTGATATATATTATGAATATGGAGGTTTGGAACATGAATCAAAAATTATTTTCAAAGGATTTTACCCTGGTTGTCATCGGTCAGATTATCTCACTGTTTGGCAATGCAACCCTGCGGTTTGCGTTACCCCTATACTTATTGAATCTGACAGGTTCTTCGGCTCTATACGGAACAGTGATGGCATGTGCCTTTATTCCGTCTATTCTGCTGTCGCCTGTAGGCGGCATCGTTGCAGACAGGGTGAATAAAAGAAACATAATGGTAATCCTGGATTTCTTTACGGCAGCGGTTATTCTGACATTTTTCCTGCTGATGGATAAAGTCGGCATTGTTGCTCTTTTAACGGTTACACTTATGATTCTGTATGGCATTGCAGGCGCCTACCAGCCTTCTGTTCAGGCAAGCATCCCTGCTCTGGTGAAACAAAAGCATATCATGGCAGCCAATTCAATCATCAATACCATAAGCAGTTTTGCAGCTTTAATCGGTCCGGTGCTTGGGGGCGTCTTATATAGCGCATATGGTTTGAAGCCAGTATTATGGACTTGTACGGTATGCTTTGTCTTATCGGCAGTCATGGAGATTTTTATTCACATACCTTTTCAAAAACCACTCTCCAACGGCAGTATTTGGCGGACAGTAAAGTCTGATTTTTCAGAAAGTATTCGATTTATCCGCAAAGATAAGCCCGTAATCGGGAAAACACTTCTTATCGTATGCGGAATCAATTTGTTTATGTCTGCAATGATCATAGTCGCATTGCCCTATCTGGTTACAGAGGTATTTGATTTGGGCGCAGCCCAGGCAAACAGACTTTATGGCTTTGCTGAGGGCGCCCTGGCGGCCGGAGGACTTACAGGTGGAATCTGTGCAGGCATATTTGCAGATAAACTATCTATTCAAAAAGCTGGAAATCTGATTATAGCCTCTGCTGTATGCTTATTTCCTGTGGCTTTTGCACTAATATTATTTTCGTCCGGTATCATAAACTACATTGTTATTACTGTATGTTGCTTTATCATTATGATATTTTCAACCATTTTTACGGTACAGATGTTGTCTTTTATGCAAAAGGAAACGCCTCAAAATTTAATCGGAAAGGTGATTGCCGTTGCACTCACCATCTCTATGTGCGCGCAGCCTCTGGGCAATGCATTATATGGAGTTCTGTTTGAGTTTTGTAAGGGCTTTGAATATGCGGCAGTTTTATTTTCTGCTGTTGTGTCACTCGTCATTGCTGTAAAAGCAAGAAATATTTTTAAGATATTTACGACAGAATAAAAAGATTATTTGAACAAAAAAACGGATTACCCTTCCATTTTATAGGATGTTTTTGGTAATCCGTTGTTTTGATTTTAAGCTTTACTCCTATCTCATAATCTCCTCAATCTCCTCAACTGTCCTTGGAATATCCTCAGAAAGATTCCTGCAGCCATCCTCCGTAATCAGACAGTTATCCTCCAGACGGAATCCAATTCCCCATTCTTCATGGTAAATGCCAACATCCACACAGAATACCATCCCTGCTGCTGTCATTGCATCGCGCGCCGACACCATATCATGCACGTCAAAACCTATATGATGAGCGCCGCCATGCCACATATAGGTTCCAATCTCATCAAATGCTTTACACACCCCTGCTTCCCGAAGCTGCCTAAAATTATATTCCTTTATCATCTGATCTACATCCATCATGGGAAGTCCTGGCTTCAGGACGCCAAACATATACTGTGAAGTTTGATACGCACACTCATACAACAATTTCTGCCGTTCCGTATATTTTCCATTGCAAGGCCATGCCCTTGAAACATCCGTCACCAAATAATCCCATCGCACGCCCACATCATTTAACACCAGGTCCCCATCCTTTGCCTGCCCTCTGTAGCTGTCGTAATGAATACAAAAATTATTCTTTCCGGCGCTGATAATTGACGAAAATCCTGGCTCAAGAACACCGTACTGAGCCAACGCATAATCATACTCTGCCTTATACTGATATTCGTACATTTCCGGTCTTGAATGTTCCATCATGGCAACAATGCCCGCTTTTGTAATCCGCTCAGCCTGCTCAAGGGCCTCTATCTCACAAGGCTTCTTAATCAAGCGCATTTTCTTCAAAATTGGAAGGGCATTTTTCAACTTCATCCAGGGGTATCCTGTCTCTATGTACTTCTGCATCCAGTCTGCCCCGTTAAAGTTTCTGCGCCCTTCTTTATGGTCAATGTCAAGATAAATGGTACGAATACGATTCTTTCGGACCATTTCCGCAAGATAAGGCTGCCATTCGTCGAAATATGCAATATCCTTCATTCCAGATTTTTCTGCCGCCACATCCGGCTTGATTCGCGCCCCGTTCCATCTCTCCTCAAATGCATCCGGCGCAAGGATAAACAGCTTCTCCACCAGACGCTCTCCCTCCTTATACAGCATCAGAACGCTGTCTCTCTGCTCAATTCCTGTCAGATAGACAAAATTTCGATTCGCATAAAAGGGATAGTCGTCGTCTGCTGATTTCCGCAATACTTCGCCGCTTAAGAAAACCGCCAGCTCACCCGACTCCATATGATTCCCGAAGGTTCTTCTGTTTTCTACATAAAATGATGTTTTCATAATCTCATGTCTCCTTTGTAAATATATTTTATCTCCCCAAATCTGGACATAAAAAACCACCGCCCCCGGAGTTCTCAAAAGCCTCCAAAAACAGTGATTTTCAAATGCGCGATCAGGGGCTCGAACCCTGGACACCCTGATTAAGAGTCAGGTGCTCTACCAACTGAGCTAATCGCGCATGTTTCTTAAGTTTTCTTTATTATTTCCTTAACACAAATGATATTATATAACATGTTTTACTGAAATGCAAGAGGTTTTTTCAATTTTTTTTATTTTTTTTAAGTTTTTTTCAAATTCCTGCTTTTTTCCTGATTTTTAAGGCCTTTTATGGAATTGACGGTGAGACTGCCTCCCACTCTCTCACCGTCCAATCATTCCTTTATCCTAACTGCCTGGCAATCTCCCTCAGCGTACGGTCCACATTATTTCCGTGAACGTACACAACCTTCTGCTCCTTCTTACGCTCATTCATAATCTTATAGTACAAGCCATGCTTCAAAATATCAGTATTCACAATGATATACTTTTTATTATGCAGCACAGACGGGTCGAAATTCATATAGTCCGATGAGAGAAATTGACTGGTCGGCAGACATCTGCGCAGCTTCTTCTGCCAATTTCGATGACCGCCAATCACGATACTTCGCTCTAATCTCCCGACATCAAGCATCTGACTTCCTATGCCGTCTGAAGTACTCTCCGCCTTACCTTCCCCTTTCTTACAGAATACAAACTCTCTTAGTTTATTAAGCTCTGTTTTCTCCCTCTCATGCTGTTCATCCTTCTTCATGCTTTCCCTTCTCAGTCTCTCTATCAGCCGCTCTGCTTCAGCCAGCTCATGCTCCTTATCCGTCTTCTGCCGCTCAAGCTTGTGCAGCCTCTCCTCCATCCGCTTTCTCTCATATTCCAAACTCTTTACCGCACTTTCCTCACAGGACCTCTGGTACTGTATCTCCTCCGGTATCTCACTTTCATACATGGCCTCAATCTGCTGAATATATTTGCACAAAGTCCCAAGCAGGAGAACATACTTATATCGCTCCCAATCCTTTTCTTCAAAAACTGTACACAGCATTTCTGCCTCCCACTTTTCCAGATATATTCCATACAAAGCCCGCGTCTCCATACCAAATATATTCAGCAGCTTCTCCATCCTCTCCCATCTCTCACACATTTCCTGGTTTTCCTTATCCAAAAATTCACTAACATAGTAGGCTCCAGGCTCCCTGTGTTCTCTTAAAAATTTTCTATAGATTCGCTTACCCTCTGCCATATCGGCTTCCATCTCCTGAGGGTTAAGCCGCCTTTCCTCATAGATTTTCAGCATACAAACCACCTGGCAGAATTGATAATCCATAAGCCTTGGAATATCCAGATCCTCTGCGATCACCATCTCGATCACCATCTGACATAAGCTAATCTCTACCATGGCATCCTTTCTCATGAGCTCCTCAAACTGCTTACCTGTTAAATAGTCAAGCTTCTTAACCACGTTCTTTAATGACTTGTAACCCGCATAAATAATATTCATAACCATTCGGTATTGTTCCTCAGACTCCTCCTGCCTTAGCAATAGCAGTAATCCAGTCATTAGCTTCGCCGCCTTCCTCTCATCCAAAAGAAATTTGCGCAGGAAGCCTGCTGACTGGTATTCTGACCCCTGAAACAGCTTCAGACACTCCTTCTTACAGTCCTTTAAGGACTCAAGCAGCATACTTTTGCAGCGGTTGTTTCTCACAACTCCATAGACAATAAACGGTATCACATCAATCTTTGTTTCCTTCTGGTGCATGACTCGTATGGGCTCAAGCAGCCTGCGATGAATCTCCGATAACTCCTGAAACCTCTCCTCCTCCAATTTATCGCCAAATATTTCCTCATATATCTGCTCCCGCTTTTCCTCATTCAATTCCACCCTCAGCGCATACACCCCGCTTTTCTCATTGTCTTCCAGAGAGCATACCTTCCTTTCGCACTCCGATCTTACCACCGGACTTGCAAGCATTTTCGACGCCAGGGCGGGCGTTTCCATACACATATCTACAAATGCAGCCTTTGTATTCACCTTGCACCGAAGTCCATTAAATATTATCATATTCTTGTCCATCTAAATCCTCCTGAAAATACATCAAAACCAGTCAATCAACTTCTCTGAACCTGCGACTCTACTGCACCATAGGCATCCCTCCCCAACAAGTACTGCAACTTTTGACATTGAAATAATCTGGCGAACCGCCAAAGATAAAAAATGAAAATCTCAGAATACATGAACATCATATAAACATTTCATTTGATGTGGTTAATTCTAGCACAGCTTTTCCAAAGGTACAAGAAAAACCGTTCGACAAATTTTGCATATATTTTGATTGGTGTTCTCACGTCAGAAGGCTCATATTATCTCCCTAATCAGCATATAATGAAAAATAGAGGTGTCTTTCTATGAAAACTGTAAAATTGAAATCAAACATAAAACGAACGGCTTTATATCTTTTTAGAAAATTATTTAATATAAAAAAATATATTGCTCAAAAGGACAGGCCCTATGCACTGGCCGCAATTCTTCTGGGCTTTTTGAACCATTTTCTCTACCAGCTATCAAAAGGCTCGGCATTTATCGCACTTATTTGTCCGGTAAACGAGTCTGTGTGGGAACATTTAAAGCTTATATTCTTTCCAATCCTTTTTGTATCCGTAGGGGAATATTTAAGATACCGTCCGGAGCCGGTCCGTTTCTTCTACTGCCGCTTCCTGGCCGTCCTATGTGCCATAGGCGCCACCATTACACTTTTCTACACTTATACCGGTATTACAGGAGAGAATTTTCTTGTCATAGATATTTCAATCTTTCTAATCAGCATCCTTTTCGGATTTTATATGGATGCACACTTTTATCAGAAAAGCATGGGCAGGACATCCCAGACAACAACATTTTCATTGTGGGTTATCACATCCCTGTTCTATTTTGTATTCACATGCTTTCCGCCGGACATACCCCTCTTTTTTTCTGCGAGCTAGAGGGAGGACATTGGCGTCCTCCCTCTAAATCACTATTTCCATATTCCATCCATCAAAAAAACTTGAAGCCTGCCTACTTTCTCCTCTTCCTGAAATTCAGCCCGAAAAACTCCGTCTCGGCAATCCTGATAGAACAGCTTCGTGCCCACAGCCTCCCCGTCGTTTAAATAGACCTCCACAAGCCTTCTGTCCACAAAAATCTCAGCCCTCCTAAGCCGCTCCACCTCTGTTATAAACTGAACCTTCTCCGATTTGACGCCCTTCGTCTTGATTCGTACCTCCATGCCTTCCCGCACCAACCAAATCTCTCCCGCCTCAGAGCTTCCTAACAATATCCGAAAATCTACGCTATCCTCAAAATCAATCCTGGCATAGTAACAATTCCCCTTCAAATTCTCCAAAGACAGACTTTGTCCGGCTGCATCACAGACCTTTTCCCGACACAACTGATAGATTTCTTCTACTGGTTTCTGACAGAGACGCCCATTTTGAACGGAAAGCTGTCTTGGAATCGTCATGGCGCCGCATGAGCCATTTACCTCCGGCACATGCTCCTCATAAAAATCCGCCGTCCATCCAATGGCAATCCGCCGCCCTTCATGCTCAAATGACTGCACCGCATAAAAATTACTTCCGAAATCGTAGATCCCTTTGTTCTTCGGATAAAACCTGCCGTCTTTATAATCCCCCATATACCAATATGTGGGCTGATATCTCTGCTGCTCATCCCAATATAGCATCCACGACCCCGCTGCTACAAACTGCCCGTCTAATTCAAAGAAATCCGGACATTCAAATGTCTGAATTCCTTCCGTCCGTTCTTCAACCAGCACACCTTCATAGCTCCATTTTTCCATATCCTCTGAACCAAAACGGGCAAGCGACGGAATTCCCTTTATCTTCGTCCCGATTACCATCTGCCAGCGTCCGTCCTGCCAGTATACCTTGGGGTCGCGGAAATGCTCAAACGCAAAGGTATCGTCTGGCCGTTCTACCACTGTAACCTCTTCGCCAAAGTGAATACTGTCCCTTGATCTTACCATCGTCTGATACTGACGGGTATTCTCCTTGGTTTCCTGGGGCGGCCCTATATGACGCGTCAGATAGAAAACAATCTCCTCGTCAAGGGGCACAGCGCTTCCAGAAAAAGCGCCGCCTCTTAATTCTTTCTGTGCAAGAATCTCCTCCTGGGGCTGCAAAGTGTAGGGCAAATGAATCCAATGCACCAAATCCTTGCTTGCCGCATGGCCCCAGTACATCACGTCCCACTCCTGGCTATGAGGATTCGCCTGATAATACAGATGATAATATCCCTTATAATAACACAAGCCGTTAGGATCGTTAATCCAATTCTTATATGCATTAAAATGATACTGCTCTCTGTTTAGCGTGTCGTACCACGCGCCCAGGTCATTGGTTGCCAGCCACCCTCCTGCACCCGAAAACTTAACCTCCCCATCCTCTGAAGCCTTCTTAGCTTCGTCTGTTACATATTCGAGGAAACAGACGCCCTCATCCATCATGTCGTCAGATTCCGACAGATAGGCAATACTTACCTGACAGTCTAAAAGCTCTACTTCATACTCCGTGTCAAGCTTCACAGGAATCCTATGTAACGTATAACGGCAAGCGCCCGCCGAATATTCCAGCCATGGCCCTTCGTCCCCTTTCATCCGCAGGCATCCCTGTTTTCCCTCCAATGATTTCAAAAATATTTCCAGACATTTGTAATTTCCTGTATGTATTCTTCCCATTCCTTGTCTCTCCCTTCGCGCCAAGCTTTGACCTTCCTTCAGCGCTGAGAATATTATAATGTGTATTGCCAGAGATTGCAAAAATATTTCATAAAATGCTTGCAATTTATTTTAAAAATGTTATAATAACAGTAATCATTATTATTTTATTTCAACTAAGGAGGATATGAAGCATGGAATTAAAAGGAAGCAAGACAGAGGCTAACCTGCAGGCAGCATTTGCAGGCGAATCTCAGGCAAGGAATAAATACAGCTACTATGCATCCAAGGCAAAGAAGGATGGCTATGTTCAGATTGCCAATATTTTTGAAGAGACTGCGGCGAATGAGAAGGAGCATGCCAAGATTTGGTTTAAGCTGCTTCATGGGGGAGCCGTTCCGTCAACCATGGAGAACCTAAAAGACGCTGCCGACGGCGAGAACTTTGAGTGGACGGATATGTACGCAGCATTTGCCAAAGACGCCAGAGAAGAAGGCTTTGACGATATTGCCTATCTGTTTGAAGAAGTTGGTAAGATTGAAAAGGAGCACGAAGAAAGATATCGCAAACTCCTGTCCAATATCGAAGAGGGGCTTGTCTTTTCAAAGGAAGGAGACTGCATCTGGCAGTGCTCAAACTGCGGTCACATTGCCGTGGGCAAAAAGGCTCCTGAAAAATGTCCGGTGTGTGCCCATCCACAGTCTTATTTCCAGATTAAGGCAGAGAATTACTAAAAAATACAGGGGACTTCCAATCAATGGAAGTCCCCAATAAAATGCTCTAATGCCACTGTGTCGTATGCTCATCAGTTACATCTAATGTAACATGGTCTACAAGAAAGAAGCCTAATATCTGCGTATCCATAACCTTATTTCCATTCTCGTCGCAATACTCCTCCTCATAGACAAACTCGTCCTGTCCCTCATAATTCTTCATATAATCATAGGTAATCTTCTGCACCTTATATCCCTTTACGCCGCCGTCAAATTCGGCTTTTTCCCGATATACTACGGCATAAGGCCATCCCTTCGCGTCCATCATGGGTGTAAACGTCGTATCAATGCCATCAGAAGCCTCGATGCCTGCAAGCATACCATCCCTATAAAGATAATCTGCAACCGCCTGCATCTCCCTGTCGATACGCAAAAAGTCTTCCTCGGCTGTCTCCTCCTCATAACCATCGTCAATTATGTTTGGCTCGTCAAAATCATGATCATAACCTCCCATATCTGACATGACTCTCCTGACAACCCTGGAGCTATACTGGAAGACATAAAACACGCTAAATCCTATATTCACAATCATTGAAATGACAGCAATAGACACAATCAAAATCTTTTTCCATTTATTCATAACCAGTCTATTTTCCCTGCATCTTCTTAATCACCTTAAGTCTGGTAAATTCTTCCCGTTCCTTCTCCTCCAGCGCATTATTAATCGTATACACCAGGTTACTGTACATGGGAATCGTAATATTCTTCAGCGCATTGGCCCGCTTCTGGGTCTTCTTAATATTTGCCGCAAGTCTGTAAGCCGCATTCTCGACCTCCGCCAGCTTAATCGTCAGGTTCTTAACCGCCCTAAACGCCTCCCTGGCAATATCAATCGACTCCTTCGTCGTACCAAACGCATAAGTCAGGTCATTCTGCTTATCATCATACTTAATATGCGGAATCTCCGTCCCCATAATACTTCTGGCCTGAATACGAATCGATTCTTCAATGGGAACAGTAAAGGCAAGCTCCTGCACCTTGCTGATTCCCTGCTCAATATTCGCACGCTGCAGACACGTATATGCCCTGGTAAACGTAATATCAATTTCTTCCTGTATATTCTTTGCCTCGTCAATCAGCTCCATCAATTCCTTTAGAAGAATATTCCGCTTCTTATCCATAAGGTCATACCCCTGATGGGCAAGCGCAAGGGAATTCTTGGCCAGCATCAGATTACCTTTGGTGGGAAATTCTCTTGGGTCCATATACCACCCTCCTTATCTAACAACCTTCAAAGCAGAACATCTTACCAAACCGCACGAACATATCACTTACTGTCGTCATCATCTGAATCTGCCTTCTGGGGATAATACTTTTCAACCAACTTTGTGTCAATCCTGTCAAGTTCTTCTTTGGGCAGGACTCCCAACAACTCCCATCCAAGGTTCAGAGTATCCTGAATCGACCGGTTCTCTGTGGGCCCCTGGCCAATATAACGCTTCTCGAATTCTTCTCCGAATTTCAGATACTTCTTATCAAGGGGAGACAGTTCATCCTCTCCGATAACCGAAGCCAGATTTCTTGCCTCTCCCACCTTCGCATAAGCAGAAAACAACTGATTGGCAAGCCCCTGGTGGTCTTCCCGCGTATACCCTTCGCCAATCCCGTCCTTCATCAGACGAGACAAAGAGGGCAGAATACTAATGGGCGGATAAACCGACTGGCCGTGAAGATTCCTGTCAAGCACCACCTGCCCCTCCGTAATGTATCCGGTCAAATCCGGAATTGGATGGGTAATATCATCATTAGGCATGGTCAGAATCGGAAGCTGCGTCACAGAACCGTTAGCGCCCTGTACAATCCCCGCACGCTCATAAAGGGTTGCCAGCTCACTATAAAGATAGCCCGGATATCCCTTTCTGGACGGAATCTCCCCTCTTGAAGAAGATACCTCACGCATTGCCTCTGCAAAGGAGGTCATATCCGTCAGAATAACCAGAATATGCATATTACACTCAAATGCCAGATACTCCGCCACAGTAAGCGCAACCTTCGGTGTAATCAGACGCTCTACCACAGGGTCGTTGGCCAGATTCAGGAACATGCACACATGGTCAGAAACTCCGCTCTCCTCAAAGGTTTTACGGAAAAACTCTGCAACGTCATGCTTCACGCCCATCGCGCCAAACACCACGGCAAAATTCTCATTGGTTCCATCCCCCAATGACGCCTGTTTTACAATCTGAGCCGCCAACTGATCATGGGGAAGTCCATTTCCCGAAAAGATGGGAAGCTTCTGCCCCCGAATCAGCGTGGTCAACCCGTCAATCGCAGAGATTCCCGTACGGATATAGTTCCTGGGGTACTCCCTGCGCACAGGGTTCAGAGGCAGGCCGTTTACATCCCTCTTTTCCGACGCCCCGATAGATCCAAGCCCGTCAATCGGCACTCCCACACCGTTAAATGTGCGCCCTAACACCTCCGGCGAAACAGCGACCTCCATGGGATGGCCTGTAAGCCTTGTATGGGTATTGCGAAGCGACATATTCTCCGTCCCTTCAAACACCTGGATCATCGCCTTATCCTCATACAACTCCACAATTCGCCCCATCTTCTTTGTATTGCCGTCTATCACAAACTCCACAATCTCATCAAAAAACGCACCCTGCAGCCCTTCCAGCACAACAAGAGGGCCGTTAATATTACTAAGTCCCAGATATTCTATTGACATGTACGGTTTCCCTCCTTATGCGTTCTTCGCGATTACGCGATTATAGAAGTCATCAATATCTCTTTTATACAAATCCAAAAGCTGTAGGTTATCATTGGGCACATCATACTTAATCGCAATGACCTTTTCAAAAATGCCCTCTGCCTTCAGAACAGACATAGGCTGCCCCATGGCCACCAGATGCCGCGCAGTCTTATAAAGATACAGGATTACATCCATCATCTTAAACTGTTTCTCCATAGATACACAGGTATCATCCTTGTGAAAGGCATTCTGCTGCAGAAAGCCCAGCCGGATTACCTTAGCAATCTCAAGAATCAACTTCTGATCATCCGGCAGCACATCCCCGCCGATTAGTTTTACAATCTCCATCAGACTGCTTTCCTGATTCAAGATCGCCATCATTCGGTTCCTGTAGTCCACAAACTTAGGCGACACATGATCCGCATACCATCCGCTTAAGTCGTTCAGATACTCGCTGTAACTGCTCAGCCAATGAATGGCCGGAAAATGCCTGGAATACGCCAGAGACTTATCAAGCCCCCAGAAGCAGCGAACAAACCGCTTTGTATTCTGTGTCACAGGCTCAGAAAAATCTCCTCCCTGGGGAGAAACCGCACCGATAATCGACACAGAACCAGTCTCTCCGTTCAATGTCTGCATCATACCGGCCCTCTCATAGAACGCTGACAGCCTGGACGCCAGATATGCCGGAAAACCTTCCTCCGCAGGCATTTCCTCCAAACGTCCAGAAAGCTCACGCAGAGCCTCCGCCCAACGGGAAGTGGAATCTGCCATAATCGCCACGTCATATCCCATATCTCGATAATACTCCGCCAAAGTAAGCCCTGTATATATGGAAGCCTCACGGGCAGCCACCGGCATATTGGAAGTATTCGCAATCAATGTGGTTCGATCCATCAATGGATTGCCCGTCTTAGGGTCCACCAGCTCAGAAAATTCTTCCAATACCTGGGTCATTTCATTTCCACGCTCACCGCATCCAATATATATAATAATATCCGCATCCGCCCACTTGGCAATCTGATGCTGCGTCATAGTCTTTCCTGTTCCGAACCCTCCCGGAATCGCCGCCGTTCCTCCCTTGGCTATGGGGAACATGGTATCCAGAATTCGCTGCCCAGTCACAAGGGGCACTGTAGCCGGAAAACGATGGCTCACCGGACGCGGCACTCGAATCGGCCACCTCTGCATCATGGGAAGTTCCTTCCTGCTGCCATCCGGCATCTCAACCACCACAAGAATATCATGAATGGTATAGTCGCCGTCCGGTACCACAGATACCACAATACCCTCCACGTCCGGCGGCACCATACACTTATGCAGGATCGCCTGGGTTTCCTGCACCTCTGCGATTACGGTCCCTGCGTGAACCGGCTCGCCTACAGCCACGGTAATATGGGTGTCCCACAATCTGTTCATATCCAGAGAATCCACGCTGACACCTCTGGTAATAAACGCGCCGCCGTTATCGGCAATCCTCTCCAGAGGGCGCTCAATCCCATCAAAAATATTATTCAGTATTCCAGGCGCAAGCGTAACAGAAACCGCCGCCCCTGTAGCCTCCACCGTCTCTCCGGGACAGAGACCTGACGTCTCCTCATATACCTGGATGGTCGTCAAATCCTTGTCAAGAGAGATTACCTCGCCTACCAGCTTCTCCTCCCCGACATACACCATCTCCGACATTCTGAATTCCGTCTTATCCTTCAGGTAGATGACAGGCCCGTTGATTCCGTAGATTTTCCCAATCGTAACACTATCCAACCTGCACACCTCCCTTGAACATGAACTTCCTGTATTCATTCTCAATCGCACCCTTAAAAGCATGGTCAATCAGAATATTCTTTTCCTGAATCACAGCCCGCACGCCGCCGATAAAGTCCTCTTTGCTCACAGTCAGAGCCATACCCGTATGCTCCTCAAGATACTGCTTTTTATCCGCATCTGACGGATTAATATAGATGGTCATCGGCGCTCCATTGGCAAATCCCGTCGCCTTCTCGATATAGGTAATCAAAAGCCGTGTATACTCCTCTGTCTTCATATATTCCTGAACTACTTCACGGACTTCCTCGAACAACTCCGTCTTCAATTCCTTCTGCGTCTTACTCAATTCTCTTTTCAACTCAAGCTGCGCCTTGGACATCGCCATATTAAGCTGCTGCTGAGCGCCGACACGCTCCGCCTTCACCCGCGTCTCCGACTGGCGGAGCAGCTCAGCCCTGTGCTGCTCAAACACGCCAAGCAGCGCATCCTCGTGCTGCTTTATGATCGCATTGCCCTCTGCCCTTGCTTCCTCCATGGCCGCCGCCTGCAGATGTGATATCTTCTCATCAATCGTCAAGTATGCCACCCCACATTCTATCTACACCATTTACAGTTTCAGTCCAATCGCCTCATTCACATAAGAAGTGATAAAGTCTTTCTTACGTCCGGTTCCGTGCCTGTCAGGAATCTCAATCAAAAGCGGCATGGTACGTCCAAGCTTAATCTCATCAAGCAAGTCTGGAAATTCCCTTCCGAACTTCTCAGTCAGCAGGATGATACCCACCGTTTTATCGTTCATTGCAGTTTCAATCGCAGCCCGCAGCTCCTCTCTCTCGTGGACAACGATGCCGTCTACTCCCGCAAGTCTCATTCCTGTCAGCGTATCGACATTATCACTGATCAGATACATCTTCATCTTACAATTTACCCAGAATCATGAAGGAGATGATCAGTCCATACAGACAGACACCTTCCGCAAGACCAACGAAAATGAGAGACTTACCCAAAGCGCTGGAATCCTCACTGATTGCTCCAAGAGCAGCGCTTGCGGCGCTTGCAACGGCAATACCACCGCCGACACAGGAAAGACCGGTTGACAACGCAGCGGCAAGATAACCAAAACCAACAGCATTAGAAGCAGTCTCGACAACGTCGGCCGCCTGGGCAGGCGCACCGCCGAACATCATAATTCCTGCAATAGCAAACGCCCCAAAATAGAAGAATGCATTTACCCCGATTGCTCTCTTATAACGCTTCTTCGTCTTTTCTCCAATCAAAAAGTACCCAAATGGAATAATGATACTAAGCACCAGCGCCGTAATAAGTAATAATTTTACAGTTAAATTCATGACCTAAATCCTCCTTACATCTATTTACTCTGCTTGTTAAATGGTTTAAATTCTCGTCCGCTTCCTTTATAAAAGCGGCTGAACATCTCATAATATTCCAGACGAAGCACCTGAATTCCAACAATCAGGCCCTCCAACGCACATACGACTATATTTCCTAAAATAATTCCGAACAGATTTGGCGCTCCATCCTCCGCTCCAGAGAGCATCAGCACCACTTCCATAATCGCCGCATGGCTCACAGCAAACGCCCCGATACGCACATAAGAAAGGGTGTTTGAGAAATAACTCAGAAGCGTCTCAAACAGTTCAAAGAAGCCTTGTACCAAAAACATTACCTTGCTTTCTTCCATCTTCTTATGATTATGCTCCACCAGATTCGTAAGCGGCTCCTTGAACACAAAAATCAGAATCGGAATTCCAAGGAACACAGCCATCATTATATTTCCCGGAACCCTATGCCCTGTCATATACAGCACAATCGTCAGCACAAGGAAGCCATAGAATACAAGTCCTGCAACGCCGTTTGTGGAAAACCATAGATTCTCTGTATCATGGGCCTTAGCCGCGTTGACAATCTGGAACAGCATTACCAGAATATTCAGCGCCATGCCAAACGCAATCGCAATAATAAACACAGTATTCAACTGCCCAATAAACGGCAGGTCCGTCATTGCGTCCACAGGCCGCATCCATAATGCGGGGATTACATCCTCAAACCCGAAAATACTGCCGAACATTACGCCAAAAATCATCGAGAATATACCCGCAATAGACACAATCCCTGCCAGGCTCATTTTCTTCTTAATATAAATCAACCCGCCGATTAGAAACAGACAGAAGCCCTGACCCACATCGCCAAACATCGCGCCAAAGATGAATGTATAAGTAAGCGCCACGAACATGGTCGGGTCCATCTCGTCATGGGCCGGAAGCCCATACATCTTAATGAACAGCTCAAAGGGTTTAAAAAATCTGGGATTCTTAAGCTTGGTTGGAGGGTCTCCAAAGAATTTCTCCCTGTCCTCCTCCACGACGATGAACACCCTGTCATCCTCCTTCGCTTCCTCCATCAGAGCCTGCACGTCTCCTTCTCCCATCCAGCCGCATAAAATATAATAATCCTCCTTGGTATCCCCCACATCCGTCCTTGCCGCCATCTTGCGGACATCAAAATTATTGGACAATTCTTCAAGCCTTTTCCTGACGCCTAAAATCTTGGCGGCATGGCTGCTCACCAACTCCTCGATTTTCCGGTCAATCTCCTCGATCTCTTTTTTGACATCCTCAATCTGCTTCTGCAAGCTGATACAGGCATCCTTCGGGGTCCCGATAAATTCTGATGGAATCGCAATTCGCTCAAAGTGCAGGGAATTAAAGGCCGAATCAACCTTGCTGGTATCTATGTTTGATACAAAGTAGCATCCATAGACATAATTTTCATTCCTGGTTCCCTCCAGAAATACAGCCTGCAAATCGCCAAACAGATATTTTTCGAGCCTTTTGTAATAATCTACGCCGATTCTCCCGAAACGCACCTTCATATACTTGTAATGCATGGTCTTATGCAGCTCCAGGTCGAGAGGGGAGAAGGGCTCCAGAACATTCAGCCTCTCTCTTACTTCATTCTCCTTCTTGTTCAGCAGCTCCTTTTTCTCCTGCAAATCCAGATAATCATGGTTAATCTCTCTGATAAAGGCAAGCATCTCGTCCTTGGACATAGACTGGTCAATATGCTCTACGCTTTCCGACAAAAGAGCCGCGAACTGCTCTGCCTTTGCCAGCGCATCTTTATAGGGGTTCACCTCCACAAATGGCAGAAGATTATCTGTCGTCTTAAGCTCAGTGACTGCATTTTCAAGCTGCATCTCATATTTGGACAGATATTTGTCGCACACACGGTCGATATCCATTCTCGGACCGCTGATGCTCAAAAACTTCATCTTAACAATCATTGCATCACACCTCCTAAGTATCCTAACGTTTCTCTTGAAGATAAACCGTAACGGATACATTCAAGGGCTGTAGTTAGTCTATATATTTCTTCTTCCTTCAAAAACAGATAGGTATTCACCGTTGCTATGGAATAAGGATTCCGTCTTCTGTCACTGATGTACTGACGCTGCAGACACTCCTTGTACGTGGCCTCAAGTGTCATGCCGCTGATGTCTGCGTATTTCCTGGCATAATAGGTCTCCTCCAGACGCTTCTCATATTCCTCCACAGTCGGCGTTTCCACCAGGCTCTTGAATTCCTCCACACTGAGCCTATACTGAACCGGAATCGTCATGGAATAGATGTCAGGCGGAAGTTTATTATAATACTTCTTGGCCCGATAAATCCACTGGATATTCAAAAGATCAATCTTCATGCCAATATCCCGCACATACATTTCCCGTTCCTTACCATGTAAAAGCCGCCGGTTTTTCCTCCACATTTCAGAAAAATAATAAAGGTCAAGAGTCAGGTCATAATCAAACAGCGTCGCCCCTTCCGTCTCCCTGAGAGCCTTAAGCGGTGCATAATATTCCGTATCCCTAAGGTTATCAATCAACTCCTCCACATTTCGGGAGGTGATTAGCCTGTCTATGGATATCTGGGAATATTTATCAAAAAATTCCTTCTTATATGCTATATCAAAGGGCATATCATAATGGTTAAATACAATACGGAGACAGTAGTTAATCAGGTCAATCTCATACCTTTTCCAGTACAGCTTCAAAAACTTCTTCTGCTCCATTCCCGCAAACCGGAAGATTCGCGTATAGTCATCGAACAAAGACTGATACAGTATCTTCTCTATATTTCCCCTGTGATACAGCGATATATCCATCTGTCCCACATATCTTGTATATGCAGGCTTCCCCTTCAGATACTCGATTGCCTCCGGCACGCTCTTTAAGTTAGAAATATTCTCAAAATCCCGCCAAGTTAAGAGCTTTGCCTGCATTGCACGTATCTTCGTGGTTAGTCCGCTGTACGACATCACATTACCCATGCCCTACACCTCTACAATATGCGCCAGAATCTCTCTGGCATATGCGGTATGGTTTTCCTCAAATTCTTTCTTCAGGTTGTCAATCGTGGAGTGGTTCTTCTCCCGCTGCTCCTTGAGAATTCGCTCCATCTTCTCATCCGCCTCCTGCCTGATCTGCGCTAACTGCTTCTGAGTCTCGTCCTCAATCGTCTCATCAAAACGATCCCTATCGGCCTGAATCTTCTTCTCGATCTCACTCTTCTGGGCATGCGCATGCTCCACAATCGCTTCCGCCGTCGCCTCGATGTCTGCCAGTTTTTTTACAACCGTGTTCATTGAGCCGCCTCCATTCCTTTAAGATTTCCTTACTGTTACTCAGGATTTAAAATCATATGTGCAACATACCATACACCAATCAGTTGTAGGTTGATACAGTCTGACAAATATAACATGGTTTTCTGCCGACATTTCCCGCCATTTTGCACACAATTATAATATACTCCGTTTTTATCAAATTTCCATAGTAAAAATCAACAAAAAAACTGCTATTTGTTATCTTTTTCACACGCTTACATTTAATTGACTTTTTTCACCTCTCATTATAAACTAAGAAACATACGAAAATGCTTGAAAACAGGGGGAAATCGCATATGCGTCTGAGAAATATACCGCGCGCAGACAGCGTGTTGAATGAGTGTAAAGAAGTTGTTAAAAATGGGGCCGAATACCGCGGCAGATGGCGGGAGGTGTTTGGGAACTCCAATCCTGTCCACATAGAAATTGGAATGGGGAAAGGCCAGTTTCTTCTGACCCTCGCCAAACAGAATCCAAAGATTAATTATATTGGAATAGAACGGTACTCCAGCGTCCTTTTGCGGGCAGTAGAAAAACTGCAAAACGACAGCGAGATTCCACTCTCTAACATCCGCTTTATCTGCATGGACGCCCGCAGCGTTGCAGATGTATTTGCTTTTGGAGAAATCAACTGCATCTATCTGAACTTCTCCGACCCTTGGCCCAAGGCAAGGCACGCCCCAAGAAGGCTTACCTCCAGGGAGTTTCTTTCGCGCTACCATAAGCTTCTGGCATCTGATGGAGTCATAGAGTTCAAGACAGATAACCGGCTCCTTTTTGACTTCTCGGTTGCGGAAGTAAATGCTTCTTCGGAATTTGATCTAGTGGGAAGCACTTATGATTTACATCATGATATAGAGATGAATCAAGGAAATATAATGACAGAGTATGAGGAAAAATTTTCAGCTCTTGGGAATCCGATTTATAAATTAATAGCCAGCCCAAAGGATCTGCATTAATGCGAGCCAGCTTTATTCCAATCAGGGAACCGACAGAGCATATCCTTTCGGTTCCCTGATCACTGACTTCTTAACGGAGAAGTTGAAGCACAAGTTCAGGACGTTTGCTGGCTTGAGCAATGATGCTTTGCTGGGGCTGGCTTAAGATATCGTTTTTAATCTTTTCCATCATAAGACCTGCCATATCCGCATCCCTGATGCGGCTTTCCGCATCTTTTAAGTTAATGGTAGCGTGATTAAGCGCCTGGTATGCGTGCTCCAGACGGTTGTAGTCTGCCCCCATGACTGCCCTGCTGTCGGCTACACTGTCGTTGGCACAGTCAATCTTCTTAAGCAGGCCTAAAGGCTCCTGATTCTTCTCTGTAAGATCCACCTTCTCCGGCGGGTTCAGCCGTAGCTGCGTCAGAGACAGAAAGGGCAGATGAATCGGAATCAGCTCAGGCTCCGGATTATGTCCCGCATAGATCATGACCTCGCATTGCCGGAAATCCAATAACTGGCCTTCCGGCGGCTCCGACGGGGCGTATTCCTTCTTTGTTACCGTGTAGATAAAATTCGTATACACGCCGCTCTCCACAGAGCCGAAGAATTGCTCGTGTGTGTGAGGATCTTTTACGATTCCCGGTCTTTTGTCCTGGATGACCAGGGAGGTACTCGGATCGCCTACTTTCATGTCCGTATAATGCTTAAGGCTTGGCTTTACCTGATCGACGATGCTCTTTACAATCTGGTCTCCGCTGGTGACCTTAGACAGCTCTACCGGTATATTGTGGATGGTACGCGTCACAGTCTGGCCGTTGATGGTAACATCATGGGTAAAGGACGGAGGCGCGCTGCCGTCGTTTTCCCAGCAAAAATACACGTTGATGTATTCCCCCTCGCAGGTCGCACAATTAACCCGAAATCCCTTGCCCAGCAGACTATCCAGGTTGTTCGTATTGATTGAGGAAAAGTCCAGGGTCTTCTGCTCATGGCCGATGGCGGTGCCTCCGGAAAACTGCACGGGACCGCCCTTCATAATGCCAGACACACCCTCTGCACCATCGGAAACATTGACATCATAGAAGTTGCAATAGCGCTTCCACTGAATAGACAGGGATGCAGGAGTCTTAGCTTCATCTACTATCACTTTACAGTCATTGAACGAGCCTGTGGCCTTGATGGCCGCTTCCATGGCGACGGCTAGATCTGCAAAGCTTTTGCAGGCGGAAATATCGATATCTCTGTAGTCTGAACGGAGACCGGTTCCATCGGTGAATTCCCATTTGACGATACTGTTGCCGTTTCCGTTGCTGATACCGAAGCCTGTACCGATAAGTTTGGAGGCGTCAAAGGGCTTCTCTACGGTAAAGGGAACGGACACGTCCTGGCTAAAATAAAGTGTATTTGACAATACGGATGTACTGGCCGGTATCGCGGCTTTGACCTGAATGGATGCTCCTTCTATCGTAAAACGATAAGCAGATGTATTCGGGTTTGCCGTGAAAATTAATGCATTCCCCTGCTCCTTTACGGTGCCGCTGCCGGCCTTCTTAATCATATCCACCACCTGGGCGCGAATCTGATCGGGACTCTTGCCGTGTACGTCATGAGTATTCGTGTAATATTCTGATGTACTGTACGTGGTAGTTCCGTCCGTTCTTATGGGCGTATTTGGGTTCTGGCTGTCATAAAAAATATGATATTCAGAGCCCAACTTGAAGGAGAACGGCAAATTGAAGGAGCTGGCATCAGGAATCTGAACCGTATATGTGCCGCCTACCTCCGCAGAAGGCGGGGTGGTACTCGTACTGAAGTTAAGCCGGGCAGTCGTCCAGCTCGGCTTGGTAGTATCTTCTTGCTTACCCTCGGTTGATTCCGATATATAGGCTGCATGTTGCGTACCGGAGGATGCGGAAGCAGGAAGACTGACGCTAATCTCCAAATTGGGAGCCGTATACTTGATATTCGTCATGCTGCCAGCAAGAGGAGCTGTGCTCTTAAGCTTGTTTACAACAGCATTGACGAAATCGTCTCTGGTAATCGTATTCGGGGGCTGACTAAAAATATTCTTGTAAGGAATATTAACACTAACCGGACTCAATCCGTTTATGTAGATATTTAATGAATTCCTTCTCAAATTTGCAACGTCAATCGGCTCTTTAATATTAGACATATTGTAGGAAAGGGTCAAATCTGTTCCATACACCGGCGTATTGTTTGTAATGCCACTGCCGTCCACTTCACCAATCGTTTCCTTCCCCGCCGGATTTTCCACCTTCCAGCCATTTTTACCTTCTCCGGTTCCGTCTGGCACCGGGTAATAGGAAGTGGTTCCATTCACCTCAACAGGACACGAATAGGAGTCTAAACTTCCCGTCAGCTTTACTGTTTTAGTCGTTTCATCTACCTCCACCTTGTCGATATCGGGAAACTTGGCAAGCTGTTCCATGGCCTCCTTGACTGTTTGGATATTTTTGAGAGAAACAATGCGCGGATTTGAATTGTAATCGTGTTGGCTGGCATCTTTCCGAAAAGTATAAGTTCTGCCGCCAATTACTATTGATTTCTTGTCCAATAATTCCGCATAGTTCATTACCAGACTGTCCTCAAGTTGAAACGTGGCGGTGGCAGGATTTGCCTCCACAGGCGGAGAGAAATCTTCGCTTTTCACAAAGTCCATCTCTCCCCATAATTGCTTATCAGCGACCTTGTCAAAATCTTCTATGTAGTAATAAATAGGGTCGTCGGAGTCAGTGGGAATACCCCGAAAAAGCGGAATGGTATTGTACTTGCTGGTTGACGTGATGTGCTCAATCTCGCCAAAGAGCTGATTGATCTCCTCACTCATGTAGAGACGCTCCTGGTCGCTGTAGGTGCCGTTGCTTGCCTGCAGGCAGAGTTCTCTGGCACGGCGCAGCATCCCGCTTACCTCCTCCAGTGCGCCGTCTGCGGTCTGCGCAATGTCGATTCCTTCGGAAACATTGAGTTCACAGCGTTCCAGCTCAGTAATCTGAGCGCGCATCTTTTCCGATACGGCAAGCCCTGCCGCATCATCAGCCGCATGTCGAATCCGGAAGCCTGAGGATAGCTTCTGCAGATTCTTTGAAATTGAATTGTCAGTATTCTTCTTCTCACGCAGCGCATGCAAAGCCGGTATGTTGGTTTGGATTATCATATTGCTCTAAACCTTCCTTCCTGCCTTATCCTTGTAAGAAACCGCACGAAAATACTGCTAATGGAACTATTTAAAAATTATTATACTACAAAAAAATTCAATTTTAAAGTGATTTCTACCCTATATCTTTTTACCGTATATCTTTTTTCCTTTTTTTATACACAAATTATCCTCTTACCGCATATATAATATAGAAGAATTTATGTCTGGAAGCATGCGTATGGGACGAAAAAAAAGAAAGAAAAATATTCAGCAGAAAATTTGTGAATTTACCTACCACAGAAAAGGACTCCACAAGAAACTGCTCTGCCTAAGAAAATCCATGGCTGAAGTATACCATACCCTTAATCCCGACTGCTAAACTCTGAGCTTGGTATAATCTGACAATAAGGAAGGTATAATCTATGCAACATTTAACATCCCAAAATTTCTCTACAGAAACAACCCGCGGACCACTTCCGGTCGTTGTTATGTTCTACGCCGTATGGTGCGGGAAATGCGCTATGATGAAGCCCATTGTAGAAGATATAGAAAAAAAATACCGCGGACGAATCAAATTCTGTGAAGTAGAAATTGACGAATCCCCTCTGCTTACGGCAGATTACGACGCAGATACCGTTCCAACCTTCGTCTTTTTCCGAAATGGACAATTCCTTGGCAGTATGCAGGGCATCATAGACGAAGACGTGTTTGAACGACGTCTACAAAAAATCTTTAGAAATAGTTAAGGCTTATTTTATTTGCAAATAAAGAAGAATATGTTATATTAGGGGAGATTCAAAGAAGATTACTTAGACAAAAGGGGGTATAGGTGATTAAACACCGAAGAATATGAAGAATATAAAAAAAATCATACCAATTATGATGGCAGCCGCACTCACCTGCACAAGCCTTCCCATGGCAGTACATGCAGATGGCGCGAAGGTTGTCACAATCGGCGCTAACCTGACAGATGAACAGAGAAAATCCATGTACGACTACTTTGGAACCACACCAGAGGCGGTGAATACCATAGAGGTAACAAACACTGACGAGAGAAAATATATGGAAGGAATTGCCTCTGAGGCACAGATTGGAACACAGACATATAGCTGCTCTTACGTGGAGCCCACCACCAGCGGCGGAATCCAGGTCAAAGTAGGGAATCTTACTTTTGTAACAAGCTCTATGATTGCGTCCACTCTGTTGACCTCAGGAGTCGAGAACTGCAACGTAGTTGCAGCCGCCCCCTTCGAGGTATCCGGAACCGGTGCGCTGACCGGAATCATGATGGCCTACGAGAAAGCCAGCGGAGAGACTCTCAGCGAAGAACAGAAGTCCGCCGCCACAGAGGAGCTTGTGACCACAGGCGCACTTGCAGACGCAATCGGCAAGGAAGATGCCGAGAAGCTGATGAACGAGGTAAAAAAAGAGGTTATTGAGAAGGATCTGACTGATACAGATAAGATTCAGGACGCTATTACAGACGCAGCGAACAATTCCAATATTACTTTGACCGAAGAACAGATGTCACAAATCAACTCACTGATGAAGAACATTTCCCAGTATGATTATGACGTAAAGTCCCTAAAAAAGACACTGGAGAACCTGGAAGGCAAAGTTGAAGACAGCGGCTTCTTCTCCAATCTTTGGACTTCAGTGAAGAACTTCTTTACTGGCGGCTCAGAGGGCGGTGACGGCGGCATCATCAATGACACCAAGGATGAAATTCTTGGAGATAATGCTGTGATTGACAGTACATTGGAGGTTCTCGGCAAAGATAGTGCTTCCGAGGATGATCGCGAGGATGAGGGCGGCTTCTGGGATAAGGTGACAGGCTTCTTCAAGAACATCTTCGGCGGCAGCGACAAAGAAGCTGAGGATTCCAAGGAAGATTCCGGTACCGAAGATAATGTTGAAAACCAAGAGGATGCTGACAATTCTGAGGATACCTCTGGAACTGACAATACAGCGCTTGATGAAAATTCAACGAATGATGGTATGACTCCTGAGGGAACAGAGACAGAAACCACGCTCGAAGATGATGGCACAACCGTAGACTCCAATACTGGGTCTGATTCAACGGAAATGAACAAAGGTACGACCAATACTACCGGCTCAGGTACAGATATTGCCGGCTCTGATACAGATGCCAGTACAGGAAGCGCTCAATAAAGAGCAGCAGCCGGAAGCATAGTAAAAAATACCTCTTAAGTAGATTTGGGTATTGACCTTGTCTGCTTAAGAGGTATTTTTTTATCTAAAATTCAAAAATTGCAACTCCATAGGGCGGCAGTTTATAGGCGAAGGAGAAGGGCCTTCCGTCGCATTCCTTCTTCACAGCCTTATAAATCTCCGGTCTTTCTTCACCTTTTCCACCATATTGCTCATCATCACTGTTCATAATCAGCTTATACTGCTTCTTACGTGGCACACCAACGCGATAATCGTCCCGCGCCATAGGAGTAAAGTTGCAAACAAACAGCAGGTTCTTTTTCTTTCCTCTCGAATGTCTCACGAAACTAAAGATACTCCTGCTGGCATCATCTGCATTAATCCACTCGAAGCCATCCCAACTGTCATCCATCTCATACATTGCCTTGTTACGCTTATACAGATGCAGAAGGTCCCTTACCCAGTTCTGAACCTGGCGATGCTCATCCTCCCCAAGTAAGAACCAGTCAAGCTCTCTTTCTTCACTCCACTCCCGAAGCTGGGCAAACTCCTGACCCATGAACAGAAGCTTCTTGCCTGCATGTCCCATCATAAACGCATATCCAACCTTTAGATTCGCATATTTATCGAAACCAAGGCCCGGCATCTTGTTCAACATAGAACATTTCAGATGAACCACCTCATCGTGAGACAATACCAGAATATAATTCTCACTGTGAGCATAGCTCATTGCAAACGTCATCTGATAATGATGATCTTTTCTGAAATAAGGGTCAAGCTTCATATATTCGGTAAAATCATGCATCCAGCCCATGTTCCATTTTAAACTGAATCCAAGTCCGTCATCTTCCACACTTCCGGTCACTTTCGGCCAGGCTGTGGACTCCTCGGCAATCATAAGCGCTCCCGGATTCCTTCCAAGCACAACAGAATTCAGGTGCTTAAAAAAGTCAATCGCTTCCAGATTCTTATTGCCGCCATATTTATTTGCAACCCACTGTCCGTCCTGCTTCCCATAATCCAGATAAAGCATAGATGCCACAGCGTCTACTCTCAGTCCATCCACATGGAACTGCTCTACCCAGAACAGCGCATTAGAAATCAGGAAATTGCGCACCTCATTTTTCCCGTAATCAAATATCTTCGTACCCCAGTCAGGATGCTCTCCCTTCTTGGGGTCTGCATATTCGTAAGTAGGTGTACCGTCAAAATCCGCCAGTCCATGGATATCTCTTGGAAAATGCGCTGGTACCCAATCCAGAATTACTCCAATCTTATTCCGATGGAAATAATTAACCATCCAAGCAAAATCCTCTGGCGTACCATATCTTGAAGTCGGTGCAAAATATCCAATTACCTGATATCCCCAGGAGCCGTCAAACGGATGCTCCGCAATACCAATCAACTCCACATGAGTATATCCCATGTCTTTGAGATAATTGACACACTCCTTCGCAAACTCTCGATAATTGTAGAATCCGTCGTCTTCCCTTCCCGGATGACGTTTCCAAGAACCAATATGTGCTTCATAGATAGACATCGGCTGTTCTGTATGCTTCCATGTCTTGCGGTTCTCCAACCAAACATTGTCCGTCCATGTAATCTTTGTAAGATCTGCAACTCTGGAAGCCGTCCCTGGCCTCAACTCCGCATAATTGCCAAATGGATCTGCCTTAAAAACAAATTCTCCCTGATAAGTCTCTACACAGAACTTGTACAGGTCATACTCTTTCACATCTGGAATAAAACAGGTGTATATGCCAAGAGGTTCTGCCCTCTCCATCGGATTTGCTTCCATATTCCACTCATTAAAATCTCCAACCACGGATACGGAACGCGCATGAGGCGCCCATACTGCAAAGTATACGCCCTCTTTCTTTCCCTTCTTTGCCTTATGGGCACCGAGTTTTTTATAAATCTCATAATGATTCCCCTGCCCAAAAAGATATTGATCCAGTTCACCGATTTCATATGGTTTTGGTTTTTTTACTGCCATATAGTCATCCCTCACATTCTGTTGCAATATTACTATTATTATACTTTAGTCTGACATAAAAATAAAGGGTTTTGACCAATCTTAACGGTCAAAACCCTTTTTTTCTTACACTATATCCTAAAATCTTCCTCTTTCAGAATGATTCTGTCTGACTCATCCGTACTTTTGCCAAATACTCTCCTTGCCAGATGCTTAACATTCGCCTTCTGGGAATGCTCAATCGCCTCATCCATAATATCCTTAACCTCTGCAACTGAGACTGCATGATCCTCTCTCTGCATCACATCAATCCTGCTGTACAATGCAAGAATTCCCATCTCATCCAACTTATATCCATTCTCCTTGGCATAAGTCTGCCCAAATGTTACCAGCTCATCATTAATGAATACCGGAAGCTCCAGCCTTGAGGTAAACTTCTTCTTAAACTCCGGATTCGCCGTCAGAATACGCTCTAACGGTTTTCTCTGATCCTCCAGCACAAAAAGCAGTTCTCCTGTCTTCTTCTCCATCAAGTGATTCAACTCTTTAATAGTCCTGGAATTCAGTTTGCCCGCCTTCTCAATAATAATTGCACCGCCTCGAAGCTTCTGGATAATATTCGTCAGCTCCTTCTTATTCAGGGATTCTCCGGTTACAATGGCAACCTTTCCTTGCTTCAGATTCCTCTGCTTCTGAATTGCCTTTACGATATCTACCGCAAGCACCGTCTTTCCTGAACCCTTTCTTCCGATTACCAGCAGATTGCCCGTCTTGGAGGTTCCCTCTTTTCTTGCCCGTCTGTCATTGTCAAGTACCTCTACAAGCTGCTCACTCATCCCCCTGACCGGAACAAAGTACGAGAACAACTTTTTCTGTTCCTCTGTAAGGCCGGCTTTCAGTCCGATTTCACTTGTCGCGCTCAAATCATATCTGCCTGTAACGACGAAGCCTGTATCAAAGGGAACTCCTTTGCCCTTGGACTTCTTAATTCTGGCCTGAATTTCTTCCTCCGACGGTTCTTCAATCTCAAGGTCGCCTTCATTAAATTCTCCGCTATCAAAGTCCTCTTCCTCGAAGTCATCCTCCTCAAGATCTTCTTCCTCAAAGTCTTCTTCTTCAAAATCGTCCTCAGAGTCCTCCTCAAACTCGTCTTCGTCAAATTCCTCCTCGCCAAAATCATCTTCACCATAATCGGCGTCGGAATCCTCAATATAATCTCCTACATCGTCAAAATCATCTTCCTCGTATTCTTCTTCCTCAAAGTCTTCTTCCTCAAAACCTTCTTCTTCAAAATCCTCTTCCTCAGAATCTTCTTCCTCAAAGTCATCCTCTTCCGCGAAATCATCTTCCTCCTCGAAATCGTCTTCTTCCGCGAAATCATCTTCCTCCTCAAAATCCTCTTCCTCGTATTCTTCCTCCTCGAAGTCTTCTACCTTATCTTCAAAGTCTTCCTCCTCAAACTCATCTTCTTCCGCTTCTTCAAATTCTTCTTCCTCAAACTCATCCTCTTCCGCTTCTTCAAATTCTTCTTCCTCAAACTCATCCTCTGCGTCGAAAGTAGCTTCCTCCCCAAAATCCTCTTCCTCAAATTCTTCTTCCTGGAAATCCTCCTCTGTGTCGAAATCTTCTTCCTCAAATTCGTCTGTATCGTCGCTCTCCTTTGAAGCTTCCTCCCCGAAGTCATCCTCAATATCGGCAAAATCTCCTATCGTCCCATCTTCCTCAAAGCCATCCTCTGACGCGCCCTTCTCCTGGAATTCATCTTCCATGAAGTCGTCTGTTCCGTCGCTCTCCTTTGAAGCCTCCTCAAACTCATCTTCTGTATCGCCTAATTCATCCTCCAGCTCGTACTCGCCATAGTCCTCTACATCAAGATCATCCTCATCAAAATCTCCCTCATCAAAGTCTCCTTCTGCATCCTGTCCCTGGTATCTATTCTCAACGATTTCACTGATAAGTTTTTCATCTGCGGCTGGTTCTCCAAATATATCTATATCTCCAAATTCCGCCGAATTACCGCCTAATTCTTCCATAAGCCTAACGATATCGTCTGGAATCCTCTGCGTCTTACCGCCTACCTCAATCACAGGCTTATCCTCCGGCAACTCCGCCGCAATGTTTTCCTTCGTCGTCTGCTTAACTTTTTTCTTAACAGCTTTGTTTTTCAATGCAGCTTTCTTCGCTGTATCTTCTTCCGCTTTCCGTGCTGCTTCCTCCTTTGCGGCCTTTCTCGTTGCTTCTTCCTCTGCTGCAATCCTTGCGGCTTCTTCCTGTATTGCTTTTCTTAATTCTTCCTTCTCCGCGGCCTTTCGCACGGCTTCTTCATCTTCCACTTTTAAAGCGGCTTCTTTCTCTGCGGCCTTTCTCGCTGCTTCCGCCTCTGCCGCTTTTCTAACCACTTCCTCTGCGGCCTTTACTTCTGCCGCCCTTCTGGCAAATTCACGCGCGGCCCTTTCCTCCGCAGCTTTTCTTGCTGCTTCTTCCTCTACCGCTTTCCTTGCCGCTTCTTCTTCCGCGGCTTTCTCCATAGCTTCTTTTTCTGCGGCTTCTTCCTTGATTCTTCTTGCTGCTTCTTCCTCTGCCGCTTTTCTTACCGCTTCTTCCTCTGCGGCCTTTCTCGCTGCTTCTTCCTCTGCCGCTTTCCTTGCTGCTTCTTCCTTTGCGGCCTTTCTCGCTGCCGCTTCCTCTGCCGCTTTCCTTGCTGCTTCTTCCTCCGCGGCCTTTCTCGCGGCCGCTTCTTCTGCAGCCTTCCTCTCCGCAGCCTTTCTCAACGCTTCCCTCTCTGCAAGCTTCTGTAAACCTTCTGGCGTTATCCTCTGAGTTGCTCCTGCCTCCAACGCTTTCCTTTCTTCTGCGGCCTTTTTCTCTGCCTCACGGCGTTCCAATTCCTTGCGAAGACCAATCTCATCCCGTTCTCTGCGAAGCCTCTCATCGTCTTCCTCTCTCTGACGCTCAATAGCTTCTGCATTGGCCTTCTGCTTTGCTTCCCATTCCTGAAGAATCTCCTCAATTCTCATCTGACCAGTTACGCGAAGTGCGTCCGTCTTCTTATCCAACGGTCTTGGCGCAGGCTTTCTTGAAGCTCTGACAGCGCCCGTAGGCGCAGCCTTAGGTTCCTTCTTTTCCTCTTTTACTTCCACCTTCTCCGGTTCCTTCTTTGGCGCCGGTTCCACCTTTTTCGCATCAGCTCCCCGTTTCTCCACGAGCGCATCCATATGTATCTGGCCGGTCACCTGGCGGATTCCCTCTTTCACCTTTGCAACCGTCTTCTCAACGCTACGGATTCCATTGGCAAGCGCCATTCCATTGGCAAGGGCCTCCTGAAGCGTCGCTCCCTTTACAACCTTAGAAATAGACTGAGTTTTCCCAAAATTAGATGTATTCTGACCTGTACCTGCATCTTCTTCTGCAATACTCTCCTTCTGGGCTTCCTCATCCTCCAACGCCTCCTGGTCAGCCCTAAGAGCAGTCTCCGTAACTCTCCGAAGTACTTCTTTCCTAACCGGAGCCTCCCCGCGGATTACCTCCTCTAACGGAACCGGCGGCTTTGCAGAAGTATTTTTCTTCACTGGACGTGCCTTCCTTGCGGCTCCGGGGCGTGAATCAAACTTCTCCTGCTGAAGTGGAGTCAATGGCTTATACTGCATCTTAAGCTCCATAGCCTGATACACATACCTGCCCTCACTGAACCACAGAATCAGGTCGTCACATTCTTCCAGGCACTCTGCCGTCATCCCCGCCTCATGGTACAGGCGCGCCAGCTCATACGCCCATTTTTCGATATATTCTGCCTTTTTAAAATCCTCCAACGCACTAATCTGATCGCCAATCGGCGCCCCTTGGGCCCTCAATATCTTGTACTTTAATATATACTGATTAGGATCCTTCGGAGCCAGTTTCACAAACTCCTCATAACAATCCGCAGCTTCTTCAATATCACCAATCCGCAGAGCCAGAAGCCCAAGTCGATACGCAATCTTCCTGCTCCCCGGAGACCGATCGAACGCAACAAATAGAATATCCCGACTCTTCTGGTATTCGCCGTTATATTCATAGATTTCACTTACTGTATTCAGAGTAGAAACATTCTTGACCCTGCGCCAGTCAATCGTATCAGCAATCTCCATCGCCTTCTTATACTGCTTCTTCTCCATATGCTCCTGCATCTGCTCTGTTTTCACCCTATATTCATATTTATCCAAACTTCTCACCTCAAAAAATTTGTTAAAACTGCAATATTCTACACTTTTACGTTTATCATTCTAACATACGCCATGTACAATGTCAAAAATATACGAATAAAATTGTCAAAAAACACCCGTTTTTTTCGTATCCTCTTAAAAACCTGCCGGCCTACTATTAAGATATGCTTTACATAGTCCAATGAGACAATTCATTTCACGTAAATAAGGCTGCCGTATCCCTTACGACAGCCTTAATCTCTATGAAATTTTATTCTATACATATATAAATATAAAGCGGAGGATTCCTCTCGATTACCAGTTCCCTTTCACTCTCCTTATACCCTTTTTATTCCATATACATCCCACAGGATATTAATGGAAGTACCCCTCTGGTATAAATCTTATTCGTCAGCTAATGTCCCTTTCTGACATATTCTGACATATTATAAATCTTCCCGAACTATAACGTGGTATTTTTTCAATATGCCTGCAAATGTGAATCATCTTCTATATCCGGCCCTTTTCTCTCCGACTTTTTATCTCATTCAAATACCGGCTTATCTCTTATTTCTTTCCTCTATAGTCAAGGCTTATTCTCTGGGAACCTTCATCTGCCATACCACTGACATATTGAGTTATTGTTTCTTTTACGTTGTCCAATGGATTAAGCCTCCTTTACTAATGATTTCCAAAACTATTATCTCTTTCTCGATACTTCCTTTGGATTACTCATATAATATCACTCGCGCCCATATTTGTCAATACTATTTTTATCTTTTTTATATATAAATTTATTATTTTGTTATTCATATATAATTATCTGATTTTTATATATTTTTTCTACAATTAATTCATCTTTCAAAATCTAAATTGTAAACCTTTTATTTTATATAGTTGACAAATATCTTTTTTTCCCATATACTTTTTATACAGAAAATCTTCTGTAACTTTACATATGAAAGGAGACATGCTGCCGCCCTATGGCAGCGAAAAACTATGAAAAATATTACAACCACAAACCCAAACAACTCGTCCAGACGTTTTACCACCCGCCGCCTTGTCCTCATTGCCATGGTAACGGCCGTTACTTGTATACTCGCACCATTTTCCATTCCTATACCGGTCAGTCCTGTTCCAATTTCTCTCACCAACCTGGTTCTATTAATCAGTGTCTACGTGCTCGGCTTTAAGGACGCTACCATAAGTTTTCTCGTCTATCTGTTGTTGGGCGCCGCCGGACTTCCGGTATTTTCCGGTTTCTCAGGCGGGCTTGGCAAAATTGCCGGACCAACCGGAGGATATCTTGTGGGCTTCATTTTCATGACCATCATTGCTGGAATATTCGTTGAACGCTTTTTGGACAAACGTTTTCTAATTATAATCGGCATGGTGCTCTCAACCGCCGTAACCTACATTTTCGGAACTGCATGGCTGGCATTTCAGATGGAAATCCCCTTCACAGCGGCATTGTCCATCGGTGTGATTCCATATCTTCCAGGAGATACAGCCAAGATTATTCTGGCTGTCATCACAGGACCTATTCTTCGGGCTCGGCTCCATCTCCAAGCATTTAATCCAGCAAAAAAATAACGTCTGTTTTCTAGTACCACATTGTTTAATTAACGGTGAATTCTGCAATGTGGTGCTAGCCGAACACAGTAATTGCAATTAAAATACAAATTGCCATTACGAAAAAGTATACAGAGGTTAATGAATCGGTTATAATTGATATATAAAAACGATATCGTGTGTTCCAGGAAGGTTGGGATTTTATGGCCAGAACAGTTGGAATTGGACATCAGGATTTTGAAACAATCCGTAAGGGAAGATATTTTTATATAGATAAAACCAGATTTATTAAAGAATGGTGGGAACGGGGAGACAGAGTAAGCCTGATTACCCGTCCAAGAAGATTTGGTAAAACTCTGAATATAAGTATGCTTGAACAATTCTTCTCTGCAAATTATGCTGACAGGGGAGACTTATTTAGTGACCTTGTCATATGGAAAGATACTAATTACAGGCAGTTACAGGGAACTTATCCGGTTATCAGCCTTTCCTTCGCCAATATTAAAGAAGATAACTATATAACAGCGCGCAGAAAGATATGTCAAATTTTATCAAACCTATACTCAAAAAATAATTTTCTGCTTGAAAAAAATATTTTAGATAAAAAAGAGAAAAAATATTTTGAAGATGTAACTGTTGACATGGATGATGTGACTGCAACGCTGTCTATTTATCAGTTATCGCTGTACTTGTCAAAATATTATGGAAAAAAAGTTATTATTCTTCTCGACGAGTATGATACTCCAATGCAGGAGGCTTACGTAAACGGATATTGGAATGATTTGGCCGGTTTTATCAGAAACTTATTTAACTCTGCATTTAAGGAGAATCCTTATCTGGAACGTGCAATCATGACTGGTATTACAAGAATCAGTAAGGAATCAATTTTTTCTGATTTGAATAATCTTGAGGTTATAACCACCACATCAGAAGAATATGCGGACGCATTTGGATTTACAGAGGCAGAAGTATTTGCAGCATTAGACGAATTTGGACTAACCGACAAAGCACAGGAAGTAAAGCTATGGTATGACGGATTTACCTTTGGCAGGCTGACAGACATTTATAACCCGTGGTCAATTATAAATTATTTGAGCAAGAAAAAGGCTGGTTTATATTGGGCAAATACCAGTTCAAACCGTTTAATCGGAAAGCTTCTCCAAGAAGGAAACAGAGAAGTAAAAAAAGCCTTTGAAGGTCTTCTTAACGGTCATCATCTGATTACGCCAATAGATGAACAAATTGTATATGACCAATTAGACACGAATGAATGGGCCATCTGGGGTCTTCTGCTTGCCAGCGGTTATTTAAAAGTTGTGAGCTTTGAAAGCTATGAGGAAATAGAAAATGATTTCGATGATGCAAAATACGAACTGGATTTGACGAATCTTGAAGTGCGGCGGATGTTTGGCCAGCTAATAAAAGGATGGTTTGCCGAGAGCAGGGCAGACTATAATGATTTTATCAAGGCATTATTGCTGAATGATCTGAAAGCGATGAATGTCTATATGAACCGCGTAAGCTCAGAAATTTTCAGCTACTTCGATACAGGGAAGAAACCGTCGATACAGGAACCAGAACGTTTCTATCATGGATTTGTTCTTGGCCTTATAGTGGAGCTGGCAGACCGCTATATAATTACATCCAACAGAGAAAGTGGATTTGGAAGATATGACGTGATGCTAGAGCCTAAGAAGCCGACAGACGATGCTATGATTTTAGAATTTAAAGTTCAGGATACGGAAAACGAGGCAGAGCTTTCCGATACAGTAAAAGCTGCCCTGGAGCAGATAGACAAAAAAGATTATGCCTCAATCCTTGTTTCAAAAGGTATATTACCGGACAAGATACGAAAATATGGTTTTGCTTTTTGCAAAAAGACTGTACTGATTGGCAGCTAAGTCCAACGAAATTAACGGCGGTTTTGAATTTTCATCCAGACCGCCGTTCTCTTAACCTCCTTTAACGCATTCCCATCCTCTACAAAATCAAATCATCCACCTTCTGATAATCTTTAAGGCTATAAGCCTCTATAATATTCCCCTGAATCACATACAGCGTATCTCCTATATAGATACCTCTTGGAATGCGCATCCCGTTTCCGTTAATATCCTCCTCCATATTGCAGATAAACCCTTTATCCTCATCATACTCAAAGAGAAAATACCTCTGACCGCCCTCCGTATAACCGGAGAAGCCGATAATATTTTTCTTCCAGTCAACCAACGCCGCCTTATAATCATAAGCCACATCCGTACTGTACACATTCTTCAATACATACGTATTCTTCTCCTTCACATCCGTCTTATCCGAGATATCAAACATAGTAATCTTAGCGCCATCCGTAGTCATAGTCTCCTCATCCACATTCATACCAATCCCAAGGAGCCGGTCCTCCCCATAGAAATGAAGGTACTCTGAGAAGCCTGGTATCTTAAGCTCACCGATAATCTTTGGCTTCTTCGGGTCAGAAAAATCCACGCTGAATAAGGGGTCAGTCTCCCGAAACGTTACAAAATATCCCGTATCTCCCATGAACCGCGCTGAGTATATCCTCTCATCCTTTGCTAGATTCTCAATCGCACCAATTTCCTCCAATTCTTCATCCAAAACATACACAGAATTGGTATCGTCGTCTGTGGTAACCACTCTGAGATTCCCCTCATACTCGTCAATGGAAAATGAATCATTCAGATAACCGTCAAAACTCCCCTGAGCTTTGGCTTCCAATTTTCCATCCTTGTACGCTACCTTCCGAATCGTCGTAATACATCCACTCCAGTTTCCCCATTCCGTCTCATAGAAATAGATATTCTTATTACTTACATAGACCTGACCGCCCTTAGAGAAAATAGCCTTGCTGTCCTTCGTCTGATCCGGCTTCTTAATATCCACAGACGTAATCACCTCATACATGTTCGCCTGCTTGACCGGCGGAAGGTAAATATCTCTCTCCAAAACAGGCTCGCCATTAATCAATGGCACATACGTCCTGGGCTCGTTTTGCACCACCTCGCCCCAGATATGAACCTCGCTGAACAGATAGAGATAACCGTTCACCATCCTTGACGAACTGTAATTTCCGCTCTGGGTTACATTTCCTTCCTCCTTAGGCTTCTCTGGCTCCTGAATATCATAGGTAACCGCCATTGTCACACCATTGTCCCCCATAGCGCCCTGGGTATAGAAGGGGTCATCCAATATAGCGCCGCCGCTTTGCAGCCCGCAGATGACTACCATCTTCTTCATATCCGGAATGATATAGAATTCCCGAATATACCGATCGTCACCTACCTCAACGGAAGCCACTTTCTTTATACTCTGTCCCATTGTATCAACAATGGCAATCTCATGCTCATTGTCCTCAAGGACATAAAGATATCTTCCATCTGTCTTCGCAATATCTGCCTCATCCACACCCTCCTGCCTTACATTCGTCTGTGAATGCTCCGTTGTGGCGTCTGCTGTTTCCGCCGCATCCTCTATGATTGCCATTTCCTCTCCCGAAGATTTCGCACCGCCAGAGCTTCCGTTCATCGCACTACCCTCGGCGCTCTCGGCAATCATGCTTCTTGCCATGTCGCCGGCGTCCATCTTGTATGACTCCTGTTCTTCATCCAGCTTCTTTTGGTAGGTTTCATAATACTCAAATACCTGCTCATAGCTTTCTGCCTGTGCAATGGTCTTACTGCTGCTAATTTCCGGCCGTTCTTTCGACCCATTATCATTACTCCCTTTTTCGGACTTCGACACATTCCACGCGGCAAACCCGACCACCACCGCCAAACAAGCCGCCGCAAGCGCACTTGTCTGACGAACTCCCCATCTTCTATGCCTCTTTCCCAAAGACGCCGCGGATTCCTTCTCCTCTAGCATCTGCCGGATGTTCTCCGGCTCAAGGTTCTCTGGCACTTTAATATCCTCCGTCTTTTGCCTGACCTGCTCTAATACATCCTGTTCTCTCTTATCCATACAGCCGCCTCCTTTGACTCATCTCAATACACATTCCATCTTCTGCAGCGCACGGCTTCTTTTTGACCGTACGGTATTGGGGTTCATCTTCAGCGCCTCACCAATCTCCTGGCTGTTATATCCTCCGAAAACAGACATACCTACAATCGTCTGTTCTTCTTCTTCCAGAAGAAAAAATGCTTTCCGCACGTCTAACGCAAGCCCCATATCCGTTTCTTCACCGGAAGCCTCATCCAATACTCCCTCAGCGGCATGGCTGCTTTCTTTTGACGCATTGCGCCATTTCTTTTTACAGATGTTGGACAGAATTGTGAATATCCAGCTCTTGAATGCATCCTCCTTCTTAAGCTTCCCAATATTCTCGTATGCTGCCACCACCGCCTCACTTACTGCATCCTCCGCATCCTGCGGATTCCTCATCATACACAGGGCAAACCGGTACAGGTCTTTGTAGACCGTCTCATACATTTGCGCAAATGTCTTTGTGTCGCATCTCATATCTTCTCCTCCCTGTTTAAAACCGCCCGATGATTCCTTTCATAATATAAGAGTCAAAAAAGGGGGCTGCTGTTGCAGCCTCCCCGCAAAAATTTTCATTTGATTATCCTTTATAATAATTAATCAAACAGCCCTTTTCAATAATCTCACGCTCAGCATCCGTCATATCCCCAAGCTTCAGCGTAATCTCCTTCCACATATCTCCGTTTCCAACCACATAAGCCTTGACCTCTGCTGCCTTTTCTTTCACCGCTTTTTTTATCTCCGGCACAAACAGGTAGTCGCCGTTCTTAAAGCTTAACTGTTCATGGTTTTCCTCCGTGATAAACGGAAGCATTCCCCAGTTGATCAGATTCGAGCGATACCGTTTGGTAGCATATTCATTGGCAATATTAGCCCATCCGCCAAGGACCTTCTGGCAGGACGCCGCCTGCTCTCTCGCTGACCCGTCTCCTGGCTTCACAGCAAATATAGTACTTCCGATTCCAAGATTCGTCCGGTCAATATCCGGATAGGTCTCATGAAGCTTCTCCATCACAGGCTTAAGCTCAGCCAACGCCTCAACCGGACACTGCTCTGCTTCAATGGCCTTCTCTGCCTTCTGAACCTCCTTCGCACGTCCCACATAGGCAGGGTCCTTCCTGGACAGGGCAAACTCTGCCAGCCCTAGCGGATTCGAACGATAGGAGGAAGTCTCTCCAGAAGGAATCAACTCATCCGTGGTGGTAACCGGATCATGAATCTCGGACACCACCTTAAGAAGCAGGTTCTCTGGCAGCGCCGCCATCTTGGGCCAGTCCTTGATATTCGGTCCAAACTTAATCTTAACCGACGAATCTGCCTCTCCCTTGCTGTCAAACACACGGTTTGCGTAAATATTCTGGTCAAAATGATATTTTTGTCCTGTGAATTCCACATCCAAGTCTGTCGCTGCTGTAAGAAAGCCCTTATTTGCCGCAGTCGCCGCGATGGAACGGGCATCCATAAGCGCAACCGACGCAATCTGTCCGTTCTGAAGCTTAGAGCCTTCACGATTCGGGAAATTTCTTGTAGAATGGCGGATGGACAGCCCATTGTTTGCCGGAGTATCCCCCGCCCCAAAGCAAGGCCCGCAGAACGCAGTCTTCACGATTGTTCCTGCCTGCATCAAATCTGCAACAGCCCCGTTCTTCACTAACTCCATATAGATTGGAGTACTTGCAGGATACACACTGAATGTAAATTCATCTGCACCGATATAACGTCCTCTTATAATATCCGCCGCCGCGCAGATATTTTCAAATCCGCCTCCTGCACATCCTGCAATGATTCCCTGCTCTACATATAACCTTCCATTCACAATCTTATCCTGCAGCGTATAGTCCACAGCGCCGTCAAGGCTTACCAGCGCCTTCTGCTCTACGTCGTGAAGTACGTCTTTTAGGTTCGCATTTACCTCGTCAATAGTATAGACATTGGACGGATGGAAGGGCATTGCAATCATTGGCTTAATCTCGCTTAAGTTTACATAGACCATGCCGTCATAATATGCCACATCGCCTGGCTTCAATTCTTTATAGTCTTCTGACCTTCCATGAACCTCATAGAACTCCCGAATCTTCTCATCCGTCATCCAGATGGAGGAAAGACAGGTCGTCTCTGTGGTCATAACATCAATTCCAATACGGAAATCAGCGCTCAGCTTTGACACACCAGGCCCCACGAACTCCATAACCTTATTATTCACATAGCCATTGCCAAATGTTGCCCCAATGATCGCAAGCGCCACATCCTGGGGGCCTACCCCTTTCATTGGCTCACCGTCCAGATAGATTCCTACTACGCCAGGCATCTTAATATCATAGGTCTTATTCAGCAACTGCTTTACAAGCTCTGGTCCGCCCTCACCCATTGCCATGGTTCCCAGCGCCCCATAGCGTGTGTGACTGTCTGAACCAAGTATCATCTTACCGCCGCCAGTAAGCATCTCCCGCGCATACTGATGGATTACTGCCTGGTGAGGCGGCACATACACACCCCCATATCTCTTTGCACAGGTAAGCCCAAACATATGATCATCCTCATTAATGGTTCCTCCTACCGCACAGAGAGAATTATGACAGTTCGTTAATACATAGGGAATGGGGAACCGTTCAAGCCCAGATGCCCTTGCCGTCTGGATAATCCCCACAAATGTAATGTCATGTGAAGTCAGCTTATCAAATTTAATCTGAAGCTGCTCCATATTACCGGATGTATTGTGGTCGGCAAGAATGCCATATGCCATTGTATCCTTTGCCGCCTCCCCAGGAGATACCTCCCGTCCGGTCTTTTCTTTTATCTCACGGGCATCCTCCAAAATCTCTGTTCCATTTAACAGATAGACACCCTTATCGTATAATTTCACCATATTTTTGTCTCCTCCTAAAATTACATACTGTGCTGTTTCTATCTGCGCACAACAGAATAGCTCTGCATATACTTCATATGGTCTGCCACCATCATTGCAATCTTGAACGTTAGCGCATCCTCAAACACCCTGACATCTAAGCCTGTCCTTTTCTGAATCTTCTCAAGCCGGTATACCAGGGTATTTCGATGTACATAGAGCTGCCTTGCCGTCTCAGAAATATTCAGATTATTGTCGAAAAATGTGTACACAGTAATTAATTCTTCTTCCTCGAACTGGTCCGCCGTATTTCCCTCAAACACTTCATTAAGGAACATCTCACACAGAGAAGCCGGCAGTTGATGAATCAGACGTCCAATCCCAAGCTCGTTGTAGGCAAGGATATTCTTGTCCGCATAGAACACCCGTCCCACCTCCAGCGCCATTCCCGCCTCTTTGTAAGACTTGGACACATCCTTTAATTCACTGATAATGGTACCATAAGCAATCCGAACACTGACCATGGCCTCCATATTCAGCGTGTCAACCAATTCCCTTGCCATCTGTTCCAACTGGGGGTAATCGTCTGTATTCTCCAATGCCCTGACCAAAATCACATGCTTCTCATCCACCGCTGTCACAAAATCCTTTGTGCCAGTGGCATACAGTCCCTTCAGCGTCTCAAGAATCAGATTCTCTCCTTCGTTCTTGGACTCCACCAGGAATACCGCCCTTCTTAGCTCAACCGGAATCTTCATCTTCTTGGCCTGATTATACACATCCACCAACAGCATATTGTCCAAAATCAAATTCTGGATAAAACGATTCTTATCCATCTTCTCCTTGTACGCAAAAAGAAGATTCTCTAACTGGCTGACTCCAAGTCTGCCCGCCATCTCCATCTGCGGACATCCTCCTTTCAGCACAAGAACATAACAGGGGTCTTCGTCATCATGTACAAGAAACACCCCCAAATCTTTTTCTATGCGGAAGAGAAGCTCCTCTGCCGCAACGGTGGGCGCCGCCTCGCAAAATGTTGAAACGGCTCCGTCAAACCCTGTCATCCTCTCATTGGTCATGACAAGGCAGATTCCTTTCATATCCCAAATCGCACATTCTAATCCGGTAATCCTCTTAATATCCTGTACTGCTTTATGTAGTATCTGATTCGATAACACTGGAATTCCCTCCTGTTCTTTGATAGGCACATGTTTTATTTTATCATAGGATAAACAGAATGTACAGGCTTACCATTAAAAAGCCAGACACCCAATGGTGTCTGGCCTCCTCGTTATCACTGAAAACTAATTTGTAATTGTTTTCTCTGTCTCTTTATCAAATACATGGATTCTGTCAGCATCCAGTGCAAACTTAACGGTATCGCCTGTTCTTGCTGTAGTTCTTGGATCAACTCTTGCTGTCATAGTAGATCCCTCATAATCGAAGTGCAGGTAAACTTCTGCACCAAGCATCTCGTATACACGGATTGTAGCTTCGATAATCGTGTTCGGAGACTTAGCAAGGAAATCTGGCTCATCATGTACATCCTCTGGACGAATTCCAAGTACAACAGTCTTTCCATCATATCCACCGTCAATCAGCTTCTTAGCCTTAGCTTCTGGAAGCTCGATAGATGCAGGTCCGGCAACGAGAGCTACCTTCTTGCCGTTCACTTTACACTTAGCGTCTACAAAGTTCATCTGCGGTGATCCAATGAATCCTGCAACGAACAGATTACACGGACGATCGTACAATGTCTGAGGAGTATCAACCTGCTGAACAACACCTGCGCTCATAACTACGATTCTTGTACCAAGAGTCATAGCCTCTGTCTGGTCATGTGTTACATAGATGATGGTTGTGCCCAGTCTCTGATGCAACTTGGAAATCTCAATACGCATCTGTCCACGCAGCTTAGCATCCAAGTTAGAAAGAGGCTCATCCATAAGGAATACCTTAGGATTACGAACGATTGCACGTCCCATAGCAACACGCTGTCTCTGACCACCGGAAAGAGCCTTCGGCTTACGATCTAACAATGCTTCCAAATCAAGAATCTTAGCAGCTTCACGTACCATCTTATCAATCTGGTCCTTTGGAACTTTTCTCAGCTTAAGACCAAAAGCCATATTGTCATATACTGTCATATGTGGATAAAGAGCGTAGTTCTGGAATACCATGGCGATATCTCTGTCCTTAGGCTCTACATCATTGACCATCTTATCTCCGATCCATAATTCTCCGGAAGATATATCCTCCAGACCGGCTACCATACGAAGTGTTGTTGACTTACCACATCCTGAAGGGCCTACGAAGATGACGAATTCCTTATCTTCAATCTCAAGGTTGAAGTCTTTTACAGCTTCAAATCCATTCGGATATGCTTTATTAATGTGTTTTAATGATAAACTTGCCATTTTGGGTTTCCTCCATTTTTAAAAAAAATATTCTTTGTATCTGTGATACCGTCTTGCTTTAATAAAAAGTATATAAAAAAAGTTCAGTTTAGGGTATACCCAAGTTGAACAATTTTTTCACAAAATTTTATACAAGTTGACCAAGGATATCCGTTTACTTTGGCAATAGCGCCTGATAGATTTCCCGCTTACTGACTCCTCGGTCTTTCGCCACCTTCTTCATAGCCTCTTTTTTCTCCATTCCTTCGCCCAGATAGAATTCCATATGGTCCCCGATGCTCATTTCCTCCCATTCTTCCCTCTCTCTGGCACAAACCTCCTGGCGGCTTCTTCCTTCTATTATAATGACACATTCTCCTTTTGGCTCATGGGCCTTATAATACAGAACTGCCTCCTCTATAAGCGATGAAAACACGGTCTCATGCTTCTTCGTCAATTCACGGCAAACACTAATCCTTCGATTTCCAAGAGCCTGAAAAAGAGCCTCCAATGTGCGCACCAGCCTGTGGGGCGCCTCATAGAGCACCATGGTGCGTGTCTCATGCTTCATCTCCTCAAGAACTGCCTTTTGCTCTTTCTTATCTGTCGGCAAAAATGCCTCAAACGCGAATCTCCTGGTAGGCAGTCCTGATATAGTAAGCGCTGTGATACATGCCGCCGCGCCCGGAACTGCCGTAACCGTAATCCCTGCCTCACGACACATCCCAACCAGCTCCTCGCCTGGGTCGGAAATCGCCGGTGTTCCCGCATCTGTAATCAGCGCAATATTCTCTCCCCACAGAAGCCTCTCTACCAGCTTTTTCCCTTTCTCTATCTTATTGTACTCATGATAACTGGTCATAGGTTTTTTGATATCAAAATGGTTCAAAAGCTTGATACTATTGCGGGTATCCTCCGCTGCGATTAAATCTACTTCTTTCAGAATTCGGATACAGCGAAACGTCATATCCTCCAAATTACCAATTGGCGTCGCACATAGATATAATGTTCCTGACATGGTCAATCTCCTTCATTCGTCATTATAAATCCTCAGCACTTCTTCCGTATAACTCCCATCTCTCTGATACACAATCAAAGGCGGCTCTACCTTCATACGAGGTTTTCCTCCCCGAAGCCCCTCGATTAAAACCATGTTCGGCTCTTTGTCTACAAAGGGATGTACCATCCTCATCCGCTTCGGCTCTATCCCATATGCCGACATCTTAGCCAGTATCTCCGGCAGGCGGAAGGGCCTATGAACCATATAGAATCTTCCTTTTGGCACCAGAAGCCTTGCGCTCTCCCGCAGTACATCCTCCAATGTGCACAATACCTCATGTCTTGCGATATACAAGGCTTCATTTTCGTTCTTTAGCCCGTGTTCTCCAATCATATAAGGCGGATTCACAGTAATGACCTGAAAAGAAGCCGCGCCAAAGAGCTCAGACCCCTTCCTAATATCTCCTTCCACCACGTCAATCTGCTTCTCAAGCCCATTATATTTTACACTTCTTCGGGCCAGACTGACACTCTCCTTTTGTATCTCCAAACCAGTGTAGTGGGCCCCTTCATTCTTCGCCTCCAACAGAATCGGCAAAATTCCTGTACCTGTTCCAAGGTCCAACACATGCTCATGAGGCTTTACCTTTGCAAAAGAAGACAGGAGAACCGCATCCATCCCAAAACAGAAGCTTTCGGGGTTCTGTATAATCCCATACCCCTTAATCTGCAAGTCGTCCAGGCGTTCTCCCTCTCTTATATATTCTCTATTCATCATCCAACTTCGACGCCGCGTTCCTTTCTTCCAATGCCTTAAGCTCTGCCATCTCCTCCCGCGACAATCTCATATCCTTCTTTCTGCGTCTCGATTTAAACCTAAGCTCTTTTGCCTTGTACTCCCGAATCTCCTTCTCATCATTGTCCAGGGTCACGATCACTTTCACAAGCTGACGCAGTACGTTTACTGACTGCACCTCACCTTTCAATCCGTCAGGCGTGGTCACTCGATCCCCGTTAGAAGGCAGGCGGCTGTTCAGTTCTTCGTAAGTCTCCTCCTCGTTGGTCAGACAGCACATAAGCCTCCCGCATACTCCCGATATCTTGGAGGGATTCAGAGACAAATTCTGTTCCTTTGCCATCTTAATAGAAACCGGCGCAAATTCCGTCAAATATGTGTGACAGCATAGCGGGCGTCCGCATATTCCAATTCCTCCGCGAATCTTCGTCTCATCCCGTACTCCAATCTGTCTAAGCTCAATCCTGGTGCGGAACACACTTGCCAGATCTTTCACCAGCTCACGAAAATCAATCCGCCCGTCTGCTGTAAAATAAAAAAGTACTTTGTTATTGTCAAATGTATACTCCGCATCGATTAACTTCATCTCAAGTCCATGCTTGCGGATCTTCTCAAGGCAGATGGAAAATGCCTCCTTTTCCTTCTCACGGTTCTTTTCTTCCTTATATATATCTTCCTGGGTTGCAATCCGGATTACAGACTTCAAGGGCTGTGTAATCTTTCCGTCCTCTATCTCCTTTGGTCCTGTAACCACAGAACCAAACTCCACGCCTCTCGCCGTCTCAACGATTACCTTATCTCCTGTCTTGACCTCATATTTCCCCGGTGCGAAGAAATAGATCTTCCCAGCCGGACGGAATCTTACTCCAATCACTCTCGTCATACGATTAATTCTCCTTCATTGTCAGGAACAAAAGCTCCATGACCAGCTCAAAATTCACATTCGCCTTAAGCCGCGCCTTCGCCTTTTCAAGACTACTGATGATCAACTGAATTCCCTCATAAGAGCTCTTTCTCGCCTGCTCACGGATATCGTTGATCTGGTCCTTGAATACGACCGTATCCATATCCTTGGTTGCCTTGTATAGCAAAACATCCCGATACCATACCGCAATAATATCCAGATAGTCGGTAATCTCTAATTTATATGCAGTAATACTGTTCACAGCCTGTACAATCTCACTTATCTCCATCTCGTGAACATGCAGAAGCAGATGAACGGCTTCCTCGCGTATCTCATTAAAATGCTCTGAATTGGCCAGCATAATTGCATGCCCCATGTTGCCCTGAGCAAATGCTGTACACAGATCTGCCTTGTAATCCGGCACTTTAAGGCTCTCCATAAGATACTTTTTAATCAATTTATCCTTGATATAGCGAAGCCTCAGCATTACACATCTGGAATTTATCGTAGGCAGAAGAACCTCCGCATTCTCAGTCAACAGCATTATCACCGCATACTGAGGCGGTTCCTCGATTGTCTTAAGCAATGCATTCTGTGCCTGTACAGTCATAAGGTCTGCATGGTCAATAATGTATATCTTATACGGTCCCTGGTAGGGCTTTATCATAATGGTATTATTCACCTGGTCACGAATGTCATCCACACTGATAGAATTAGGCTTCTCGTGGGTTACTCTGATAATATCTGGATGATTTCCAGTCTCCGCCTGCCGGCAGGAGTGACAGGTATTGCAAGGCTCTGGTCCTTTCTTCTCACACAACAATGTCATTGCAAAAAGATATGCCAAAAGCTTCTTTCCGGCGCCTCTCTCTCCGTTTAAAATGTATGCGTGGGATATCTGGTCCATCTTCACAGCATTCTTGATATAATTAATAATGTCTTTGTGGCCTACCACATCTTTAAAGCTTCCCATGTTGTATTTCCCCTATAATCTCTTCTAAGCATCTTGTTCCGTCATTATTCTGGATTCTTCTGGTAATCCCATACTTTAAAAGGTTTTCTTCGGAATAATCCTCTGAATCTGCAAGAAATCTCCTACAAAGCTCCATATAATCCGGAGCCTTTCGTACTTCTTCACGTCCGATTGCACGTTTCAGACGCTCTCCGTCCTCCACCTCAATATAAAGGGGAGTCACGTTATCCCTTCCATAGTATTCCCTCATCCTGCAATAAGATTCCAGCGTCCCAATCACAAGATAATCTGCACTTTTAAGGTCTACCCGCCCGTCGTCAATGGTCGCATATCTCCATACGCCATGAACCGTATTGTATGCCCGCTGCTCGATTACTCTGCCCTGCCGTTCATATGTACTTAATGTATCCTCTGACACAAAAAAGTATTCTACCCCGTCCCGTTCTCCCTCCCGTTTAGGTCTGGTGGTATATGGCGTAATGGTTCTAAGCTTCGGCAAAGCCTCTTTTACTTCTTTCAGCAGGGTATCCTTTCCGGAAGAACTCTTTCCCATTAAATAGTAGATCTTACCCATGTGCCAAAACCTCAATATAAGAATCCCTTTTTAATCCTTCAATAGAAAAACCCATCTCATAATACCATTGTAACATATCTGCCGCCTCTTGTGATACCCTTTCTCCCGGAACAATTAAAGGAATTCCTGGAGGATATAGATATGCATACTCCACGGACACGTATCCTACGCTGTCTCTCCACAGCCTGGCCTTCACCCGATTCACTCCTGTTTCATGAAAATGTTCCAGCATTTCTTCTATTTCCGAACTATTATATACCACATCAGGCGCGGGAAGGCAAGGAATATTCCCTGTTTTTTGGAAACTTTCCCTTCCTCTCCGTCTGTTTTCTTCGTCTATCTCCGATAAAGCACAGCTAAGCCGTCGAAATCCTTCCTGTGTATCCCCAACCGTCGTCATGGCAAGAACATACTTACCAGCCGCCATCTCCATCTGAAGATGATATTTTTCCAACAGAATCCGATAAAGCATTTTTCCTGTAAGTCCTACATCCTCCCCAGAAATAACCAGTTTTGAAGGGTCGTACCTGTCTGTCCAAACCAGCTTCAGTCCCTTAAGGGCTTGAAGCTCCTCCCGAAGTGCCTGAAGGCTCCTCACATACGGCTCAAACAACTCCTGCCTCCGGTTTTCAAGCATCTCAATACACGAGTCCATACTTGCCATCAGAATATAAGAAGGACTGCTGCTTTGCAGCATATGAATGAACCTGCGTACCTTCTCACGCCTGACAAGGTTTCCATTTATATGCAGAAGTGCAGTTTGGGTCAGCGACGGGAGGGTCTTATGAAGACTGTGTATAACGATGTCTGCACCCTTTTTATTGGAATTTTCTGGAAAATACGGATGAAAACCAAAATGCGCCCCATGGGCTTCGTCAACAATGACTGGTATTCCCTTCTCATGAGCCGCACCCACTATTGCCTCCACATCTGATATCACCCCTTCATAGGTAGGCGACACAATCACAACCGCCCGAATCTTTGGATTCGCTCTCAAAGCCGCCTTGACATCCTCTGCAAAAACCTCGGTATTCATCTGCATAGACGCATGAAATCCCGGTGCCAGATACACCGGGTTCAATCCATTCATCTCTATGGCATGATACACAGACTTGTGGCAATTTCTTGCCACAAGTACTGTATCACCTCTTTTTGTCACACCTGCAACAGCGCTTAGGATTCCTACGCTGCTTCCATTAATAAGGAAATGAGTCTCCTCTCCATAGTACACCTTTGCCGCCCGTTCCTGGGCGCTTTTAAGAAGCCCTTCTGCATGGTGAAGGTCGTCAAACCCTTCAATCTCCGTAATATCAATGGCATAGGCAGGCTCTGAGCCTAACATATTAAGCTGCCTCTTATGCCCCGGCATATGGAAACCATAGTAATCCGACCTGCTATATTCCCTAAGCCTGTTATACAAACACCCCATTATAACCTCTTAAGAAGTTCTTCTCTCTCCTTCTCAAATCCTGGTTTTCCAAGAAGCGCGAACATATTCTTCTTATAACTCTCCACGCCTGGCTGGTTAAATGGATTCACTCCCAGAATATATCCACTGACACCACAGGCAAACTCAAAGAAATAGAACAACTGGCCCAGTGAGAACTCGTCCTGCTTTGGAATTTTAACAACCAGATTCGGAACATTACCGTCCGTATGGGCAAGCATGGTTCCGTTCATTGCGCTCTTATTGACAAAATCAACGGTCTTTCCTGTCAGATAATTCAATCCGTCCAGATCAACCGGTTCTTCTTCGATTACAATCTCCTCCGTGGACTCCTCTACGTTCAAAACCGTCTCGAACATGATGCGGTTTCCGTCCTGAATAAACTGGCCCATGGAATGAAGATCTGTTGTAAGGTCAACGGATGCCGGATAGATTCCTTTCTGATCCTTACCTTCACTCTCGCCGTAGAGCTGCTTCCACCACTCAGAAACATAGTGAAGGCTTGGCTCATAGTTGGCAAGTATCTCGACTGCTTTGCCCTTGCGAAGCAGAATGTTGCGGATTGCAGCATATGTCACAGCATCATTCTCCTCATAGGAATCATTTAGAGCATGCTCTCTTGCATCTGCCGCGCCCTCCATCAGCTTGTCAATATCTGCACCGCTAACTGCAATCGGAAGAAGTCCTACTGCTGTCAGTACAGAGAAACGACCTCCTACATCATCCGGAACAACGAACGTCTCATATCCTTCCTCTGTGGCCAGATTCTTAAGCGCCCCTCTTGCCTTGTCGGTTGTGGCATAAATTCTCTTTGCAGCCCCATCTTTGCCATACTTCTTCTCCAATATTCCCTTAAAGATACGGAAAGCAATCGCAGGCTCTGTCGTGGTTCCAGATTTGGAGATGATATTTACGGAGAAATCCCTCTCTCCGATCACGTCAACCAGATGCTTCAAATATGTGCTGCTGATGCTGTTTCCTACAAAATAAATCTCCGGTGTCTTACGAATCTCTTTTGATACCATATTATAGAAATTATGACGCAAAAATTCAATCGCCGCCCTTGCGCCAAGATAAGAGCCTCCAATACCGATTACGAGAAGAACCTCTGAATCTCCTTTAATTCTCTCTGCAGCTTCCTTGATCCTTGCAAATTCTTCCTTATCATAATCCACAGGAAGATCAATCCAGCCAAGGAAATCATTTCCAGCGCCTTCTCTGCCAAGAAGTTCTGCTTTTGCATTCTCTGCAATCTTCTTCATTGATTCAATCTCATGCTCTGAAATAAATGTCTTTGCTTTAGAATAATCAAATGTAACTCTGCTCATATTAGGGCTCCTTCCTTCTATGCGGGAAACTCTGTTTAAAACAGCATTCTCGCTCATTTATGGTAATTTTATACATTTATTATTTTACCAAATCAGACGGTTATAATCAAGCCATAAACTCTTCGAGTATCCTTCGGATTACAACATCTCGGTCTATTTCTTCCTCGGCTTTTTCCCTTCTTTGCATTCTATCTTTCTGTAAGTTCTGGCGTCCCTGTGGGTTCCTGGCGGGATTTGAAGACTCCGGCGTTTCGATGACTACCTTCTCTATGGTCTCCCTGGCTAGCTCAGGAACTGGAATCTCCACGATATTCTCCTTACGCTTCTCCCTTCCTCTGGGCGCTTCTATTTCCAACGACTCCTTTTGCCTCGCTTCCGATGTCCGAAATGTGTCGGTTCCATCGCTCTTAATTGGCTCTGGCATCCGAAATGCGCTGATTCCGTCATCCTGTCCTGCTTCTTGCAGCCGAAGCTCTGCCGGTCCCTCATTCCGGCTGGTCTCCTGGGTCCGAAACTCATTTCCTCCTTTACTCTGTGCGGATTCCGCCATGCGAAATGCGTTTGCAACTTCATCCACTCTCAAATCCGCAGTACGAAATGCATTGACCGCCTCATCTGGCTCCGTTTCCTGGGTACGGAAAACCGATTCCCCTGCTTTCAATTCTGCTGCTAGAAATGCGCTTACCGCACTCTGTCCCTGTGAAGAATCCCGATTTCTCACGGAGTAAGACGCTTCCGGCTGGTCGTTATATGACTGTCCCTCCGACTGGCTCTGCCCCTTCGCTGTATATGACTGTCCTTCCGGCTGACCCTGGCCCTTTGCTGTATATGCCTGTCCTCCCGACTGATCCTGGCTCTTTGCTGTATATGCCTGTCCTCCCGACTGACCTTGGCTCTTTGCTGCATATAAATGCTCATCCGCCTGTTCAAGATTTCTTACTGCAAACAAATCCTCCGCCGTCTCCTTCTTCCGGACTGCATATTTATCTCCTGAATTGTCCTGCCCGTCTGCCGGCATAACTCCAAACTCCCCGTACGCTCCATCCTGCGCCAGTACTTTAATCTCTTTCTGATTAGATTTCTCGAATCTGTGTTGGCACACATTTTCCAGAAAATCGACCATGTAATTCTGAACGGCCTCTAACTGGTACTTTTCATCTGTCAGCAGATGAACCAGATATACGAAGGCCGCAAGTCCTCCTCCGACTGCACCGGTCTTCCACACCAGATCGCTCATTCCATTTACGGCGTATTCAAGCCCTGCACCCACGGCTCCTGTCAGCAGGCACAACGCTGCCGACGCTTTCTCCATCCTTCTCCAACTGTGAAGCCGTAGTCCCAATACCTTATACTCATACAAGTACTTGTCCACAAATACCTTAACATTTTCAACCTTGTCGCTGACCATGCTGGCATGTTCAAATTTGGCACGTACCAGGCGCATCAGCGGATGGGTGCTTTTATTCAT
>ERZ808028.290-NODE-290-length-49815-cov-11.904057_pt1 | contig 49815 bp, 40 predicted proteins | sample MGYA00380184_ERZ808028 | MGnify/ENA primary metagenome ERZ808028 (study PRJEB31490, sample SAMN06133397) | mouse gut metagenome | isolation source: J8_1 | host: mice | place: China: Chengdu | collected 2015-05 ...
CGCTGTATACCGAACGGTACGTACAGTGGTGTGGGAGGTCGGCTACTCAACTAATGGGTAGCCTCCTACCCGATCTTACTCCCTTTTGTATAAAGGAGTTTAGCGAGTATATCACTAAATAACCATCGTGGACATTTCACTAGGATATGATGGTAGTAGAGGTGATAGGTGTGCATTACAAAAGATTGAGGAATTTAAGGGAAGATCATGATATGACGCAAAAGGAACTGGCGCGGCTGCTGGATTGCAGCCAGCGTATCTACAGCAATTACGAGAGAGGGGATGTCAATATTCCGACAGATATATTGATCAAGCTTTCCAGATTTTATAATACCAGTATAGATTATTTGCTGGATCAGACTGATGTGAAAGAACCATATGCAAGAAGGGTAGAAAAATAATCATGCGAAGGGGATAAATATGCTGCAACAATTAGGACTGATGTTATTTTATGAGCGTGAAAAAATGGGGGAAACGCAGAAAAATATTGCAGAAGGTATCATTAGCAACTCAGAATTAAGCAGGGTAGAAAGCGGAGAATTGGAAATTGATTATTTTATGCTTCAAGCCTTGTTTGAACGTCTGGGAAAATCTATTGACAAGCTCGAGCTTGCTGTATCAGGGAGTGAGTATGATGCAATCGCGTACCGTATTGAGATTGAGCGCAGCATCGAAAACTGGGATAGTGTGCTTCTTAGAGCGTTACTCCGAAAGTATCCGTCATACAATGATGAAAAACGTCCAGTACACAGACAATATATGACAATGCTGTATGCTATTGGGTGGTATGTGAGTGACCATGATTACGCATCCTGCCTGCATTGGATGGAGATTGCACTAATGACGACATTGGGTGAAGAATGGCAGCAAAACGCCAGAAACAGACAGCGTTTGTGCAATCAAGAGATTAAAATTATGCTGGTGATCGCGTATTGTCGGTGGAAGCTTGGAAATACAGACGGATTGTCTGAGAATTTGGAACAGCTAGGCAGATATATACTGCGCCATTATACAGATACAGAGGAACGGGTAAAAGTGTATCCGCACTGTACATGGCTGCTGGGACAGCTCTATCTGGAACAAAACCGCGTGGAAGATGCCTATGCTATATGCAGAAAGGGCAGGGAATCTCTGATTGAAAACGGTTCGTTAAGTCCGTTGTGGGAAATACTGGAGTTGGAGGAAAGCTGTCTGCAACGGCTGGGAAAAGAAACGGAACTGGCTCAGTGTAGGAAGTATCAGGAAGCGATTGCATTTTTGTATCAGGTGACAGGGAAACATTTGGAGTCAAATATGATGGCCGCCTTTATGAAAAACAGCTTTCAGGGCGAGCTGGTCATCACGAATGAATTAGTGCGTGATTTGAGAGAGGCAAAAGGACTTTCACAGGAGGAGCTCTGTGAAGGTATCTGCGCGCAGGAGACGTTATCCAAGATTGAGACCTGTAAAAGAAGCCCCAATAAAAAGAATCTGTATCGCCTGTTAAAGAAAATGGGAATGGAACGGGAGAATTATTATGGGTTTATTGAGGCGGATAAGTATGAGCTGTATGAAAAGGTGCGGGAGTATAATCGGTGCTTTCCCAAAGCGAGAGATGAAGAAGCAAAAAAACTGCTTAATGAAATTGAACAAGGAATTGATATGACAAAACTTGTTAACAGGCAGTTTATTGGAATGGAACGTATTTCTGAGCAAACTACTCAAAACAGCATAACACGAGAACATGCAAATAAACAACTCAGAGAAATACTCTATTTGACCATGCCACTTATGGAATCTAATAAAATGATTTATCGTGTTCCTTTTCGAACGGAATATATGATATGGAATAAGATCGCAATCAATTTAAGGAGACAGGATAAGGTAGAGGAAGCAATCCACATTTATGAAGAATTAATGAAATGTTATAAAAGAAGCAAAGTTGTTATGCGGTTTCACGCGGTTCCGGGAATGTCTTTATACATAAATTATACAGGATTTCTTGAAACGCACAATGAATTGGAAAAGGCAGTAGAGATTGGAAAAGAGGGACTACAGCATAGTTTAGAGTGTTGTAGAGGAGATTTGGCAGGAGATATACTGGCAAACCTGTCACTGGTATATGGGAAACAAGGATTGCCAGTAATAGAAGAATCATATCTTCGACATAGTTATTATTTGATTTGTTTATATGGAAGAGAAAATGTTACTGATAAATTGCAAGAGGCATATCAACAAAAATTCCATAAATTAATCAGTTAACTTGATCTTGAATAAAGTATTCGCAAGTACTAATCCCTTCATTCCCATCAGGAACTGTAACTGTGGTTGTTTCTGGCACAACACTCCAAACCATACATAATGTTAATAAAGCTGCAATTAGATTTTTCATGATTAAAAATCCCCCTTAATTTTACACAAAAATTGTTGTTTGGTTACAATACTACTATACCAACAAAAGGTTCTATTTGATTATGACGTTTTATGAAAATATTTTTTTCACAAAACGTCATAATCTTTTTTGCGTTGCAGTGGTATCATGAGATGCAGATAGAAAAAGTCTAGTGCATCTTTTCAATAATACATTTTATGTACAACTATGTACTCTTAGAATCAGAAATTATTCCACTAATCATGAACAGTACATACAAAAGAGAAAACCCTGTGGATAAATTGGTTCAAACCGTTTTGAAATGATAAGAGACGAAATTAGAAAAGGGTGGGATTACAATTGAAGATTCAATTAAAAACAACCAAAACAGTGCTTATATCAGCGCTGCTGTCAAGCATCATAGCAATGTTTCTGCACACGACATCCATCGCACAGGATCCAACCCAGCAGGACAGGGAGGTTGTAGTACTCCTTGACTGTAGTAAATCCATGGAAGATGTAGATAGTCAGTATCTTGCATTTGATTTTGTCAAAGGTTTGGCAGCAGCCTTGCCGCGAAATTGTAAGATGGGGATTGTTGCCTATAATAACGAAATTTGTGCCAGCCTGCCAATAGGAAGCAGCAGTACAGACATCGAGAAGGTGTTAAGCGGACTTCAATACAGGCAGTATGGAAATGCAGGTGCAGGTATGGAGGCAGCAGTGGCATGCTTTCAGAACAATCAGGTAGATAAGCAGATTCTATTGATCTCTGACGGCGAGATTATGATGGATACAAAAGAAGGCACCGAAGAGTCAAATGAGCTGTTTGAGCAGTCTGTAGCAGAAGCAAAGAAGATGAACATTGCGATCGATGTCCTTGCAATGGGAGAGAGGATACAGGAGGGGCACACGGTATATGCTGCTGCCGGCAGTACAGAGGGGACGCTGTACGAAGTTGAAGATTCTATGAAGTTGTGCAGTTATATAGAAAAATACCTGTCCGGCGAATGGGAAACCAGTGTCAGCCATGTCGGAAAGCTGGACGGCACGAAAGCAGAACTTACAGTGTCATTGCCGGACTGCATCATGGAGAAGGCGAAAATACTTCTGATCGGAAGCCAGCAGAATGAAAATATGACACTCAGCGGCAAAGCGGGCAGAATGGATCTGTCAAAGGGCAGAAATTATACAGTGGTGGACATTGCGAATCCAGTTTCAGAGCATATCAGCATACAGATGTCATCGGATACCCCTATGCAGGTTGATGCATATCTGTATACAGAATACGAGTATACCATGAATACAGGGTATCTATATGAGGAAAATACACAGACTGCGCACATCTGGGTAGAACTTGCCAATACAGAGGGACACAGGCTGCTGGACGGTCATCTGGGAAACGGGGAAATGGCGCTGTATCTGGATGGTCAGAAAACAGATTACACGATATCAGAGGGCAAGGCATGGATAGAGAATACGTACAGCCAAAGCAGTACAGCACATTTGGAAGTTCGTTTTATGGACCCCGCAGGGAATTATTATGGTATACGGGAAGCAGAGGAAGAAATTATCGTCCCTGTCGTGGAGAAAGAGGAGGAGACGGACTGGTTTTTCTGGTCTGTAATTGGTTTGTTTATCATTGCTGTGGCAGGCGTTTTTGGCATTTCTTACAAAAAACGGAAGGGACAGCAGACGATAAGGCGCCAAGTGGCAGATCTGAGCAGCACAGCGCAGGTGGAAACGGCAGCGCCCAAAAATGACTTCTGCGGAAAAATCGTCGTGTATGTGATACATAATAAAAATGACATCGATTATCCGCCAGAGAGCATCAACCTGTTTGCCAGATGCCGCCGGGAAAGTATCACACTGGAGTGGATACTGGATACATGCAATCTGCCGCTGGACTTAAAAGGGGCAGAGAAAATTATCTTCAAGCCGGGAGCGGACAGAAGCCTTGTTGTCAAAAACAACAGCCGTGCGAGTGTGTTGATCGGCAGGGCGCTTCTGACAAAAGGGCAGTCTTATAACCTGTATTATCATGAGAAAGTAACTTTTATTTTTGATCAGGAGGATGCAGAAATAGAAGTTCACTATAAAGATTTAAAACCAAACGAAAGATAGGAGGTAGAGAATGAGCATTATCAAACAGACCAATAGGACGTTATTGTTTGAGGAGATCAATCCAGAAAAACCGGATATCCTGACATTGATCGGTGATGTGCGTGGGATTGACAGTTTAAGTGATGAAAAGATCAAGGAAATGAACAAGGAGCTGCTTGTAAGGAATTTCGATGAATTTATCAATAAATTCGATCCAGTAGTGTATTCTTACTACAATGCAGCTGTTGAGACAGGGACAGGCAAGATTGTGTATACACTGCGCAAGCCGGAAACAATCCCAGAGGAAATGCTGACCGTGGTTCATCTAAACAAACAGAATGATTTCCTTAATATGCTGATGTCTCTGGTAGAAGCAAAGCGTTCCCAAAGTATTATCAACGTGGATTTTCAGTTTGACAAGCTGACAGACATGATATCCCCCAAAAAGGTCATGGAAGATATCAAACAGAATCGTAAGGAGCTTCAGTATGTATACAAAACATATGCAGAGCTGGAGGACGGGGATCCGCATAAGCTGGATGTGGCGGACAAGCTGAATATCATGTTTGAGGAAGCAAGCGTCAACTACAACAATGTTCTTGCGATGCTTCCACTGGCAATTGAAGATATCAAAACAAGACTTCTGCTGGGAGAGGCAGAAGAAAAGAAAGACAACACACCGCTGACACTTGGCGTATTAAGTATGGATGAAAACGGAGAATTAAAGGTACTGGAAGCGCCAAAAGCGGAAACATCAGAGCTTATGGTAGTCGATGACAATGTAAATGCCGGATTGATCGCAGCGCTGGAAGAAGACTATGAAACACTGAATGAGGAGAGCAGCGATTATGTGAAAGCGTTGGTGACAAGAACGTACTGTCCGCTGGCGTCTACCATGGTCAGCAATATTGACATCAAGCAGGAAGTCAGCAATTACAATTCATATCTGGAATTTTACAAGACTGCGAAGGATGATTTTATCAAGGTCGTAAAGCCTTTAATCGAAAAGATACTGGGTGTGTGGGCATTTTTCGAACAGTATCCGTCTAATATAAAGGGCATGAAGCCATCCATGTTCATCACCAATATCTCGAATGACATGCTGGTAAAGGCAAATAACCTGCCAAGGCTGATTGCTTTTCTGAACACCGTGAATGCAAAAAATGATTTTGACAATGCGATCTGGTACGGGATCGTGCCTTCTGTATCGCTGGACCAGAATTCGAATGTCCGCCTGACAAGACAGCGTTTTCAGGGCAACGAGAAGACCGAAAAGACGGGCGTCAACAGCGTGGAGGCGCTGGTGCGTCTGCTGGATGTCCTGAAAGATTATTCGGTACAGTGCTTTTTCAGCTATGAGACAGGGGACAAGACAACCTTTAATAACATGGCGACAGAAGGAATCGAAAAATATGAGGACCGATGCAGTTCGCTGATCGGGAAGGCGTACAGCGAATATGCGATTCCATGTATCCCGAACTTTACGATTATACCAAAAGAGAAATCCGGCGTAATACTGGACAATCGGATGCTCTTAAATGAAAACAACATGGCGGAGTTGTCGAAGGAGAAAGAGGACATCATGAAGCTCTGGATTGACGGTGTGTACGTCGGCGCCGCTTACATCGCGGCAGGGCTTGTCGCTGCGTACCAGTGCCCGGAATACCTGAAAGAAATGTTCAAGAAAAATGTTGATGCCGAACTTCCCGGCGTGCGGTTCGATATAGAGTCGGGTGATCATCCACTGCGGGTGCATACGGTGATGGCAAAGGAAATCACAGGATTTACCAACACGATCAAGAATGAAATCAACCGGCACAGCTTCGGCTTCGTATTCTCGTCTGAGAATGCGGTGCTGGGTACAGAAAATATACATAACATCATGGTTTATAAAGCGCGGAACCTCATGAGTGACGGCAAGGTGTACGAGCCGATTTACAAGACGCAGGTCACGACCTATATCGAGCGGATCCTGCGTCACGCTACAGGCGACTTCAAACAGGAGAACATCATACAGTTCTTCTCAAACAACCCGTCGAGCCAGAAGAGCAGATGGCAGGAGAAACGGGGATGTGTCAATGCGGTAATTGGTGACGGTGATGACATTGAGTATGAGATAGACGAGGCAAATGGATACTGTGTGCTGAATATCACATTCAATGGCAATGTCAAGAATCTTGAGATTGAAATCAACCGTTTCAATTCAAATAACAGAGCAATGTAAAAAAAGGAGGAAAACAAATGGGATTTAGGTTGAACGTAACAGGAGGAGCAGACCAGATTGCACTGGATGAAAAGAGCATCAAAAATGTGGTGTTTGATTCCGAGTCGCCGGCAGATTCCAACGCGAGGGCAACGGACTTTGGCGTATCTATGAAAATCTGGGGCAAGATGATCTACAAGCTTGGCGGGGAAGGAAGCGACGGTACAATCGAGCTTTCCAAGTGGTCTGTCGTGCCGTCAGAGAAGGCGGACTGCTACCGCGATGCTGTCGTGGAAGTAATCTCGGCAGGTCAGGTAGTGCGTAAGTACGAGGTGCCAAACGCATTCATTATGGAATATTCCGAGGAGATGGACGACGAGACAGGCGTGGGAACCTTCTACCTGCATGTAAAGCAGAAAAAAGACGAGAATGACAAGGTGAAGATTGAGGGCGGCTATGCAATGTAAAGTGCATGAAGCGTGTTTCCTGCTACAGGAGAAAGGAGAAAAATAATGGCATTTGTTGTAAAAGTGGAGGGTGCAGAAGCCTTCGAAATATCAAAAGAGTGTGTAAAAAGCGTGAAGATGACCACGGATATCCCACTGGATTCCAACGCGAGGACAAAGGACGTGGGCGCGACCATGGTGATCAAGGGAAAAATCCTCACAGCTGTGGGCGGCGATCCGTTTGACAGCACGAGAAAAATGGCACTGTGGTCTGTCGTGCCCGCAGAGAAGGCGGACAGCTACAGGAAGGTGACAGCCGAGTATGTGGCAGCAGGCATCATGGAACGCAAGTACTGCTTCCCAAATGCCTTCGTCGTAGACTACAAGGAGGATTACGGCGATGAGGAAGGCATCGGCACCTTCACGCTCGTGATCAAGCAGAAGAAAGACAAGATCAGCACAGTGACAGTGGAAGGCGGCTATGCCGTATAGGCAGCATTAAGAACAGCAAAAGAGCGTATGCAACATCGGTTGGATACGCTCTTTCAGAAAACAGCAGGGGAGAGCACACATGGATTATTATACAATACTCGGCGTACCGCAGCAGGCGGATGACAGCCAGATCAAGCAGGCATACCGGAAACTGGCAAAAAAGTACCACCCCGACCTGAATCCAGACAACCCGGCAGCCGAGGAAAAATTCAAAGATATCGTGGAAGCATACGAGACACTGAGCGATACCGCAAAAAGAAAGAAATATGATGCAACTTTGATGCAATCGTCTGATACGATTAGGGGAGCATATACGCAGGATAAACCGCACAGCACCCAGACAGCATCAAAAAACAATTTTGGCAGCTTTGGCAATTTTGGCAACTTTACCAAAGACATGGAACGGTATTTTGGCTTCTCCTTCCAGACAGACCAACCGCAGGGAAAGCGCAGTACCGGTGAGAATACAGCAAAAAATAAGAAAAATCCGCTGGACGTGACAGAGATGTTCGAGGCGTTTATGAAGATAAAATAGGGGGAGCGTAGAATCATGAACCGAAAAATCACACTGGATATCACAATCATCCTATCTGCCATAACAGGCGCAGTTCTGTCCTATGCCTATTTGCAAAAGCCGATAGAGAAATATACGAGTCTGCTCCTCCTTACAGCAATCATTGTATTTTTCCTGTTAATGACAATCTATGATATGTCAGAGGAAAAGCATTTTCTAAGATATGACAGAAAGCGTGTGGGGATATCCGAGCTGCTTCTTCTTGGTGAGGACAACAACGTGACCGATACATGGGATATATATGGAAAAACCTCGATCGTTTTTGGCAGGGACGAAGGGGAATTTCAAGTAGATGTGAACCTCAAAAATACCGATTATGCAGGGACTGTGGACGGAGAACACGCTGTCATGAACTACAGTGGCGGGGGCTGGTACATAGAGGATCTCGACAGCGAAAACGGCACGCGTATCCAGCGCGGCGGGGAAGGAAAGATGTACAAAGTCTCCTCGCGGGAACCATGCAGGATAGAGCAGGGGGATGTCATCTATCTGGGACTGGCGCCAGTGAAGGTGCAGTAATAGATATAAAATACGAAAAAGGAGTATGCCGCAATGAGAGAAGAAAGAATAACCATCCGTCCGTTTGAAGAATTACAGGTGGAACACTATGAGGGATTGAAGCAGATCAATGAACATGGCTATGTAAAGGTGGCAGGCACGATTCCATTTGACAGGAAAGAGGAGTATCTGGGGCTTGGCAGGCAACAGACCTGGGTGCGGATAACTGCCGTGTCAGGAGAGACGCATCATATTCTGTTTTATGGGATTCTGGAAAGCCTGAAGATGCATGTCTCAGGTCAGACCTGCACAATGGAGCTTGTGGTGTATTCGGGAAGCCTGTTGATGGATCACAGGGAACGGATACGTAGCTTTCAGGCATCCAGCCTGACATACCGGGATCTGCTGGACGTGTGCGGACAGGGATATGAGGACGCCAAGGCGAGGATGATGGTGGGAGAGGGAAAAAAGACAGGACAGCTCATCATGCAGTATCAGGAGACAGACTGGGCATTTGTGAAAAGACTCGCCAGCATGAATCAGACTGTCCTTATGCCCAGCTGTACAGAACCGGGTGAAAAGTATTACTTTGGACTGCCTGATGGGCTGGGCGCCGGGAGTGCTGCGCCCACAGAGTACAGGACACAGTGCGACATAGAGGAATACTGGCAGAAAAAAGGCAGGGGAATGGATATCAGCCCGCAGGATACCATCTCCTATATCTGGGAAGACCGGGAAATCTATGAATTAGGCGGAACCGGCATCATTGACGGGCAGAAGATGACCATATGGAAGGTAGAGACTCATATGAGGGGAAATGAGCTGTATCATACATATCATATGCGGCGGAAGGCAGGGCTTAGCGTGCCTGTGACATACAATACCCGTCTGTCGGGTGCATCGCTGTTTGGCAGAGTTCTGAACGTGGACCGAGAAAGAGTGACGATACGGCTGACAGAGGATGAGAATAAGGGCGGATCAGGGACGCGCTGGTTTCCCTATGCGTCAGTGTATTCCTCACCTGATGGGACAGGCTGGTATTGTATGCCCGAGATTGGAGACCAGATCAGGCTTTATTTTCCGGCAGAGAGGGAGACAGAGGCATATGCGGCAAGCGCTTATCATGAAGGAGACGGCGGGCTTCGAACGAATCCGGCGTGCAAGTTCTGGCGGAATAAGGAAGGGAAGGAAATCCAGCTATCGCCCGATAAAATACTGCTGACGAACAATCAGGGGACGTATATAGAGCTGTCAGACGCGGAAGGAATCAAGATGGTGAGTGAGGGGACGGTTGTTATCCATGCAAATAAACTAATGTCTATTGCAAGTTTAAGTTCATTTATAGAAGTAAGTTCACCAAATAAAATAAAATTAAAACAGGGCAATACAGAAATGAAGCTGGGAGGAGATTTATATTTAACTGCTTCAGAGATAAAGCTTTAAGAGGGAATGATTATGGAGATCGCGATAAATAAAGAGATTAAAATGGAGAGCGTTATTCCATTTAACATGGTGGAAAAATTTGAGCTTAACTGGAATATAAACTGTCACGCGCTATTTAAAATCAACGGATATATAAGTCCAAATACAGAACACCATCTAAAAACTTTGTATAGTAGTAAGATTCGGGTATGGAGAGTGAATGAGGATACTGTACAGACAATTTTTTGTGGGTATGTGTCAAAAGCAGTGATTGAAAATACAGGAAATGCAAAAAAAGTATCTATTGAGGCACAATCGGGTACATGTATACTTGACCGCAAACCAGTTTCACAATCGTTTCAGTCAACAGAAAACACTTATGCGGAGATAGCAGGTGAATCTGTAAGACGCAGTGGCGGAAAAATTATCTGTACAAAAGGACGTGACAGGCAGATCGGAAAACCTATGATTCAATATAAGGAGACCGCATGGGAATTTTGTAAGCGTCTTGCAAGCCATCTGGGAAGCTGTATCATTCCTGATATTATGACAGGAGAGCCGGCATTGTGGTTTGGAATGAGGAACGGCAATGATATTCCGGCATTTACAGAAAATGAGTATAGTATATCTGTAAAACAGTCTCAGACAGACAAAAAGGAGATTTCCTATGAGATAGAGAGCAGAGCGTTTTACAGTATCGGTGATAAAACGGTATTCTGTGGACAGAAACTAATCATATCCAGCGTGCAGGCAGTTTTTGAGAATGGGGAATTAATCTTTTGTTACCATCTGCAGCACAAAGAGATATGTCCAGTGCGCTATCAGGAGCTGTTCACGGGCTTAGGGCTGATGGGGACAGTATTAGAAGTTCGAGGAGAGCAGATGAAAGTAGCATTGGACATTGATGGAAGGGTTTCGACTGGTGATTACTTTTATAACTGGTATCCAGTGACAGGAAATGTCCTCTATGCAATGCCGGAGATTGGGACAAGGGTGCTTTTGTATTTCATGAACAATGATGAACGAGATGGATTTTTGCTAAGTTGCATCGGATATTCTGATGCTCATACAAATTTTAAAGAGAGAACTTTGTCATCCGTACAAGGCAATAATATTGATTTATTTGAATGGAATATTGATATCTGTGAGAAAAAGAACAGTATAGCAATGTGGGCAGGAAATATAACAGCGAACAGTACTCAAAAGATAAATATATTAGCAAAAGACAGCGTGAAGATGAATGCAAGATTGGTTATGATGCAAAGTCCTGATGAAATAAATTTTTGTCAGGGATAAAAAGAAAAGTTTTTAAGATAATAATAAAAAGAAGGAAGGATTTTTATGGGGAGAGTTGAAGAATCATACGAAGAAGAAAAAAGTGACAACGAAGAATGTGTTATAGAGTTAAATGGTTATTTTACTTTTAAAGATCATTTGGGGTTTAGTAAAGAAGAATATAGCAAATTGTCAAATACAGAAAAAGCAGCAATACAAATAATGTTAGTATCTAAATATAGTGACAACATACTATTATTAATGAATATGAATAATGAATTTCGCAATCAGGCAAATGCAGCGGCGGAGTATATTGTTTCGACAGCAGAAGAAGATGAAATGGTAGTGAGGGGAGCGATATTGTCATGTACCCATGGAAATAGAAACATAAGGCTGGATGCCTGCAAGAGCCATGGGGTATATCGAAAGGGAAATCCTGTTATGACATGCAAAGATTGCAAAGTAGGAGAGAATATCTATGATTTTGGTGCATGTGGTAATGGTAAATTTGAACCAGTGTATTATGACAATATTGCACCACACCCGAATGAAACAGCAATAAATAAGGAAGGCAGGTTACGATATAAATGTTATCCGCTTGTAGGAAAAAAATGGGGTTTTGGACCAGCTGCTTTGCGTAGTACAGTTTTCGGCGATATATTGCAGGGAGCATATGAGGTACAAGATGAGGACAAGCAGAGGGAGTTAGCAGAAGAGTCTGCAAAGATATTAAAAACTGGTTTTGTAGATGAATATGTAGAGATATTAATGAAAAAATATAACTTGTTGTGTGTGTATGGGGGGGTAATAACAGTTGAAGAAAATCTGGAAGTGGAGGAAGAGGATGAAGAAAAAAATATAGAATATGTTGAAGAGGATAATTGGTTAAAATTATATTATAATCCGACTGGTTTGGGAGACGGGAGATCGGTTTTAAAGCATCCTAGGGCGGCTAATTTAGATTGGGGAATGGAAGAAGAGTTGAAAGGAGAGCATAATATAGACTGGTTTGAAACATCTTCTCCGGCACATGACTATATAGAACAAAAGGGAGGTGTTTTTGATGCACATAAACTTGATAATGGTTTATATGTGGATAGTCAAGGGCGATATTGGGTTGCTGTTGGACCCAATGTCGTAAATCCAAACCATAGCAATGCAAAGAGTAATAAGAGGATAGATGTAAGTGAAGTATTTCCAGGAACAAAATTGGATATTAAAGTTCAATGTGAAAAAGAGGGGGAAAATTACGGTGAAATCTTCTATATTCCCGCAGTTGTCGGTGATGTAAAAGAGCATTCATATCCAGATGGATTGTATCAGACAGGTGAACCATTTTGTAAAGAATTAAAAAGTGTTCCAAGCAATCCCAATACAGTTGAATTTATAGGTTATGGAATTGAACAAAAAGTATATCAAGAAAACGAAAAAAGTAAATCCTGTATAAATATTACGAATAATTATAGAATAATGGAAATTATAGTTTATGATGGAGAATTTAATTATTAATAGAAAATTTTGGTTTACGAAAGTGATATTCGTCTGCTCTTGTATCATAATCTTTTTTTTAATATCAACTGTATCAAAGGAATGTCAGCGTTATAAGGCGATTAATGCATATGTTGAGTTTGTCGAGGGAAAACGAAGCTGTATGGGTGAATATATTTTAGAATTGGCTATGCCGACTGGAGAGCCTGAAAGACGTAATGCCACATTTTATTATATAGTGGACTCAACAGGAGATGGTCTGCCAGAACTGCATGTATGGGGAACTTATTATACAATTATTACCTTTAGAGATCATGAGTTGACTGTACTGGATTCTTTTTGTTCTTCAAGTGCAGCAGGAATGTATTATTTGTTGGAAAATGGAATGATTGTTTATCAGGCATATGTAAAAAATGTATATGGTAATTATTATCATTTTTTCATATTGGATGATTCAGGAAATCATATGGAAAAACTATCATTTGGCTGGGAAGATTTAGGTGATAATTATAAATTTGATTGTGATGATTTATATGAGTTTGATGACGAGATCTGTAAAAGAGAAGAGTGGTTCGAGAAGATACAGGGATATCTTTATATTGATGAAAATGGAAGGGAATATGTGTGTGACGAAGCAGACTGGAAGGTTTATTGTGAGGCAAGATGAATTGTATATGTAGTTGAAATTGATATTGATATCTTGATTTTGATGAGGAAGGAAGATATTGGGTAGCTGTTGGACCTGAAATTCACCTGACTTGACATGTCAAAAAGGTGTATATATAAAAATGGATCAATGAGTGATTATAACGTAGTAGAAATTATTGTATATAAAAGAGTATGGTAAATATATGGAATGCAAAATTGTGTGTATTAGAGTAAGAATCGTATGTATAACATTAATTATATTCTTGGTATCTGGATGTGGCAGTTATGAATTAGATAACTTGGAACAGGTTCAAAATATAGAAGAAAGTAAGCTGGGTGTAGATGTAATAAACGACAATACAGCATCTTTGGCACAGCAGCCTCAGGAATCGAATCATGAATATGAAAAGATGATTGATCTGGTTAAAGGGTTTGATTATTCCACACAGGAGTACACGGTGAATACAGACTTTTATAATACGGAAATGGATCAAACCTGTAAAGAAGCTTTTCTCGAACTTATTTTTCAAAAGGAGCCTGTTACATATTCTGTATACCGGGACGGGAAAGAAATATTTTATGACACCTATCATTATAAATTTACTGAAAATATCGGGGCGAACTGGTATCTGGTCAAGAAGGATTTTGTGCATGACATTCTCTATGAAACAGCGTATTGGTATTTTGATTTTGATGGAGATGGTATGCCGGAATTGATATTTGATCTGCCGGGAGCAAAGGAACGTCCTTATATACTAAAGTATGATTCCGAGAAGAAAAATGCATATGTATTTTTGACCGGTGACAGTTCCTTCTGGCATTTCATGGGACCGGGGAAATTGTGTTATTACAACACCAGCAAAAAGACTGCAATACGTTATGGTATAAAGACATATGATACATCAGGAAAAGAGATTATCAGTCTTTCATTTGGTATCAAAAATGACTGTCAGCCGCGTGAATACTGGGTCTGGTATCATAATGAAGAGAATTTGGGAAATATACCTGATGAGAGCTGCAGGGTAGAAAAAGATGTCTGGGAGGAACTTACAAAGGATTATTTTGACGCAGTTGATCAAATTCCTGAAAGCATGACATTTGATGAAATTTTTGGAGGTATGGAACCTCCGGCTGAAACAAGGGATGCTGTCAAAGAGGAGGTATCGTATTATGAGGCTTCCTCTTTGGAACAGCCGGAGCAGGATGAATACCATAAACTTTATGAGCAGCTGAAACAGATTGATTATACCTTGGTAGAACATAGTATTCGCACAGATCTTTATGATCAGGAGATGGATCGCAGCTGTAAAGAGGCGTTTTTGAATCTCATTTTTCATAAAGTACCAGCAGCACACAACAGATATTGGGATAGTGAAAATATTGACAGCTATTATGACTGTCTTTATGATATTGGTGCTTATATAGAGGATGATTTTTTGGAAACAGTGGTTCAGGAGGCAGAGTACTGGTATCTTGACTTTGATGGGGATGGTCTGCCGGAACTGATTTTTGAACTGCCGGGCAGTAAAGTAAATCCTATTATATTAAAATATGATACGGAGAAAAAGAATGCATATTTATATTTAGCCGGAGGCAGCAGAGACTGGCATTTTCTCTGTCCTGGAAACTTATACTATGATATTGCAACAGATGTCGGAGTGACACGTTACGGTTTAAAAAGATATGATCCATATGGAAACGAGACGATGAAGCTGATATTTAGTATATTATATGAATACGATCCCTTGAAATACCGGATTGGGTATCATAGTGAAGAAAGCCAGGAAACAATCATTGATACCAGTGCAGAAGTGAGCGGTGAGGTCTGGGATGAGCTGACGAGGGAATTCTTTCATTCGATTGACCATAGAACTGCCAGCATGACTTTTGAGGAGATGTTCGGTGATGCGGCATTGCCGTATATCAAAGAACTGGCGGAAAACAGCATGACTGCTGTGCAGAATTGATGGAGTAAAGTGAAACATATGAAGAACAGACGAAATTATTTAGTAAATATTCTTTGTATGGTGCTGGCTCTGCTGGTGAATGGCTGCGGCAGACCAGAGGTACAGGAATTGGATTTTAGCGCCATAGAGGGAGAAAGTGGCAGTAACGGGTTTGAGCCATCCAGACAGATGGAGGAATCGGAGGAGGAACGCCGCCAGAAAGTTTGTAATCTGGTTCAGGAGTTTGATTATACAGTTCAGGAATATCCGCTTGATACAGAGCTTTATGATGTGGAGATGGATCAGAATTATAAAAAGGCATTTCTGGCGCTTATGTTTCATAAGAAGCCGTTACCATCTGACGATGCATCTGGTACCTTTTTTTATGATTTTCCTCTGGAGATGAGGGCTGACTGGTTTCTTTCCAAGAGTAGTTTTATCGATGCTATGATCAACTCGGCAGAGTACTGGTATCTTGACTTTGATGGGGATGGTCTGCCGGAACTGATTTTTGAAATTTATGGAGGTGGTCCCAAGCCCCAGATACTGAAGTATGACCGTGAAAAGCAATGTGCATATTTATATCTGATGGGAGAGACTTACAACTGGCATTTTCTAAGTTCGGGTAAGCTGTATTATTATAATCCTACCAGTATGGGCGTATTAAGGTGCGGTGTAAAAAAATTTGATTCCCGTGGTAACGAAACAATAGAGATTGCATTTACGAACTATTTTGGCTGTGATCCTGCAGAGTGCAGTGTCAGCTATCGCAGCGTGGAAAATCCAGCGAGTATTGTTGATGAAAGCTGTCATGTTGATGAAGCAGTATGGGATGAACTCACAAAAGATTTGTTAGACGCGATAGACAATAAAATTCCTGGCATGACATTTGATGAAGTATTTGGAGATATGGCATATGAATATATTAATTAACTGACGTAAATGAATGCAGAGTATATATAGAAATGAGGTTTAAGATGAAATATTTTGAAATACAGGATACACCAGAACTAAAATATGCTCCACGGTTAAAGGGATGGTGTGGCAAGTTTGATGTGAGGAATATCAAGCTGGATACGTTTCCCAGGTTACCGGAAAAGCAGATTTTCTTTATAGAACCGTCAGAGAATACAATATTTACGGATATCATTCTGTTTCCGTTTTTATTGATCTCATCAAAGGTTGTGGAGGTCATAAGGATGTACAAAGACTGTTGTTTTTGCCGTAATGTGTTCCTTCTGGATCAGCTTAACAGGAAATCGGAACTATATTTCCTGCCGGTATTTAATGAAACTTCCAAACTGCGTATTGCAGAAAAAAACTGCTGCTGCAAGATACAGGGGAGGAAAGTTGAGGTACACAGAAATATTTTTTGGGTGAGGGACCCTATGAATAAATGTCATACGATTATATCACTGGATTTTGTGGAAAGTCTGATAAGGCGGGAAGTGTCAGGGCTTGGAATCAAGGAGGTGGAATTGTTTATACCAGAATAATATGGGAGAAGATTAGATAAGAATGCAATAATGGAAGGAGAAAAACAGATGGGAAACAGGGAAAGTTCTTTTCATATAGGTGATGGATTTAATGGGAAAGGGAAGAAGGTGTATATAACTGCATCTACATACAAAACATATGAACCTCTTTCACAGGAAAATGTAAGGCTGACACCAAGTTTCAGGTATTATGTTCAGAGAGCGCAGGGAGCTATGCCGCTTATGAACAATGCCGGGAAAACGGGGAGTGGGGATTTTGTTAAGGCAGTGGGCGCCATGGCAGGCGTGGGACAGGTTATTGTCAAAAAAGACGCAGGTACTGGGAAATATCAAATGGACTTTGTTGTCAATACCAAGCGGCTGACGAATGGGGGGTATTTATACAAGAGTAAACGAAAGAAGTAAGATGCTATAGCGAATACAACAAGGAGGAAAACCAATGGAATATTACGATGAACAGATTTTAGAAGCCCGATGGGAGGAGGAACGCCGAAAACACACAACACTGGAAACAGGAATCTACGTGGAGGATGATCTTATCACCTTCTCCCAGATCACACTGCCGGATACCAAAATCCGGTTATACCTGCCAGAGCAGTTTGTCGTGATGCCAGATCAGGTGCGGGAAGTGAAATACCCGTCTCTAAATGCCCCGGATTTTATCATCACAAGTCTGGACTCTACGGTCAACTTTTGCTTTAACATTCTCCCTGTCCAGCTGGAAGAAGGAGATACCAAAACGATGAGCAGCCAGTTCCAGAATGCCCTGCGTAACGTGAATCCGTCAATCCGCATCAGCGAGCGTGTAGACAATACGGCGGCGGACAAGGGCAGTGAGATGAGCTGGTTTGGCTTTAACGGCTATGCGCTTGACGGGCAGAATTACAACCGCATGTACATTATACGGATGCGAAAGACAGTTCTGCATGGCATTTTCAACTGTCCGCCAAGGGTAAGGGATCAGTGGGAGGGCATTGTGGAGCAGTGCTTCCAGTCAGTAGAGGAATTATGGGACATACTTTAAGGAGGGATGTATATGCAGCGTACCAAAGAACTGACGGACTTTCTGCAAACATATCGGGCAGAGAGGAAAGCCGCAAGAAAGGAGGTGCTTGAGGAGTCGTATCAAAAGATGCTTCCGGCGCTTACAGAGACGATAGACCATCTGGTCAGAAGCCAGGCAGACATTCAGGAGACCGAAGCACAGAGACGGATAAAGTATCTGTGTTTTTTCCGGCTGAGGTCGAGCGGATACACGCAGAGTCATGAGATTGCACTGGCAATGGCAGATAAAAAGCTGTATCTGGATGAAGCGATGGACTGTATTTACTGGATGCCAGACGTCATACATGAGGAGATTGAAAAGGACATGGAGGAGGCGGAGAATCTGTTGGCGAAGGCGTTCATACGGCTGGAAAAATACGAATTATTTTATATCCGGCAGCAACTGCTGTCAGATGACTGGGAGCTGTTCTGTGGCGTTCTCCCCCGGCTGGTGAAAGCAATCGAGGGCAGAATCACAGGCAGCTCTCTTTTATTGGAGGATGATCTGGAAGTGCTGTGCGGCGGATACATGGAGGAGCCAGAGACAGTATGTTATATAAACACGAAGGAAGGGAGATACGAACGATGAGCAATTTAATCAGATGCCAAAATGGACACATGTTTTCCAGCAGGCGTTATGGGACGGTATGTCCGTACTGCAATATCGAGACTGCGACAAGGGAGAAGAAGGAGATCGGACAGACAGACACAGAGATCGAGGAAGCTCTCTTTATGAAAGAAGAAAATCCCGTGTGCGGCTGGGTGGTCTGTGTGGCAGGGCCGCGCAGAGGCAAGGACTATAGGGTGATGGCGGGCAAGAATTTTGTCGGCAGGGCGGATGACATGGACATTCAGATACTGGGAGACAACAAGATCTCACGGAGAAATCACTGTGTGATTGTCTATGATGAGAAACAGAGCAAGACGGTGCTGCTGCCGGGCGACAGCAACGGCATTGTGTACCTGAACGGCGAGGCAGTGTATGCGCCGGCGCAGCTGCATGAGTATGATGTGATTGAGATGGGCGAGAGCCAGTTTTTGTTCATCCCTTTCTGCGGCGAGCATTTCAAGTGGGAGTAGGAGGAATGAGGATGATAAGGGAAGAAATCGTCATATTGGCAATCTATCTGTTTATTTTTCTTCTGACCGCAGTCCGATTCCTGTCTCCTGCAAGAGCGGCAGGAAGCGTCATGCGGCGGTTTCGTGTCGGCAGAGCGATGACCATAGGGACCAGACAGGTTCAGGAGGACAATTATGGGATCTGTCAGGGACCCGATGCATTTCTGGCAGTGCTCGCTGACGGCATGGGAAAAAGTTACGGTGGTAAGGTGTCGTCTAGGATTGCCGTGGAGACATTGAAGGACATGTTTACCTGCTACCAGTCCGCTGAAAATCCCGCTTATTTCTTTCAGCGTTCCTTCCGCATGGCAAACACGGCGATTCTTGACGAGCTGGATGACGGCAGGGGAGGCGCCAGTGTAGGGGCAGTGCTGATTCGTGACAATCAACTCTACTATGCAGTCGCTGGCAATGTGAAGGTTGCCGTATACCGGAAAGGCGGACTGGTGCCGCTCTCCACAGGGCATACAATTGACATGCTCGCGGAAGGGAAATTTATGGAGGGTACCATCACAAGACAGCAGGCACTGGAACTGCTTGAAAATAAAAGGCTCTACAATTATATCGGACAGGACGGTTTTGAGGAGATCGAGTTCTTTGACACGCCGGTGCGCCTGAAGGAGAAGGATATCGTGGTGCTGATGAGCGACGGGCTCTACGAGGGGACAGACTGGAAGCGCATCGAGGAGCTGCTGGCAGGGCGCGGCAAGTTACAGCAGAAAGCCTATGAAATCATAGAGGCAGTCAACACTGGGATACAGAAGGAAAAGGATAATGCCAGCATCGTGCTGGTCGAGGGATTTGTATGAGGAAATATAACAGCAGCATCAAGACGGCATTTCTGTCAGAGGCAGGAAGCCAGTTGAGCAACAATGACTATTTTGGCTTCGTGGAGTTGGACAACTATGCGTGCTATGTCATAGCAGACGGCATTACAAACATGCGCGAGGCGCTGGGGGCGAAGGCGGCGATCAGCGCGGTGATTGATGCTTTCCAGAGAGAGCCGGGCATCAGCAAACGGAAAATAAAAGGATACTTGAAATCAGCCAACAGGGAGCTTTTACAGGGAAAGAGTTATGAGAAACAGAAGGCATCTGTCACGGCAGTGGTGACGGATTATGTGAAATTTCGGTACGGACACGTGGGAAACACGCGGCTAAGGCTGTATCGTGAGGGAAGGTGCATTCTGGCTACATCGGATATGTCACTCAGTCAGGACATGGTGCAGGAGGGGGCGATCACGCAGGACAAAGTCGCACGCCATGAGGAGCGCAATAACCTGTATGCCTATCTTGGCAGGGAGCATTTTAAGCCCTTTGTGTCCAAAAAGAAAAAACTCTGCAATGGGGATATCATTACGCTGTATACGCGCGGCATCTGGGAGAATGTGGATGAGGGAGAGCTTGCAGATGTCTTTTTGGAGGCTGGAAATGAGCCGATGGAGGAATGCGACAAGGTGGAGGACCTGCTGCTCTCCCGCCAGCCGGCGAATCTGGAAAACTATACATTTGCAGCCGTCTATATCGAAAAAGTATTTACAGACCCGGACCGGAAAAAGAGAATAAAAAAAGCAGCCACCATATCATTCATGATTCTTGTGATGGTGGCAGCGGCGGCGCTGGTCCTGTATTTCTGGCACAGGGGCAGAACGCAGAAGCGGGCGGACATGGAGCAGTATTTCTCCAACGCGCAGCAGTACATAGAAGCCGATAATTTCCTGCGCGCAAAGGAAGAGTGCGCAAAGGCGCTCGAACAGGCGCAGAAGCTAAAGGACAGGGAAGCGGCGGACAGATATCAGTCATATCTGATGTGTATGGAGGCAGTGATCGGCGCGGATGATGCCTATGCGGGCGGTGACTATGCGGGTGCAAAGGATGCCTACATCAAGGCAGGAGAACAGGTGCGCCATGCGGATAATGCCGGGCTTTCGCACATTGAGGACAGGCTGGGACAGATCCGGGAGTATGAGCAGGTCTTTGACAGCATCGAGCTGGGAGACAGCCTGTTTGAGCATGACAATTATGAGCAGGCAGAGGAGAAATATCTGGAAGCAAAGTCGAGAGCGGCAGCCATTTATTTTAATGACGGGAAACAGCAGGCGCTGGATGCATTGGATAAGCTCTACGAGGAGTGGAGCGCTGTCAGGGAAGCCGAAGAGAAGGAGAAGAAAGAACAGGAGAAGCAAAGCGAGGAGCAGGCAGCGAAGCTTGCCGCCGAACAGGCTGCGGCGGCAGAGCTGGTCAGGCAGGGAGAGGAAGCCTTCTCACAGGGAGATCTGGACGGGGCAAACGTGTTTTACCTCATCGCCATGGAGAAGTATGCCGCGCTGGAAGACACCGCGCAGATCGAGTTTCTGAATATGAAGATCGCGGCGTTAAAGGAAAAGCAGGAGGAGGTTGCAGCGCGGGTGGAGGATGCGAAGGCGCTCGAGGAGCTGGCACGCCTTCTGGAAGAGCAGAAAGACTATGCGCAGGCAAAGATACACTATCAGTATGCCAAGGCGGCATACCTCGAAATAGGCAAAAATAACAAAGCGGACGAAGTGCAGGGAAAGATCGACCTCATCGACGCCAAGGAAGCGCAGGAGGAGAAAGAGAAGCAGAAGGAAAAAGAAGAGCAGGAAGAGAAAGAAAAGGCGGAGAAAGAAGCAGCCGAGGCAGAGGAAAAATAAGATGGTGGGGATAAGATGACAGAGGAAAAAGAATTTGATTATGAGAACTATATCAAACGGCGGCTCAGGGAGATTGATGACCTTGATGAGCGCAGATATGCCAAAGAGCTGCTCCTTGGAAGTTTTGGGGAGCTGGCCGCATGGACAGAGGCAAAGTATAAAGCGCTGGAACAGCGGATCAGGGAAGATCTGGATAATCCATGGAAGGGGTTCCAGACCGCTATGACCGTCATAGACAGGGCGGACTATGACCCGATCAATCCATTCTGGCGCCCGGTCTGCGGGGAGGACTTAAAGCCGCCAAAAGGAAGCGGACGCATGACGGTGTATCTCATGGCGGATGACGCGGCATGTCAGAGATTCATGGAGCAGGGAACGGTATATGCAGCGGACCGGGAAACAGGACAGCAGCTGTGCTACAGCATTGTGCAGCCTGAGCGGTACCAGATGTGCATGGAAAGACTGTATACACTTTTTATACGAAATCATGTACCATGGCAGACCGTGCAGACGGGACATTTGGAGCGCTTTTTTGATCTGGTGCCAGACGAAACGGTTCCCGATAAGGCACAGCCTGTATTTCAGTGGGGGGACTTTTCGTCCTGTGTGCAGGAGGACATCATACCGCTTTGGAATATGCAGGAGAAAGTCCTTCAGTCACAGGAGTTTCGGCATCCGTGTATTGATGAGGTGGTCTATGAGCATGTCTATTATGTGGGGGAGTACGGAAACAGCACAGATGGCTGTCTGGTGGATGCAGGAGAGAATGTGCGGTCTATCCGGTATGAGAAGAATAAGGTGATTTTGCAGACAGGCAGGGAAATTCCCGGTGACATATCGGTATGCAGACTGTATCAGGGAGACAGGGGAAATTCTTATGGATATCATTATCCTGTACTGTCAAACCACAGGCAGGACAATTTTGCGGCAAGATATCTGCACCATGCCGGAAACTTTATCCAGACGCCCGCGGAGCTGATGCGCAAGATTGAAGAACTTTCAGGAGGCTTTCAGATTGAGGCTGTAGGATATGAGATCCGGCAAAAGGGCAGCGTGGCGGATATGTTGGAAGGAGATATGAACAGTTTTACCGGAACACAGGTGTTTGCGCGGGACCAGAGGAGCCTGCTGGTGTTTCGTTTTCATAGGGAGGGACAGGATGACGGCCGGGATTATCTGTATGAATCGCAGCTGCGGTATATCCTGTCACAGCTGCAATTGGAGTTTATAGAGTACAGGTGTGTGGGGGTATTGGAATGAATTATGCATGGGAAGCCGTCTTACAGGCGGAAAGAAACGGCAGGGAGCGTGACGGGCTGCGCTTTGTGGAAGCATCCACGCCGAGCCCGTACATAGAGGTGTCCGTGACAGACCTGAACATCATGGAGCCGGAGGGGGATACAGTGGAGATCAATCCCCTCTACCGTCTCGGTGATGTGTTCGGGCGGCTGTTTGACCGCAACACGGACGAGATGGCGCAGACAAGGGCGCTTTTCTTCGATGTGTGTATGCATTATATCACACAGCTTGATCTGCGGGAAGGGCTCTCAAAGGAGGATTATTATTACCGTCTGCTGTCGGAGGATCTCTGTCTGGGGCGGTATGGCAATAGAACCAAAAGGTGGTTTGCATTGTTTGGAAAACAGGAGCAGCGGCTGATTCTGCGGGCGTACCTGCGCCTGTTAAAGACGGGGAACTATCAGGAGGAATTCAGGAAGGCAGTAACAGGTATCTATGCAGAAGCAATGGTCTATGAGGACAACGAGACAGCATATGAACTGCTGGTGTATCTCGGGACGCAGGATACACAGATACAGCGGGAGCGCGCGGCATTTCTGCGGGAATTGTTTCTGCCGGTGCAGGAGACAGTGCATTTCTTTTATGAGAACCATTTTGGCATTATCGACGTGGATGAGACAATGCTTGTGGATGAGATGGTGATATTTTAGCGGAGGTATGAGAGGCAATGAGTGGATATATCTTAAACAGGGAAGGACTCAGGGAGAAGGAGAAAAAGACGCTGTACAGGCTGAGTGAGCTGGAACTGATGACGACACACCAGCTGCGGGAGATTTGCAGGCGGGAGCGGATCATACAGGGGATACTCAATCCGATGGACAAGGAAGAGCTGGTACACACCATTATGCGCTATCGTGGGACAAAGGACCAGCTGCTGATACACTCCGCGTCTGAGACAGGCATCCGTATGCTGGAAATGATGTTTGACAACCGGCGGATAGTTCCCCTGCGGGAGAAAGTATTGCAGATTCCTTCACGGCTGATCGTATATGAAGGGCTGTCTGTGGACACAGCGGATCAGGTGCGGATGCCATATCGCAGTGCGCTGGAGAACACAAATGCACTTCTTGTCAGCAGAGAGCGGGAAGTCTGTGGGATTTTTCATCTGCGCACGAATGAAAAGGACAGGGAGCATTTGTATGTAGTCCGGGAGGAGGAAATGCCGTGCAGAGAGTCCGATTGGAAAGAGTATAACTTATACTGTTTTCCGCAGCAGGAATCGGATATGTTGTTTTCCATCTATTACGGACTGGGCGGGGAGATGCCAGAGCATCTGTCGGCTTATAAGATACCGCTCATGGATGTGGAAGTTCGCAGGCCGATCGACCTCAAGATGCCGCTGGTAATCGGTTTTGGCACTGACAGCACCATAGCAGGAGTCTGGCTGGACGCGATGTATTTTGAGGAGGCGAAGGGGGCACCGTTTGCACAGAATTTTCAGGAGAATGCAGTTCAGTATACCGTATTTCCCGATGGAAACAGGATGGTGCCCACAGTGGTGGGCGTTGCTGCGGTTCAGGAGGGCACGCCGCAGTTTGTATTTGGACAGGAGGCGGTGAAGCTGTCCAATGCAGGCTATGTAGATGAAGGATTTAGTATTTTTTATGACATGAAACGGTGGGTTTGTGACCCGGACAGAGAGGAGGAGATCACAGACAGGGAAGGCAGGAGGACATTCCTTGCACGCCGGGAGATTATCAGGGAATTTTTCATGTATGTAGTCAGAACCACGGAAAACTGTTTTAAATGCAGGGTGCGGCAGGTATACGTGCCCTGTCCGGTCAGGCAGACTGCGTTGTTTCAGAAGCTTTTCCATGAGATTCTGCCGGAATATATGCTGCCCGACAATGAACTGCCGGACGAGGGGGTATCCATCTTGTACAACACCGTCTCTGGTATGCTGGAATCCCGGAAACTCGAAGAAGATACGGAGTATCAGGCGCTTGTTCTGGACTGCGGAGGCACAGCCACAAACCTGTGTGCGTGTCAGTTCCGGTTTCATGATGACAGGGTAGCTTACCATATCAACATCAGGGCTGCATATGAGAATGGAGATGTGGATTTTGGCGGGAATCATCTGACTTACAGAATCATGCAGTATATCAAGCTGCGGCTGGTGGAAAGGTTTGGGTTTCGCCTTCTGGTATCTGCGGATGCGCTGTTGCAGGATTTGGATACGGATGCAGGTGCTGCGGCGGGATTGTACAGTGCATTTGAAAAAGCCTATGAGACAGCGGAACAATATCTTCCGACCCGGTTCGGGGAGTATGGGACCAGAAGCCGCGAAGCGTATTTCAAGGTCAGGAATAATTTTTACCATTTATTTTACTTGGCGGAGCAGGTGAAGAAGCAGTTTTATGGGCAGGCAGGGATCCTTAGGGTGGGAATTTCCTCAGATAAAAATAAGGACAGCAGCATCGCGTGGGTGCAGGCAGACAAGTGGAAGCTGTCCATACAGGAGAACGGAGCATTCCGCATTATCAAAGAATTTCCAGAAATCATTATCAATCTCTACGAGATCGGACTCGTGATCAGAGGAGAGATCTATGGTGTGGTACAAAAGCTGATGGAGCCGCTGTATCAGGGAGACAGACTCAGGGACTTTTCTTTTCTGAGGCTGACAGGGCAGTCCTGCAAAATAGATATTTTCAAGGAAGCATTGAAGGAATTTATACCGGGGCGCATGATACAGTTCCGGCGCAGCAGCAAAGGAGCAGGGGACACAGATTTAAAGACGGGATGTGTGGATGGTGCACTGAAATACATACGGGACAAACGGCTGGGATATGCGCAGGCACAGCTGTATACGGACACTCCGCGGCTGCCTTACACGGTCAGCGCGCTCACGCACAATGGAAAGGAAGTCGAACTGGTCAACGGTTTCCAGCGCAGGGAGGTGACGCGCTATGTGTCAAGAAACTTAGAGGACCTGACACTGTACCTGTATCTGAGAGATACAGAGGGCAGGGAGCGGTACCGGTTCTGTCTCGACTGCGCGCTGGAACAGTTCAGGGAGGTGACTTATGAGCAGATTCAGGAAGCGTACAGTACAAGGATTCCGCAGAAGGATACAGACAGCATTGTGGACAATGAGCTGCGCTTCTTTGCATGGAAGCGCAGTCAGGAATGGGGATATGTGATCGTGCCGGTGTACAGGAAAGAGGAGCGGCTGTATATGGGAGACATGCAGTTTTTCCCATTTGAGCATGAGGGATGGACGATGAATCTATATGATGGAATGAAATAAATACGAAAGGGATTGGTGAGGATGGAACACATATATCCGGCTTTTGAGCGCGGAAGAATTATGAAGAAAGAATTATTGTGGGCGCTCAGAGATTACGCCTGTTCAGCGTTACAGATAAAATATCTGAAGTATGCCAATGGAATCCTCTCTGGGTGCGGGATACACCCAGAAGGCAGCACACTGCGCATCGCGCCGGGAATGATCAAGTGTGCGGATTATATCTTTTTGATAACAGGGGAGGAAACCGTATCCTATACGCCGACAGGGGAGTATACCAGCCTGAAATTCCGGTTAAAAGAGAAGGAGGACCTGCCAGATTACACAAGATACCTGACAGAGTTTGTGCTGGACGAGAGCCTGGAACGGGGAAAAAACGAGATTGAACTGTGCCGGTTCAAGCTGAAAGAAGGCGCAGTGCTGCGCACGGAGTACAAGGATTTCTATGATATACAGACGGAGTATGACACCGTAAATCTGGCAAATGCCACATGGTCCTGCGCAGGGCAGAATACCCTGTCAAAGGACATCACAGACTATTTCGCCCGGAAAGTGCTCGAGTGTGAAAAGGCAGAAGAACAGGACATCCAGTTTGCCTATTTCCTGCTGCAGGGGCAGGAGGCGGCAGACTACAGGATTCTCACAGACTATATCCGTCGAAAGACCGGCGAAAGTGTACAGGATGTCAGGAAGATCAGCACCGAAGAAGCCTTTGAAAAGCTTGTGGATATACTGGACGGAATCCGCAGAGGAACAGGGACATACAGAAACAATGGAAGCAGCGCGGAGCGGCGGATGATTGTGTGGGAGTGAGAGGGAAATATGAGAGAAATAGATAAAAAACATATAGAGGAAACCAAAAATAAAAAGATAAATGAGATGGTAAGTGAGGAGCTTGCGGATGAAGATATTTCCGCAGAAGAATATGAAGAGGCCAAAAAGGAAATATGCAGGGAATATGGTACAGATGATGATAACTATTTGGTAAATGGTGCAGTGCTGGTCTGTGACAGGGCAACTTCTGATTTGGTGTTGGTAAAGGGGCAGCCAATCATACTCACATCAGATATTGGGGCGGATATAAGAACCAAAACAAACTTAAGGGTTTCAAAAAATGCAGCATACGATAAGGAACAGAAAGTGGCAACTGTAAAGGATCGTGAGTTAATAGAAGATCCCCAAAAAGATACAGACAAGAATATAAGACCCTTTATGTGCAACTGCTTGAATCAGCCAAATGATGAGGAGGCGGATGAGATATTGCGGAACAGAGAATATTACGAGAAAAACGGCACATGTTGTAAATTGATTAAACTGAGGGATGACTGGGAGAATATGATACGGGATACAAATTATCAGACCTTTAGTTATGGTGTAGATAATAGAGTGGAGGAAGTAGAAGGGATTACGATGCTGTCTATGCTGTTCTGTAGTCATGGAGGATTGATTACACCGATTGATTCAGGACAGGAAACGGAATACCAGGCAACTTTTACATATACAGATAAAGATGGAAATTTAGTCACAGCTATTTGGAATATAAGCGATAATGAATATGTAAATTGTTATTCATTGACATTAGATGAAATCAAAACAATATGTAAATATTATAATCCAAATCTCGTTTCATTAGGATATGCAGACGGTATCTATAATTACTGTATTAATAAAAAACTCAATCCGAAGGTATTGTTAGCAACACTAGGTCAGGAGCAGTGGTGGTGCAAAAATGGGAATTATGAAAAGGCATTTGGAGTAGGACCAGGGGGAAATCCCCAAAATTTTAATAATAGCAACTCAGGTATTCTTGCCTCAATTACGGTTTTTCTAGATAAATATAATGAAGGTTTGACCAAAGGATCTCTATTGTTAAAAAACATAAACTGTGATCCGGCACCTAATTATCCAGAAACAAGAGCTGTTTTTAAGAATTCATTGTCAGATTGGCAAAGTAAAAATCCAGCCTATGTCAAGTATATGGAGAAAGGGCAGGATATAGAGTGTGTGAATGCTGCCATGTATGCCAAATTAAGTTATACGCCTTGGGTAGATTTTCCGCCCCAAGGTTCGCATCCATTAGAAGATTGGCTTAGAATATATAATAGTTTGGAGGATTGTCTTGGAGATGAATAGAACCTATATATTTAAAGTAGTACTTATTACTATCAATGCTGTTTGCATAGTAATGAGTATTCATTTTGTTTATCAGATCATAAAAATACAGGAAGAAACAATTACAACGATGAAAAAGGATTCCGAAAAAATGGATGACAAATTTGAGATACGGAATACAGATCTTAAAGAAATCCTACAGGATTATCAGAAAATGCAAGAGTCATATCATAGAAATAGAAATGAATATTCTCAATTACAAAGCAGATACAAAATAAAACAATATATCAATGCTATGGTATGCGAGCTTGATCAGGAGACACTGGAAAACACCAATGTGAGCCGATATTTTAAAGTAGAGAAAGAAGAATTAACTCAAATTATTTCATATGTAGATAGTATGAAAGAAATTGATATTCAGGAAATTATAAATCAGCAGGAAAAGGATGTTATACCAATTGGAGAAGGAATTTGGCTGCAATATAAAAAAGGTGAGGAATTACCAGAAAGTCTCATCGTTCAAAATCCGGAAATTAATATAGGGTATGAAAAAGCGAGAGCGGGGATGCAGCTTGATTGTATTATGAATCTTTTTTCTGATTCTAAGGATGGAATCGTTATCTCACCTTGGGAAACACATTCATTTTTGCAATTGGAAGATGCAGAATTTAGATATTATTATATAGCATTTGATGGAAGGGAGAACCCCACTGTGTTGTGCATTGTGAAAAAAGGAAATTAAGATATGTCAGTCAGAAAAATATGGAAAAATATAGTTTGGTGTTTAGAAAGCATATTATGTATATGTGTTTGCTGCAAATTGTATACAATAAAGTGTAATACATCAGATAAAATATCAGAATTCTGTGCAGATAATAATATGGAGAATAATGATCTTATAACAGAATTTAGAGAATATTTTAATGATCAAAAAGTCATTGTAGACTATATGGAAGAAAGTCTGCAAAGATTACGATTAGAATGTAAATTGGAAGAATTACTAGAGGAAAAGTCGAATGAGGGGCAAGGGGATGAATCCTATTTAATCTATGAGAAATATTTTAAATTAAGGCAGGGAAAGTTGGCAAGGTGCATGAATATTTCAAATGCTGAAGAATTAGGGAGGGAAGGATTTCTGAATAGTCATTTTACAGGAATTACGATCCGAATAGATGATGATATGTGCATACAATATAACAACATAGGAAGGATATCAGAATATCTATTGCCTTGCGGAATAATTATCGACAATGATGATTCAGAATATGGATTTATGGGAGCAAGGGCAGGCATGGATTTTATAGAAATTCAGAGCAAGGCATATCAAACAGAAATAAAAATCGGTTTTATGTACAACAAAGAAATTGATGTTTACTATGTGGAGTATGAGGATGATTTTTATATTTACCGATACCTCTCTTATAACCCGGAAGGGAAAAATTCGTGGCTTCTTATTGAAAAAAGAGGTTAATTTTTTTATACATAGTAGAAAGGAGCACCAATGAAGAAAAAAATATCAGACATGCAGTTACATATCAAGTGCAGGTTCCACATATTAAGCATACACACCTGCACAATCCATGCCCGCTATGGGCAGCATACCTATGCAGAAGCCACAGCGGCTGTGGAAAGCGATAAGGCAGAGACAGCTCTCATGGATACAGAAAATGCCGGTATCAGGATCACAGGCAGGGATGATGACAGCGCTACGGAGAAGATTCTGTTTTCCGGTGTCATACAGGCTGTAGATCTTTCCAGAGAGGGCGGGTATTCAATCCTGTCTCTAAAAGCAGTCTCCCATACATGGCTGATGGACATCCAGAAAAAGTCCAGATCGTTTCAGGATGTATCCATGACATACCATGATGTCGCTCAGATCGTTGCACGCGGGTATGGCGCATCCCTGATCTGGAATGCGCCGGACAGACAGCTGGGGCATCCGCTGATCCAGCACAGGGAGACGGATTACCAGTTTCTTGCAAGACTGCTCAGCCATCTGCAGGAGGGGATCACAGCCGGGGATTTTTCCGCGGGAATCAGTATCCATGCAGGGATTCGCGATGGCGAAGACCAGGGTGAACTTCTGCTGGAACAGTACGAGCACACGCTGAAAGCATTCTGCCGGGAAAAGGAATACAGCACACTGCCTGCAAAATCTAAAGGGTATCGTATTGCCGGAACAGCGTTTACAAGAATCGGAGATCAGTTCCGCATTCATGGGATGCCGTTCTATGTGATGGAGGCTGATACACACTTTGCAGAAGGCTGTCTGAAATGCAGCGCGCTCCTCTTTCCAAGGGAATGTTTCAGAACGGAAAAAATACCGGCAAAAACGCTTGAGGGTGCAGTCATCACAGGAAGAATACTGGAAACAAGGCAGGAGTTTGTCAAAGTACATCTGGGTATAGACAGGGCACAGGATGCTGACAGCGCCTATGAATTTCCGTGGACGCCTGCAACAGGAAATCTGCTGTACTGTATGCCGGAGAAGGGGACGAAGGCGGCAGTGTATTTTGGCAGTGCCGATGAAGCGTCAGGCAGTGTAATTTATGCGGTGAGGGAGAACGGTCCGCTGTGCGGAGAGCTTGCAGATCCTAAGAACCGGTACTTTACAACAGACAGCCATAAAAGGATGCATATGGAGCCTGCAGCGGTGGGGCTGCGCAGCATGACAGGGAGCACTGCGGAAATTTCCATAGAGGATGACAGGGGGCTGGGGCTTCAGACAGCCGGTAAGATCTCCCTGCTGGCAGAAGGGCAGGTGGAGCTGAAAGGAAAGAATGTCAGCATGATGGCGCCAAAAGAGGCAACATTTGTCAGAAAGGACATCCTGTCACCTGCTGTCATCAATCTCTGCAATGCCTTTGATTCCATTGGGCGGGTGGGCAGTTTTGCCTCCAATGCAGCACAGGTCACAGAGAAAAAGAGAAAAAAGACAACGCCTGCCAAGGCAGCAGAAAAATATGCGGTAGGGGATATTGTCTGTGATCTCCTGTCAAGTATCCCGGCAGGAGATATGGGAAGCCCGGCGGTGGAAGCGGTGGCGGCAGGAATGCCTGCCTTTAGCAGGACAGGACGTAAAAACCAATCAGGAAAAGGAAGGTGACAGAATGAGTGAGAGCGTAAAGATTGGAGGCATTGGCAAAAATCCGGCAATCGACAGAATCAATCAGCTGAATGCCACAGACATAAAAAAACAGGCGGTAAAGAGGATAGAACAGCTGCTGCTGGAACCAGAGCTGCCGCAGGCGGGAAAGTATCATAGAGCAGTTCCAATTGATTTTGACAGCGCAGACTGGAAAGGCAGCCAGAAAAATAAACAGATCAGGGAGGTAAATTCACATGGAAACAAGAGAGGAAGAAGCTATATGTCAGGTGTCAGACTGTCTCCAGGGGAGGATCCGTATCACACTCCCGCAGGGATGGCAGAGACCGTCAAACGAAATACTGGCAAGAAAATTCCCGTACAGGACAACCCCGCAGGAAGTGTTTTCCGATACGCAGGCAGAACAGATAATCACATTCAGCCTGTTGGACAAACAGTTACAGGAAAAACAGGTATATACAGCGGTGCGAGAGATTCAGCGGGTCATCAGCCATATCTATCCAGAGAGCATTAGGGAGCAGGCGCGGATGATCAGAATACAGGCGGGACCGGCAGGTATTTTTGCGTTTATCACAGGCGGCATCAGGGAGGATGTATACCACAGCATGTTTATCCTGTCTGTGGATGAAAAAATGCTGCTGGGCAGCTTCCACCTGCCGGAAGGACAGGCAGAAAGCGGCAGGAAAACATGCATGGATATCATGAGGAGCATACAGATCCTGAATACACAGAAAAATACAGAAGCATATAAAAGTATATAAGAGAGGCGGATGATAAAAATGAGAGAAAACCAGATCAAAATAGAACCATTTGAATTTGTATCCATACAGGAGCTGAAAATCATGAGAACGGTGAATGACCATGCCAGAGCGTCCGTGTCAGTGCAGATCAAAGACGCATGGGAAGAGCGCTATATTGGGATGCTGTCTGGAGAAATATGGGTGAAAATAACAGGCATAAGCGGAGAAGTACATACCGTGCTTTTTCATGGGGTTGTTACAGATTATGCCTTCTCCCATGACGGCCATGGAACAGTCATGGAGCTGTCGCTGGCAAGCGGAAGCATCCTGATGGACCTGCAGCCGCATTTCAGGGTGTTTCAGAATAAAAAGACACTGTGCACAGCAGTCTATGAACAGATTACAGGCACCTATCCTGACGGGCGTGTGATCGTTACGGATGGAGCCGATGACAGGACTGCGGGGGTTTTGATCCAGCATCATGAGACGGACTGGGAATTCCTCAGACGGACAGCGGCGCGGACTGGGCGCTTTATGGTGGCGGATGCGCCGAGAAAGGGGGTGCGGTATATCTTAGGCCTGCCGGAGGGCATCCAGAGGAAACTGCCCACAGACCAGCTCCGCACAAGGCTGGATATGCGCGAATATATGGAAAAAACGCGCGGCGGCATGGACTGGCTGCGTGCGGCGGACATGACAGAGCTGATTATTACAGACAGGGAAATCTGCCAGATTGGCGACTGGATGCCGTACAATGGGAACAATTACTATATTTACCGGATTTTTACAGACTATCTTAATGGAGAGTGCATCCATACCTATCATCTGAGAAAAAAGGAGGCAGTCCACCCGTTGCCTATGCCGCACGAAAGTGTGACAGGCTGTGCCTTTGATGCGGTGGTAACCGGCGTGCAGCGCGACAGAGTTCAGATAAGGATTGCAGGGGATGAATGGAATGCACAAGACGGAAAGAAATGGTTCCTGTATTCGACCGTGTACTCCTCGCCCGACGGGACAGGATGGTACTGCATGCCGGAGGAGGGCGACAGCGTGCGTCTGTATGTGCCAGACCGTGAAGAGAACAGTTTCGTAATGAGTGCGGTCCACAGGCAGACAGATGCCGCAAGGCAGAATCCCGAGTACAAATCCTTTAAGACAAAATACGGAAAAGAGATCCTGTTCACACCGGACTCCATACTGATGACAAACAATCAGGGCATGATGGTGGAGATGAATGACAGCGAGGGGATCATGATCACCAGTGACAAGGACATCGTGGTTGCGGCGAAAGAGGATCTCACCATAGCCAGCGGCAGCGCATCCCTGCTGATAGCAGCCGATAATGTCCTGCAGGTGCGGCAGGGAGGAACCAGCATGACACTCAATAAGGATATTTCGTTTACAGGCGGGGAGTTCAGGATACAGTAGATGGTTTTTAATAACAAAGAGGGATACTATGGCAGATGAAAGGAAATATTTAGAAGGAAACTATGACGGAGAACCAGTACAGCAGGCAGTCCAGATGGCGGTGGATGCGGTAAGAGCAGTAAACATGCCAAAAGAAATAAGAGCTGTACAAGAAGATCTTAGTAATAAGGAAATAGGAAGGGTATTCAATGAGGAAAAAGTAACAGACGAGAGATTTGAGGAATTAATGAGAAACTATATTAAAGAGGACAAATACCATCAATATCTTGTTGATGGCGCAGTCTTGAGGTGTACAGCTGCTACAACAGATGATTTCACCTACGCAGAGGGAGAAACAGTAGTTTTGGAAAATAAAGATGATGAGGTGTGTAATATTACTTTGGATGTTCATGAAAATCCCATGAACATAAATGGTTTGACATATGCAACAATTAAGGATACCATACAAAACGTCAATATAGTCGCGCCCAAATGCAACTGTTGTTTAGCGGCTGACAGGGATGCAGAAAGAAATAGTATTAAGGATGACACAGACCGCAATAAAAATGGGGTATGCATGCATCTTATGAGACTGAATGAGGAATGGGACAATTTTGAAGTAGATGGAACGACCTATTTGACTAAAACAAATATTGCGCAATCACCGTTTACAGCAGGAGTCGGAAAGATATTGGATGTTGTTATTGAGGAGTCAGAGGGGATTACAATGACCTCGGTATTGTTTTGTAAGCATGGTGGGTTGATTATGCCGGTTACGTCAGGGCAATGTTCGAATGACAGAGTTGAAGATGAATTGGAGCAATATAAGAATGATGTTCGTTATCAGAGATTATTAATTGAAACAGAACGAAGAAAGGGAAGAATTGAGGAGTATAAAATAGAATTTGTTTTAGAAGTATTCCCCAAAATATTAGTTGATGAAGCAAGAAGTGATATACCAGCAGAAATTACATTTGGGCAGATATGTCTTGAATCATCTTATGGAAGAAAGACTTGCGTTGATATTAATACAGGGATAAATGGAAACAATTATTTTGGAATTAAAGGTAAAGGTCCAGCAGGCAGTGTATCTTGTAATACAAAAGAAGAAGTTTCAGGAAATAAAGTTCCTATTGTAGATGATTTTAGGGCATATAATTCAATGGATGAATCAATACAAGATCATTCTGATTTATTAGTAAAAGATTATCAACAGTATATTACAACAGGTTCTATTGAAGATTGGTGTGATGCATTAAATATAGGTGGATATGCCACTGCATCAAATTATAAAGAACAGATCTTGGGTGTGTGCAGAACATGGGATATCATTCAATGATATTTCAGGTTATAATTTCACTAAATACCTATCTTGATTTAACAATGATAGCAATTTTAGTTTTTAGGAGAATTATAATGAAAAAAATAAAATGTATGTATATCATTATAATATTAATATTCATAAGCATCATAAGCAGATATAAATTCAGAAATATTGAGGGAGAAGAAACAGGACAAACTGCAAAGAAGGAAAATGATGGTGCTTTACAAAATTTTGAAGCTGGACTTAATGCCATGCCAATGTCTGAGATGAAAATGGAGGAACAAGAGGAGCTAAATGAACTTACAGGGCGATTGGAAGCATATTATAAAACTTTTTTGCAGCCGAATGAAACACCTATTTGTATTTATGAGGGAATGAATAAATTCGCGGTATACAAAAAGACTTTGGAGAAGAATATAATTTTTGTTGATGTCGTTTTCGTCGAAAAAGAAACGAATCGTATTTTCACATGGCAAGAAGATGAAATGATTCCAATAGGAAACTTGGAAGATGGGAAAGTAAGTTTTCCAGAAATGCAGGATTTTTCAAACAAGTCCTATATTCCAATGAAAAAAATGGCAGGGGATGAATTGTTGGTAAATGTTATGAGTAAACTGGAACAAAACGGGTTGAATCACTTAAACTTGATATATGATGGTACAATCAAATTTTTAAACAGGAATTATTATATGATTAGTTCATTTGACTCTTTTGAGGATCATATTATAAGAAATCAGGGATATTATATTGACAGCACAAATGGTGATATATATTGTGTAGCAGAACATGCGGAGTCTTTAAGAACAGAATTATTTTATATTGATAATTTATATTTTGAGAATCTTCCCCTGATTTTAGGTGAAATAATGCAATGAAAGATTTGGACATTACAATTAATAGACAATGTGTAAAACATATTTTTACACAGAAAATATCAATAAAAGAAGAAAAGCACAGGTTATTAGATAGGAGAGACAATGGAAAAAGTACAGCCGCAAAGAACAGAACTATACGAATATCTGCACACTTACATGGAAGAACTATTTCAGGATTCATGCAGGGCAGTCCAGACAATACTTGATACAGATTCCGCGAAAATCTGGGAGCATTTTCAGGATGGCGTTCGTGAATGTCTGGAAAAAACCAAAAGCCTGCAGCAGCAGAATCAAAAAGGAGTCCTGCATTATCTCGCGTTCAGTCTGATGCATTATGCGCCCTTTCTGGACAGGCTGGAACTGCGTATCGATGCTCTTGACGATGGATTTTATCTGGATACACAGGAGGCATCGGCGCATTATTATGCAGATTTTTTACAGGACAGATTTCAAGAAGATTTGGCATTTTTATATGAGAAGGCGGCTGAAAAATTTATCAGGATACAGCACTTTGAGCAGGTCCAGATCAGACAGAATTACGCAGCGTATTACGATTCTCTGCTGTTTCAGATGATAAAGGCACTGACTGACCTGATACTGGAAACAGTAAAAGAGTGCGGAGTCCATGCCGCAGACAGTCTGAGGATAATCTGCGGAGACTACATGGATCATGCAGTTGTTCTCTATGCACACGGGCACCCAGAGGAAGCATGTCAGCAGAAGCTGACGGGTGCCCGGCGCGCGAGCAGGGGAAGATAGCTCTTTCCTACTCGATTGGAGAGGAGGTGTCATAGCGATGAAATATTTCCTGATCGGAACGGATGAAAAAAACAGAAATCCCTACAACATCAATAAAAACAGGGCGCTCGATATTAGAAAACTGACAAGAGAAGGCATTGACACGCTGCCGCGGTGGAATATCATCAGTATGGATTTGCCGGATGAGGGATTTTTCCCGGATCTGATCTGTAGTCCGTGCATCCTGATGTCGAGAGACTGCATCAGAGCGGTGACAATGTATCAGCCAGGTATCGTATATAAGGGTGTAAAATTGTGGGAGAGCGACAGCGGTGTCAACAGGACCTATTTTCTTTCCAGAATAGAGGAACTGGACTGTATGTCAGAGAAAACACAGCGCAGCGCCATGGGGAACAGGATTATAAAGCTGGTGCTGGATGAGGAAAAGATTGGCGCCAATGCTGTATTTCGGATAAAGGGCTGTGACAAAAGCTGTATTGCGGCCAGACTGGATGTTGTGGAGAGCCTCTTGCGGCGCGGAATACAGGGAATCACAATAGAGGAGGTGCAGCTTGTCTGATATAAGAAAAAATGAGTATATAGATACACAGATACTTGCACTGCGGTCAAAGTATCATGAGATACAGTCAGAGAATCAGCCTGTCGGGAATGAGATCCAGATCGGGACAGACAGGGCTGCGCTGTATAAAGCAGATCTGTTTGACGGTGCATGCTCCATCATGCTGCCGGAGACTATGACAGACATGGGTGCTGCAGACCGAGAGGTAATATACCAGAACAGGAACCGTCCCCAGATCATAAAGGCGGACAGGGAAAGCGGTGCGGCCATAACATTCAGCATGCTTCCGCAGACTGGCGGAGAAGAGCAGCGACAGGTGTCAGAACAGATGGTAGTGATACGAAACGATATGAGGAAAATCTGGAAACAGAATGTATTCTATGATATTGGGGAAGTGATGGCAGAGAATACGCCTGTTGCATGGATGGATTTTAAGGCATACTGTCTTGATGGAAATCTTTACAGTCTCCTTTTTATGTTTCAGACGCAGGCACAGACAATACTGGGAAACTTTCATTGCAGTTTTCCAATATATGATATCTGGAAACCAGTGGTATTAAAATTACTGACAACAATACAGGCAGAAAATACATCAATCCTAATCAAATCCCCAGAGTATAGTGACGGCAGCCGCTGAGGGTTTTGAAGCGATAAAAAAGCTTTCATTATCATTAGCACCGCCGCAGCCGGCATGGGAACAACCTTGATAATTTCATATTTCATTCAATTCAATTTATTCAGGAAAATATCCCTGAATCCTTGACGAAAATATGTTTGCATCTTATAATAAAATAAAAACATCTATTCGGACAGGAGGAGACATGGATAAAATACAGGGAAATATCGACACACTGAGCAGTATGCAGCTGACAGCCGCGATGGAAGGGCTGGATGCAGAGTGTAAGTTACTGCTCAGTAACAGAGAAATACTGGCTGTGATATTAAAAGACACGGTTGATGAATATAAGGAATACAGCAGAGAAGAAATCACAGGCTTCATTGAGCCGGATTCCATCGAGTCGGACAGGGAGGTATCGCCGGGGCGGACAAACTCACAGGTGCAGGGAACTGCGCAGGAATTTACGGTTCTGAATGAGAAAGTGTCCAAATTTGATATTCGGCTGAGAGCGAAAAATCCAAGACTGTCAAAGGAAAAAATCGTCATCAAACTCCACATAGACGTGGAGCCGCAGAAGACCTACCGCCCGGGATATCCCATCGAAAAGCGGGGAATGTATTACCTGTCGCGGGAGCTGTCCTCGCAGCTGTCGCTTGTCACGGACAGTACAGATTACGGAGAACTGGAAAAATGCTACAGCATATGGATCTGTCTGGACGATATCCCACAAGATGAACAGAACAGCGTATCCTTTTATGAGATGACGAATACGAAAAACATTGGAAACTGCATCACCAAAAAAGAAGATTACGATTTGTTGGCATTGGTGGTTATCAGACTGGGCAAAAAGGAGTATAATGGAGAAAAGAAAGACGAAGGTTACGATCTGCTGCGGTTTCTGAACACAATCATGTATCCGCACAGGGAGGATTTCATGGAGGTCGTATCGGACTACATTGACTTTTCACAGAACAAAGAACTGCGTGAGGAGGTGAAGAAAGTGATGGGCATAGGACAGATCATGCTGGAAACAGGAATTGAGCAAGGAATTGAAGTATTCATCTTAGACAATGAGGAGGAAGGGATACCAAGAGAACGTGTGATTGAAAAGCTGCAAAAAAGATTCAAGCTTACTGAGGACAGGGCAGTGTATTATTATGACAGGTTTGCTTCCAGAGACAAGCTTACTCTGTAAAATGGAATAAGGCAAAACAAAAATCCTGATATGAGACCGAAATATCAGGATTTTTTATGCACAGCCTTATGCAGCAGAAGCGGCGGATGATTGTGTGGGAGTGAGAGGAAAGGAGAAAAAGATGAAAATGAATAAAGGTTATTTGGTATCAGGAGCACAGTTAAGATGTTTATGTGGAAGTGATCATTGTTATTTAAATGTAACAATAGGACATGGATATGTTGCTAATAAAAAACTAAAGGCAAGTCAGAAGGATTGTATAGCTGGGAAAAATATTATGGGGTTTGGAAAATGTAAAATGAATAATGAAAATGGAATTTGTCAAGGTTATATGAATTTGGCATGTAGTTGGCAAACTATGACCGGAGTGTCACGAATGATGGAAAGTATTAATGGAAGTGCAGCGATTACACTGGATAGTGTTCTTTTATGTAGAAGAGGGGGAATTATTGTACCTCAAACATCTGGACAAGGAATGTCTCAAGCCATTGACTGGAACTATTATCTAAAGCGATGTGGATTGTGTTTGAAAATTTTTACGTTAACTGGCGAAGATGGATGCTTAATGGGACACGATCCTATTAATTTAAATACGGGAAATTTTCTTTATGAAAAAGAAGATTTAGTTATATGTGGGATTAATACTATTTCTTTTCGTATTAACTATTTTTCCATGGAAGAATATCAAGGGGGAAGCCTCGGAGAAGGGTGGCATCACAATTATGAAATATATATTGAACCCAAGGGGGAAGACAGTGTGATGCTGCATCTTGGTAGTGGTCGAGTATTACCTTATAGAAGGAGTATTGGAAATGTATATGTGCCTCTGTATGGAACAAAAAACGTGTTAAAAAAAGAGGCAGATGGATACATATTTGTGTTGGCGGATGTACTGGAGTATATCTTCGATAAAGAAGGAAAATTATTGTTCAGAATAGATAAAAATAATAACAAAGATATATTTATATACAATAAAAATTATCAACTGGCTGAAGTAAGGGGAGCAAATGGTGGAGTATTGTATTACTTTTATAATAAAGAAGGAAATTTGTATCGGGTTTGTGATCATACTGGCAGGGAGGTACAACTTCATTACAGCTATCGGGTATTACAGAAATATATAAATTCGGCAGGGCAAGTATATAATTATGGATATAATGAGAACCTACGGCTGGAAAGTATAACCACACCAAGAAATATATTAGCTGTCAAGAATATTTATGATAGTGCGAACAGAGTGTTAAAACAAATAACGCCGGATGGTGGGATCGTTGAGCTTCTTTATGATGATAGAGGGCAGTGTACTTATGTAAGAGACCAGAATGAGTATATTACATCTTATGAAAGTGATAATAAATTTCGTAATATTCGTACAATTTATAAGGATGGACAGGAAAGTTTTGCATACAATGACAATAATCAAAAAATCTTATATATAGATAAGAATGGTAATAAGACCCAATATCAGTATAATGAAATTGGGAAGCTAGTGGGTGTTATCAATGCATTAGGTATACAGAAAAAAATGTCATATGACAAGGAAGGAAAATTGCTTACAGTTGGTATAGAAGGAGATAAACTGTTAGAAAATATTTATGACAAAGAAGGATATCTGGTAAAGACAATAGATGCACTTGGGCGAAGCAGACAAATAATTTATAATGAAAACAGTCAGCCAAAACAGTTCATTCTGCCTGATGGTAGTAGTATAAAATTTACTTATGATGGAAGGGGGAATGTTAGTAGTATCACTGATCCATACAACATTATAGTCAAATATAAATATGATGATTTAAATCGTCTTGTAGAGATGACTGACATTGAAGAAAATAAAATATCTTATCGATATGACGAGAGGGATCATTTGATTTCATTGACAAATCAAGAAGGAGCTGTTAGGAGTTATACATATAATGAAAGCGGAAGTCTTATAAAGGTAGTGGATTTTGACGGTGGTGTTGTGTCAATAGATTATAATGTAATGGGAAAACCGGAGAAATATACTGATAAAGAAGGTCATGAAACCAAATTAAGTTATGATAAGGCAGGGAATTTGTCAGAGCAACTGGAACCTTCTGGAGTGCTATCTGTTTATGAATATGATAGAAATAATCTTCTGATACGCGCAAGACTTATGACATCACAACAGGAGCATATAAGGGTAATCGATTATGTATATGATCCTGCTGGGAATTTAGTCAAAACGCAGATAGGGGATGGAAAAAATCCAATGTCAGTGACTTCATATGAATATGATGCCCTAAATCGAATTATTGCTGTAATTGATCCTGTTGGTGGAAAAACGACCTATACTTATAATAAAAAAAATGGAAAGATTAGTAGTATAACAGATGCTGTTGGGAATCAATGTACATTTCGTTATAATAAAATGGGAGAACTGATAGAAGAAACAGATATCAAGGGAAATACCACGCGATTTGAGTATAATGCTTTAGGCAGAATTACATCTGTTATAGATAGTGTAGGCAGAACAACAAAGTATTATTATTCTTATGGTGGCAGAATGGAGAAAACTGTGTATCCAAATAATAGTCAGGTATTATATGAGTATGACCGCCTTGGTAGATTGAAAAAAAAGACAGATCAGACAGGATTTAGTATCTCATATATTTATGATTGTATGGGACGAATATTGTCCGTTGAGAGTAGTACGGGGCAGAAGAAATTATATAGTTATGATATCATGGGCAACATTACATCTGTAACGGATGCAAACGGAAATCTAACAAAATATGCTTATACATATAATGGAAATTTAAACCAAGTGATAGATGCATTTTGCAATATAACTGAATATACATATGATAAAGCAAATCGTGTAATTTGTTATTGTCAATATGGACGAGCAGGTGAAGAGAATCACATTATGCAATATGAAAGAGATGTTTTTGGACAGGTAGAATGTATACGTGATACGCTTGGTGCCGAGGAGCATTTCCGTTACGATTTGCTTGGAAGAATGATAGAAAAAACTAATAGTGAAGGGATGGTGACAGTGTATACATACACTGCGGATGGTAAACCAGAAAGTATACAATATAATAACGACAATAGAGTAGAATTGGAGTATACTCCATTAAGACAGCTTTCAACAATAAAAGATTGGTTGGGTGAAATAAAGATTGAACGTGATAATTATGGAAATCCTATTAGTATTACAGATCATGAGGGAAGGACAGTAAAATATGAGTGGGGAAGTATGGGGCAACGCCAAGAAATGACTTATCCAGACGGAATTAAAATAAGATGGAAATACGATAATTTGCTGCGTCCTATACAAATGAAAAGAATTGCAGAAGAAAAAGAAATATTATGCGTTGATTATAGGTATGACAAACAAGGACGGATTTCAGAAAAGAAAAGTTCTGGTGGTTATTGTACACGTTGGATTTACAATGAATCAGGTAATTTAGAGGAACTATCACATGAAGATTCTGCTGGGACTCTTGATAAGTTTCATTATACATATGATGCTATAGGAAATAAAATTGCTATCTATAAAGAGAGAAGATATTTTCCAGAAGAGAGTGGAAAATATCGATATATTTATGATAAGCTTCAGAGACTGACAGATGTAGAAAAAGATGGAAAACTTTTAAGGAATTATAGGTATGATACTTTTGGAAATCGCGTTGGAATGGACGATTATGTAAGAGGAATAAAAACTATTTATGAATATGATGTATTAAATCGGTTAAAGTGGCAGGATATTTCAGACAATGAAAATGTAGTACATAAAACATATACTTATGATAAAAGAGGAAATTTGACAGGAGAGTATCGCAATGGAGAATTGCTCTTTGGATATAGTTATAATAGCATGAATAGATTAGAAAAAGCATGGAATAGTCAAGGAAAGAACGCTGAGTATTTTTATAATTCATTAGGACAGAGAATTGGAAGAATTATTTGCGGAAAAAAAGAGGATTACTTGTTAGATTTGACAAAGCCATATCATAATTTGTTAGAATTACGGAAGGGAAAACAAAAGCAAAACTTTTATTGGGATTCTAATGTTACAGTCATGGAAACCGAAAGTGGTGCGATTCAATACTACTTGCAGGATGAGCTAGGAAGTCCGCTGCGTGTTTTATATAAAAACGGATATGGTGAAATCTACGGATATGACGAATTTGGAAATGACTTCTGTGGTTCTGAGAAAACATTTAATGCAAAAAACAAATACAGTATTCAAGGAGAATGTCAACCATTTGGATATACAGGATATCGTTTTGATGAAATTAGCGGAACATATTTTGCACAAGCCAGAGAGTATCAACCTGAAAGAGGAGTGTTTACGGCAGAAGATGTGATAAGGAAAAATGGGATTATACCACAGGCATTAAATAGATATACATATTGTTTGGGAAATCCTTTGAAATATATAGATCTAAATGGTAAAGAGGAAGCCCCAGTCTATGTATACTATATAGATGATTTTAAAAGAGAGGCACAATGGCAGATTAAACAATTGGAAGATGATGGAAAAAATGTTATACAAATTAATTTGAGTAAAGCAGATGGAAATGATAAGTTTGACGATGAAAGGGAAAGAGCGCAGATGTTTGCAGAAGAGTGGAATAATATGAAAGATGAAAAAATTGAGTCTGTTTATATTTTTTCTCATGGAACTGAAAGAATGCTCCAATTTGAAGATGGGTCAAGTTATAATGCTTTAACAATTGATGGCTGGAATAAAGCAGGTGAAGAGCTGGTTGCAGGGGATATACATGATCTTACAAGTAAGAATATAGCAAATTTATACATTCAGGCATGTAATACAGGAATGCTGGCAGGATATGCAAAAAATACAGAAAATGTAGCAAGTATACTTTCTAATAAAATTTCAAATGATGGAATGGTTTATTCATGGGATGGGAGTGTTTCATTTGGACCATATAATATTGAACAAAAGATTATGGATATTTTTGGAATGTCTTATGACCTAAATGCGAGAGAGTCCTATGTGCAAGGGCATTTTAATGATATGATGCAAGAATGGAGTGTGGGGTTAGTACTAATGCCGAAGGGGATGGTCCAATATCAAAATGGTAAATATTATAAAAATAAGGAGTAAGGAATGTGTATGTCCAAGAAAAAAGAAAATAAACGAAGAGTTGTCAAATATACGCTTATTATATTTTTAAGTGTTTTTATATATTATAAATGTCCTTATAGATACTATACAACTTATTTTACAGATTATTATCAAGTGGTTATGAAAGATGGAGAAGCAGACTACATGAATTACCTAACTCTTTTGAAAGCAAATGGAAAACCAAATAAAATATGGGAAGAACAATTATCAAAAAATCTGGTAGTTAGATATATGAAATATGATGATGGACGGATATTTGTCTTTGACATCAAAAAACAACCATATAGATTTTGCAGGGTAGAGATTACAAATCCAGAGTATCGTTTTGGCAGAAAGAAAATAGGTATCGGTACAAGTAAGAAAAAGATTGAGAAAGTATATAAAAAAAGCTATCGAGGTCTGCATCAGGATGAATTACGTAAGCATAAATATCTTGTTGAAGATGGAAATCGTGAAATTGTATTTTATTTTAACGAGGATTATAAAGTTAATAAAATAGTTATAGGCGATGCTGAAATCTATCACGGAACACAAGGTTGGAAGCGAAAAAAGAAATAAGATAGATACAGAATCTTGACAATTTCATACATATGCCGAATTCCATCGAGTCGGATAGGGAGGTATCCAAAAAAACTAAAAATGTCAAAGGAGAATCTCGTCATCAAACTTCACGTAGACGTGGAACCGCAGAAATCCTACCAACTAGGATATCCGATCGAGAAAAGGGAAATATTTTATCTGTCACTTGTCACGGATAGTACGAATTGCAGAGAACTGGAAAAGTATATGGATATACAGCTAAAGCTACCTGTATCCAATAGATGAGTAGGGGAAAAACGTTCACCTTCTCGATTGCATATATATGTCCAAATAAAATATATCAGATATATTGCGTACAGGAAGCGGAGTAAGAGGAAAGGAGAGGAGAGGCGAAGATGAACAAAAGTTATCTGGTAACAGGCGCAAAACTTCGCTGCATGTGGGGCAGCAAACCCGGCACGCTTGTCATATCAGAAGGGCACAACGTCATAGCAGGCGGCAGACCCAAGGCAAACTGCTCTGACAGCAGGAAGGGAGAGAACATCCCTGAGTTTGGCATCTGTGGAATCAGCAGCTGCGGGAGAACATGCAGAGAGTGCATGTCGCTGGCAGACAAGTGGATCAACACCAGCGGCAGCTCATGGAAATTAGAAAAATTAAACGGAGACACCGCCCTGACAATGGACAGCATCCTGCTGTGCCGCAAAGGCGGCATTATCGTACCTGAGACCTCAGGGCAGGGAGACGTACGGAAGATTGACTGGAAGCAGCTGATGGCGCGCTATCCGATATTAGGATTTGCAGCGATGCTTGGGAAAATGGGCTGCTCGGTGTTTGGCTTCGACCCAATAAATCTGAATACAGGAAATTTTATCTATGAGAAAGAGGATCTGGTCATACACGGTATCACGACGCTGTCCTTCCACATCACCTATAATTCCATGGAGGAGTACAGCGGCGGCAGTCTCGGAGAAGGCTGGCATCACAATTATGAGATTTCAGTTGATGACAAAGGGGATGGCATGCTGGATCTGCACCTTGGAGACGGGCGCGTCGTGCCGTACCGCAGGAGTATTGGCAATCTTTACACGCCCCTTTTGAAGGGAATCGGACTGATCAAGCAGGAACCAGACGGCTATCATTACGCGGCAGGGAAGGAGATGGAATACACCTTTGACAAAAAGGGCAGGCTTCTGGCAAGGAAAGACCGGAATGGAAATACAGACCGCTTTGTATACAACAGCAGCGGGCAGCTCTGTGAAGCAAGAGGCGCAAACGGAGGCATTCTGTATTACCGGTATAATAAAGAGGGGAACCTGTACCATGTCAGCGATCACACCGGAAGAGAGGTACGCCTGCGCTACAGCTACCGTGTACTGCAGCAGTATATCAATCCGTCAGGGCAGGCATACACCTATCAGTACAATGAAAACCTGCGTCTTGAGAGCGTGACCACGCCAAGGGGAGTCGAGGGCGTCAGGAATGTCTATGACGGCGCAAACAGGGTCATCAGCCAGACACTTCCAGACGGGGGCACGGCGGAATTTCTCTATGATGATGAGGGAAAACGCACCTACGCAAGAGACCAGAATGGATACATCACTTCCTATGAGAGCGATGACAAATTCCGCAATATCCGTACTCTTTATAAAGACGGTGAAGAGCGCTATGCGTACAATGACAATGACCAGAGAACCTTATATGTCGATAAGAACGGCAATAAGACCCAGTACAGCTATGATGAGCAGGGAAATTTAATTAAAATTCAGGATGCGCTTGGCATTGTGAAAAATTTTACCTATAATACAGAAGGGAAACTGCTCACAGCCAGTATTGAGGGCGATCAGCTTCTGGAAAACATCTATGATAAGGATGGACATCTGATAAAGACAACAGACGCCTTAGGGCGCAGCCGCAAGACGGTCTATGACGATAAAGGACTGCCCGTACAGATCATTCTGCCTGACAAAAGCAGCATAAAACTCACCCATGATGAAAGAGGCAATATCAGCAGCATCACAAATGCAGGCCAGTCCGCCATCCTGTATGAATATGATGCGCTCAACCGCGTCATTCAGGTGACAGACAGTGAGGGAAATCAGGTAAGCTACCAGTATGACGAAAGAGATCATCTGCTGTCTGAGACGAATCCCGAAGGCGCTGTCAGAAGCTATGTCTATGATGCCAGCGGGAGACCCGTGAAGACCACAGACTTTGACGGCGGCGTCATGCTGACAGCCTATAACGTGGTCGGAAAGCCGGAGAAGATTACCGATAAAGAAGGCAGTGAGACAAAAATAAGCTATGATCCGGCAGGAAACATATCGGAGGAAGTATCCCCGTCCGGCACAGTGTCTGTATACCAGTACGACCGCAATAACCGTCTGATACAGGCAAAGCAGACAGCGCCGCAGCAGGAGGAACCTGCGGAAAGGGTGACAGAATATACCTATGACCCTGCCGGAAACCTGCTGAGGGCACAGGCAGGAGACGGAAAAGAGGTCATGACCGCGGTTTCATATGAATATGATGCCCTGAACCGTGTCACTGCCGTAACCAGTCCTGTCGGCGGGAGAACAGTCTATACATATGATAAAAAGACCGGAAAAATCAGCAGCATCACAGACGCAGCAGGAAACCAGTGTACTTTCCGTTATAACATACTTGGAGAACTGACAGAAGAGACAGACATTCACGGAAACACCACCAGATATGAGTACAATGCATTGGGCAGACCAGCCACCATCACAGACGGCGCAGGCAGGACAACCAGACATACCTATCTCCCCGGCGGCAGGCTGGAAAAGACAGAATATCCTGACGGCACATACATATCCTATGAATATGACAGCATCGGCAGGCTGAAAAAGAAAACAGACCAGAATGGACACAGCATAACCTACACTTATGACTGCATGGGCAGGATTTTGACCGTCTCAGGCAGCGCAGGCCAGGAAAAATCCTACACCTATGATGCCATGGGCAATGTCACTTCCGCCACAGATGCAGACGGGAATGTGACAAAATATGCTTACACACTAAACGGCAGGCTGAAAGAAGTAACGGATGCCCTTGGCAATAAGACAGAATATGCCTATGACAAAGCAGGACGCCTGATTTATATCTGCCAGCATGGACAGGCAGGTGAGGCGGACCGCACGACAGCGTATGAAAGAGATGCCTTTGGACAGGTCGTATGCATCCGTGACGCATTAGGTGGCGAGGAGCATTTCTGCTATGACGCACTGGGCAGAATGACAGAAAAGACCGACAGGGAAGGACTGGTGACAGCATATACCTATACACCAGACGGCAGACCGGAAAGCATCCTGTACGGCGACGGAAGAAGCGCTCAGATGGAATACACCCCGCTGCGGCAGCTTGCAGCCGTGAAAGACTGGCTGGGAGAGACAAAAATCGAGCGTGACAGCTGCGGGAATCCAGTCAGCATCACAGACCACAATGGAAGGACAGTGCGCTATGAGTGGGGCAGCATGGGACAGCGCGAGGGAATAATCTATCCAGACGGCACAAAAATCAGCTGGAAATACGACAGCCTGCTGCGTCCAGTCCAGATGGACCGCACCGCAACAGGGCGTGACCCGCTTTGGACGCAGTACCAGTACGACGGACAGGGGCGCCTCTCGGAAAAGAGAACCTCCGGCGGATATACTACCAGATGGCAGTATGATGAAACCGGTCTGCTGGGAGAACTGTCACACACAGATGCATCCGGCATCCTTGACCGCTTTCAGTATACCTATGATGCGGCAGGCAATAAAACTGCCATCAGAAAAGAAAGGAGGGAATTTCCAGAAGAAAGCGGCAGCTATCAGTATACTTATGACGGGCTGCACAGGCTGACAGGCGTTGAAAGAGATGGAAAACTGCTGCGCAGCTATCAGTATGATACATTTGGAAACCGTACCATCATGGAAGACTGCACGAGAGGCATCATGACAGTCTCTGAATATGATGCCCTAAACCATCTGATCAGGCAGGAAATAAGAAAGGACGCGTTCCCGGAGGATACCATACAGAAAACCTACACTTATGATAAGCGTGGCAATCTGACAGGGGAATATCAGGATGGAGATCTATTGCACGGATATGCCTTCAACAGCATGAACAGACTGGAAAAGGCATGGGACAGTGAAGGCACAGAGGCGGAATATTTCTATAATGCGCTGGGCCAGAGAACAGCAAGAAGCACAGCCGAAGAGACAGAAGAATACCTGCTGGATCTGACAAAGCCATACCACAACCTGCTAGAACTCCATAAAGGAAAACACCGTCAGACCTTCTACTGGGATATGAACGTATCCGCCATGGAGGATGAGAATAGAGCCCTACAGTATTATTTACAGGACGAATTGGGAAGTCCGCTGCGCGTGCTGTACAGAAGCGGCAGCGGAGCGGCTTACGGATACGATGAGTTTGGCGCAGATTTATATGACCCGGAAAAGAAACCAGGCGCGGGAAGACAGTACAGCAGACAGGGAGAACATCAGCCGTTTGGGTTTATCGGGTACAGGTATGATGACATCAGTGGGACATACTTTGCGCAGGCGAGGGAATATCAGCCGGGTGTGGGAAGATTTACGGCGGAGGATGTTGTCAGAGGGAACGGAGCAGATCCTAAGGTATTCAATCATTATGAATATTGTTTTAACAATCCTATATTATTGGTAGATTTGAATGGATTAAAACCTAGACCTGCATGGCTTGACGGAATTTATGCACACATTCAATTTGAAACACTATTTTTGTTATTATATAGTGAATTGTACGAAGAACGCAGAAAAAAAGATGATATTTATGGTAAGGCTAATGTGTATATTCCAGGAGGTGGGAAAACGGGCGGAAGGGGATTTGCAGATGTAGTATTATATACTAAAGATAATGCTCAGATATATGAGATTAAACCTCAAAGTTATTATAATGATCTTAAAAAGAAGCAAGATGGTGAGGATCAACTTAAACGATACATTGATACATATAATAATAATGGTAATATACCAGGTGCAATAGAAGGAAAAACGGAAAATGTAGATACAATAATATACACCACTTTACAAGTTTTTAAGAAAAAAATATCGTACAGGACTTTCCGTTGTATAATAAGTTTACGACAACCATTAC